>Ga0325410_1009056_pt1 | contig 10691 bp, 5 predicted proteins | sample PopdelMetagenome_16_FD_206182 | JGI IMG/M metagenome (GOLD analysis project Ga0325410, IMG submission 206182) | Populus deltoides microbial communities from Bellville, Georgia, United States - Xylem-PdIQD-R3 | ecosystem: Host-associated > Plants > Phyllosphere > Stem > Wood/Secondary xylem...
ATGTAATGCAATGAAAAGAAAAAGATTCACCACATTGGATTATTGAAATACAATGATTTACATTCTTATCATTAATGTTAAGTAAGCAACCTAGAGATTTATAAACTTTACTGTGTCTATATTTGCTTACAGGTTCATTAATGGAAAAACTAATGCACTTATAGTTAATGTAATGTATGAAATATTTTGCGATGTTAATGTAAATTTATGTGCAAGTATTTTTATTTGGGGCAATTTCATATTAATGTCTAGTTAGCATCTATTTAAGTCAATAACATGAAATGTCATTATTATAAGAGAAATTTTTCTGAAATTTTAAATTTTTAAAAAATTCCAATATATTTTTTGATATGAAAATATATATTTTAGCATCGGAAAACTGGGACCATTACAGTTTATGTTCGATGTTGTTACAATGATGTGATTCTTGAATTGATGCATCAACAATGCCTATATTATACTATATTTCGTGTTTGACAATATACTAGTTCAATTCTTTGAGTTGGTAAATGTCATTCATCTATATTATATATGGCTAACTATTTATTAAGACTATAAACTTTAAATAAATTATCTTCTTTTTATGTGTTTGATTTACTTTATTTTTATTTTTTAGGTAACAAAGTAAAGGCTCAGATGGTGGAGGGATTAAGCATATTGAGGTCTATAATATTTTAAATTATATTGTTTTTATTTAACATTTTATACATTATTTGGATTGCTATTTGTATATAATTTCATTTATTATTTGGAAGTCTTTGATGAAACACAAGAGCCACAAGCTTTCTCCTCCTTTTTTTTTTTTTTCCTCTTCTCCAACTCTTTTTCTCTTTCCTCTTTTCTTCATGTGTATTTCATATTATAGTACAAGATGCTTTCAAAAATATTTTTCATTTAAAAATATATTAATTATATATATATATATATCTCAACACATCAAAATCATAAAAACACACCAAAAAAATACTAAAAAAAACATCAATTTAATATTTTTTCAACCAAACACAAAAACAAACAGTGCTGAATCATCTTCTTTTCCCGGAGCTTTCTCTCATCCCAGACACCAGAATGTATAATTTTCATTTTGGGTGGGGTGCATCTCGCATTAAGAGAAGAACATGAAACAAGAGCTTGAGAAAAAATCCATTTGCCCTAGTGATTGTAATGTTTACATATTGGCGTTATGTACACATGGTAAATTAGTTAATGACATGCTCAAGGCCCTTGAGCAAGGTTCTGGTTCACCCTGCATTTCTCCCTGGGCAACCCCACCACCTCTTCCTGCAAGGAAAAGTTTAATTTGGAAGTAATTCAACACACCAGGAAGTGCTCCTGGATGGCATTTTAAAAAAGGACTAACATAATTATGAAGCTGAAAGTATCATCAGCATAACAGATTCATCACTGTATATTGAGTCTGTTTGGCATGACTTGTGACATAAAAATGAGTTAAATTTGAAGTATGTAAGGTAGAAAATGATTCGATGTAACTATTATGAAGGAAAAAAGCTAGTATTAGTTAGAATACATATATCATAAGTTTAAAATTTAACTTTTGATTAAATCAAAATTTTGAGTCAATTTTGTAACGAACTTTTGATTTAGGTCAAATTATTTCTAACCAAACATAATTCCCACTTTTCTTTTAGTCAAAACTTTAAAACTAACTCAAAATTGAAATCCAAAAGTCATGCCAAACATAACCTAACATAATCTTGATAAAGAACTTTTGCATTAGATCCTCTCTCTCATTTTCTTTCCATTAGTTCAAACCACCCAAAAAATTGAGGAGAAGTTAGGATCTTTCATCATATTCCCTTTTCTTTCCCTCCCTACTCTCCCCTCTCAAACAGTCAGTGTAGAAGCTTGTTCTTTTATTTACTGACAGCAGCCATATTGATGAACACTAAGGCCTGATCTCAGAGGAGAAAAAAAATCCAGTCTCCAAATAATGACATCAAGGGTAGAAGAAAACCTAGTTTGGCATAAAGAGCATGGCAAACTGAGGAAGATATTGAAAAACAGGCAACGAGGTTAGAAGAAAAGCCTACGTTGACAAAATAGGTGGGGCAGGAGAATTGTGTTTTAAACTCCTTTACCTTTCTCTCCTGCAATTTGTGCTCCAGTGCACTGTCTCCATGGATAATTTTTGCTCCGCACCCCGGTGTATCCATCAAGCCAACAGCCTCTTCATCAACCAAAACAGCAGTTATGCAATTAGATTGTGACTTGTTTTCTGGAGTCTGTGCACCAAGAGGATAAGTGTCAAGAATAGAAGTTCGTACCTTAATTTTGTTTCCCTATGTCTACTTTTCCTACTTTAAATTGGTAGCTTAACCAGTTTCATCAAAATGTCACTCCCATAACTCATTGCAAATATTGATATGTTGTCAATCACAACTTTCAGAAAAAATAGAACCTAGCACTGCCAATCATTTCACCTTCCATATCAAGGACACGAGGTCTATTAACTCTCTTTCACAGAGAAAGTATGTAAACTCAACTTTGTGAAGCATCAATAATTGACATCCAAGGAAATGCAATAAAAATAAAAGGTGAATCAAACTTTGACCATATACTCAGATCTATCAATGTATACCTCAAACATTGCTTCTGTCAGGATGTTTTCCAATATGGCTCTTAAACCTCGGGCCCCAGTGTTCTTTGCCATTGCTTTCTTTGCAATCAATCTCAATGCATTCCCCGTAAAATGTAAATTCACCTGAATTATTATAGGTATAACAAGTTAATACTATTTTGGTAAATTACCAAGTTACTATTGACAAGGCTTGTCTCGTCAACATCAGTCTCTAGGAAAGAAGGGACGCAAACTTACATTGTTCATATTGAAAATCTTCTTATACTGTTTACCAAGAGCATTTTTTGGCTCCATGAGGACCTGTAGCACAAAAACCATGCACATCCTTGTGATTGACAAAATGACAACATAAGGTAGACAGTGAAATAGAATCATCAGTTTCAACGTTCCAAGTCTTCTTTTGTTTGTTGCATGGTAAATAAAGTACTATCATTCACTTATAAGTGAATGAGGAAACAAAAGAAAGTTCAAAGGAAATTTGAGTACTCCTTTATATCTCTGCATGCTAACAAAGCAGATTCATTTTCTCAACAAGAATACCAGAACACCGAACAAGAATCAAAAGAAAAACAAATGTCATCAGAAAGACAGAACACACCTGAACAAGTTGGTCCTCATTTAAAGCTAATAAGCTTGCTAAAACAGGAAATCGTCCAACAAATTCAGGAATGAGGCCATACGCAACAAGATCACCACTTTCTACCTGCAAGTCCAACAAAACTTGAGGCTTCCTACTCAAACAATTGAAGACCATGGATCTAGTGCATATTTGTAATAGAATAACTCATAATAACATCAGGCCAGGAAATAGAAAGTATAACACCATAAAAGAATACATCTGTTTCTTTAAGCATTTTGGGTTTTGGTTCTCACAGATTCCAGCAGTGACGATGTCACCATTGCATTAGTTATTGCACCAGCCCTCATGTTTGCACGAACTGGTGCTCCAAAGCCAATAGAAGCATCTTGTCGTCTGGGAAAGAAAAGACAATTCTGATCTATCAAACTTAGCAAACTTTGGCTAACAAATTCTATTAACATACATCACCTAGAAAATGAAATTTACCGTTCTGAAATGGTTTTCTCCAAATTTACAAATGCCCCACCACATATGAAAAGGATGTCTTTTGTATCTACCTGCCACCATAAAAACTGAGTTATAAGATGCACAAGATAGCGATATTAACGACCAGGAAAACAAAAGCAGAAACAAGGAATGGTCCTCAGGTTGGTATGCAGGAAAAAAAAGACAAGAAAACAATGAAGTATTAGTTGATTGACATTCTTAGAGCTTCTTCGGCATTGGGCATAGGCCTCACTTTTGTCTGCAAGAAAAGCCATTACGAATCCTGATAACTTGAGGAATTGGTCAAAGAAAAAGAAGAGAAAAGCAAGCATTAAGGACCTCCATGATGACATAAGACAAGAAGTACACTCAGAATAAAATCACCAAGTTACGTTTTCTCCTCTTAGTCCTTTAGCTTGGAAGAAAGAAGCAGCAGCTATATATTTACTCGTTCTCCTTTTTTATTCTTTAGCCTGGGAGAATCACCCCACTCCCATCACAATATTTTCAAACTTAATTTAACAATAAGGTACAAAGTATTCATCCCAAGCAGCATATCAAACAAAGGGAAAGCATATACCAAACCAAAATGAATTTTTCGGGTTTTCATTCAGACTAGAGCAACAGAAGCGGTAATTTTACTAAACCACCTGTGCTAGATATTTGACATTTTGAATGTTAAAATGCCTAATTGAATACAAAATACCAATATTCCTCAATAAATAAGAAATATAGAACAAAATTATGCTTCCCAGACATGATCAACACTGAGCATGTCAGCAAAGATAAGTTTCTATTCAACAACTTGCCAAGCAAAATCAAGCACAATTTGGAAGTTGCATACACATGCACAGACACAGAAGGATGCCTGGGTGAACACAACCAAATAGCTTTAGGCCTAGTATACCTGGATTGTATCACCACGAGGATGCTTCCCAGGTCCTTTATCAGGAACTGGAACATTTACTGCCTGGAAAAGGAAATATTAGATCATATAAAACCAGATAAAATTAAAATCAAAATTTTCAAACAAGAAATCTCCAGTGGAACATATTCAATAATACAAATACCTAAGACAGATAATTTGGTAATTATCAGTAAGCTACCTAACACTATGCTGTCTCTTCCACAAATTTTTAGTATCACAATGCTGTAATACCTAAGACAAACTAAGCCAAGTGCAACAACAATGCAAACAGTGGGAAAATAGCTATTGCAAAAACTTTGAGAAAAAAATTCCCCCCGTGTTGAACATATTCTAAGATTTTAAATTTCAATCGTGCTTGCATATTAAATTAGGGATAAAACATCCAATAATACAAATTTGACTTTCTTCCCAAGCTCAATTCATCTAAAACTAAGAGGTGCAAAATCAAAGAAAGAAATTAGTAGATTAACTGTGAACAGCATAATTCTACAAGTTCAACCAGATAGTATAGCTAATAAGAGTCAGAATTCTTTAACTGAGAAATAAATGGTTCACTCACGGTTCCTTCCAACATTTTCAACAATGCCTGTTGAACACCCTCTCCAGACACATCTCTTCCAATGCTGGAACTCCCAGCCTGCACACAACTTGAGCAGTTATCATACACTGAATCAAATTATAGATAAAGGCAGAATCCACTTGTCAACAAATCATAGACCTTCATGGTTATTTTGTCAACTTCGTCAATGTAAACAATCCCTCGTTGAGCTGCTTCTACATTGAATTCAGCTACCTAGATTGCCAGCTAGAAAAAAGGTTATCCAAGATGAACACAAGCAAAAAGTTGTAGCCAAAAGCTGGCAAACCATACCACTAGTAGCTTATATAATATTGATTCCACATCTTCTCCAACATAACCTGCCTGGAGTGAGAAATGGGGAGTCAGAATTTAAAAGTAGAATTTAGCCAAGTAACTGGATAAAGCTTTCACAAACAGCATCAACATCCTTTTAATATATATGGTGTAGTACACTGAGTAGAAATTCCATCCCTTTTCTTTGTTTATTTTTTGCAGAGAAGAAGTTCAGAAATGTAGCACTAAGCCCACAAATCATATGCTCCATGTTCATATCATAAACAAATATGAGCAATGCCCAGTTCATTTAAGATTTTTGTAACCTAACATAGCTCCAACTTATAGGAATTACTTTGATTTCAAGATGGAAAAGGAATCTGAATATACAACTTACCAAGACCAGCACGAGTATTAGAGTGGAAGGAAAGGAAAGGAAAGCAATTTAGACAAGGGTATGTAAACAAACAGCACCAGAAATGACATTAAAATGTGGAGAATGTGAAGATACAGAACTGTGCAACGAAATAAACTTGCCTGTGTTAGCGTTGTTGCATCGGCAATGACAAAGGGTACATTCACAATACGAGCTAGTGTTTTTGCCAGTAATGTCTTCCCTATCCTTAGAATCAAGGTAAAATTACATGAATAAGACAGCAGTCAATCTAGGTAGTAGGTTTGCAATTGTGCCTTCAGAAGAATAATGATTTAGCTATGTGCAATAACCAAATCATAAAAGCATGAACAGCATCTGTCATACCTGAGCCAGTGGGACCCATCAACAGTACATTGCTCTTATCTAACTCAATAAACTCGTTCTCGTCATTCTCACCATCACTGTGACTCCAGGGTGCATGTGACCTAGTATCGCAAAGTATGTGTTAAGCAAAGAAGCATCAAATAGACAAACATCTGACTTTGATAATCACAACAGCCTAATCATAACTGTCAATTAACATTAAGAATGATATTGAAAAGAGCATTCAATGTGATATCTGAATAGATGATCGAGTAAAAAGCAATAAAGACCCCAAACCAATTCCAATAGAAAGAACATGAAAAACTAACTTTTTCTGCTTGGAGGCATGAAATATCCTCTTGTAGTGGTTGTAAACTGCCACAGAAAGCACCTGATATATTATAATAGGTGTCAAAACAAACACCAAATGTGGAGAAACTAATATATCTGTAATACAAAACTAGATTCAGATCCATCAAAATAAATTTTCATTCCTTTTCATTTAGTTGCAAAGAAACAGAAAAAAAAAATCAATATTTAAAAATGCAAAAACTTTAGAGCTTTCATTTACTTGATTCCAGAAATAAACAATCATAAATGAACTCAGATTGACTAATAAATTCACAATAGGATTGATGTATGGGAAATTCACCATGAGCTATGATACCAGGTGGAGAAAAGAGCTTGAGGAAGATGAAAAAGTGAATAAATGGGGTTGAACAATCACTCTAAGCTAGGAAAACAACCATGCCTACATTTCTACATCTAGACACAAAATTCAAACTAGCAGATGATAAGATCTACATGGTGGCAGATTTTCTACCAGGGCTGCCAGCATGTGATTTCTATCCCTAGTGCTAAATAATGATTTTATTGAAGCAAACTCAGACCACTTGACGTAGGGAGAAAAGATAAGATAGCTAACACACCCAAAGGCTGGTTATCTGGGCTGAACAACCAAGAAAAGAGAACAAACTCTAGTTATCTGGGCTGAATAGCAAGGAAAACAGAACAAACTCCTTATAAAATTATCAAAATATCAAAGTTGGTGTTTATTACAACAGTAGCAGCCCTTAAATACTAGTTAAAACCCTAGATCCTAGTAGGAAAAGGATTCCTAGTCTTATTCCACAAGTAAAACTACTTATCTTATAAAGGAAATACTTTAAAAAGTCGCATGCTAATCACATGACCCTAGATTAATTAACCCTGAAATAATAAATATTCTAAAGAAAGCTCATGCGTCATTCTCCTTAGGGTGGAAGAAACCCGTCCTCAAGTTGAAACCATTCTCACTTCGATCTCCTGGATATTCAATCAAAACTCTCGGACCCATTTTCTTTTTTCTTTCTTTTTCCTGTTCAGATGTATAGCAATTCTAGATATAAGCTTTAGTCTCTTCACGTTAAATTTTGAATAAGAAACATCAATTGACAACTTATTTCTTTTTCACTGACTTCTACAGTAATGAATTGCAAACCTCAAACTTGCTTTGCAACATGTGTTGTATTCATATCATCCCTGAACAAGTTTGCCATTGTGATAATAGCAAACTTGTAATCAAAAGTATCAACATTGCCTAAATCAACAATTTTCTTTTGTTGAGCAGCTTCCATGTTCTCTTTGCACTTAACCTCTAGCTTATTAATGAGGATATCATTGATGACATTATCGCTACTATTACTTTCATTATTAATGACATAATTAACATCATAACTGTCATCAAAATAAAAATCATATATTGGTGGAGAATCCCAATCACAATTTATCTCGTCATAGAATGGTGAAGAACTCCACTCTTTCTCAACAAATAGTGCTTGTTGCTCTTCAACTCTCTTCCTCCACTAAAGTGCAGTGTTTTTTTCCCTCTTCCAATCCACCTCATGCCATATGATCTATGGCTCCAGTATCATGAAAAGAGTCTTGATCTTTATGACTACCTTTCGGTATGTCTAAGGAATTATGATCACCTTCCAAAGTCTAATTTCAAACAGGGTTAATACCTCTTGCTTGAGTTAGTTTAGCATCCTTCGCAACTCCAACATCTCTTGGTTTTGGTTGAACCTAGGCACTCTCACTCACTTGGATGCCATCACCAAAATCAGGATTGATTTTAGGCTTTTATATCAACTGACGTAGGGAGAAAAGACAAGATGGCTAGAGATAGCTAACACAGCTAAAGGCTAGTTTTCTTGGGCTGAACAACCAGAAAAGAGAACAAACTCTTTATAAAGTTATCAAAATATCAAGGTGGTTGTTTATTACCGCAGTAGAAACCCTTAAATACTAATTAAAACCCTAGATCCTTGTAGGAAAAGGATTCCTCGTCTTGGTCCGCAAGTAAAACTATTTGGCTTATAAAGGACATGCTTTAAAAAGTCAAGCTAATCACAGGACCCTAGATTAATCAAGTAACCATGATATCATAAATATTCTAAAAAAAGTCGCCACTTATTGACTACACAAGCATTCATGTGATCTTTGGCATGATTGTCAAAGCTCCATGAGCTGGTTGTTGACCAAGAAGGCAAAATTACGCAATTTAAATTCAATGTTAGTGAGAGATTTCGGATTTCCTGACAAGCAGCACACTTGGGAGTAAAATTGTTACAACTCCCTCTAAAGAGCTCCGATTCTCGCACCATTTGAAGCATTGGAAACTAGGCAAGCGTACCTTTCTAGTCATGGATAGATTGCCTAGTGTTTTCTGTAGAATTAATACAGTTTTTCCTTTAAATTAATCCTAAAATTTGGGCCTTTTACGTGAGTTTTCAGCTGTCCTAAACCTTGTTTGGCACCACTTATCCCAACTTCATTTTTCTATGTAAATTTTTCATTTACAGGAATGCTCCTCTATCAAACTATAAAATTAGCAATTCAACAACACTATGATGTTAATAACTGCAACAAGTTTTACAATCACAAGAAAAACCACACATGTAAAGGCAATTCGCAAAACATCAATAAAAACTCGACTAATTTCAACTGTAAAAACAAACTCGATCATTGAAAACCCTTTTATACAAGTTACCACCAAGTACACAAATTCAACACGAAAGAGAAGAAAAAAAGGCAAACCTTTTTGGCTTTGTCCTGACCAATAACAAACTCATCGAGCCCTTTACAAATCTCTTTAGGCGTAGGCAACTCTCTCTCCAACCCCCCACCGCCACCGCCACCACTAACTTCCTCCGCGTTTCTCCCACTTTTACCACATTCTTTCTCAATAATCCCCTCTACATCCTTACAGTTATTATTATTATTATTATTATTATTATTATTATTATTATTATACACACCCTTAACCCTACCAAGCTCAATGAAGTTCCCCAGTAGAGGCTCCAACTTAAACGGCCTAAAATAAAACGCTGTTTTGCAAGTAGGACAGAAATTGACCGCTTGATAGATACCGGTTTCTCGTCCGGTAATTGATAAAGGCCGGTTCGAGAATAGGACCGGCATATGAGAGGTGCATCGAGGACAGTTAACGTCAGCCTTGATGTAGTCGTAGTCTGCTGTAGTCTTGTCGCTTAATCGCCGAATAAACCCTAAACCTAGGGTTTTTGTCGATGTTTGTGAGAGAATTAGGGGTTTTGTTGGTGGCGAAGTGAAAGTTTTGGTGGTTAGGTGTTTGAGTGCGGTGTTTGCGATGGCTTTGGAGTGTTTGAGAAGCGAAAGCATGATGGCTAAAGTGGTGGTCGTGGTGGAGCTGACAGAAGCTAAGGAAACAGGCTCCAGTTTTACTTTTAATGCTTTTCTTTGTTTTTATTTTATTTTATTTTTAGAGAAATTTTTCTTATTTTATTTTTAAGTTAATTGAGACTTATTCAAAACAAGAATTCAAAATAAATAAAAAAAAGAATACGAATGAAAGTTTGTCGGTAATAATAAAATTGCTTCTTATTCATTAAATCTTTGAAGTACATATTGAGACAACATATTTTCATCATTTAATTAAAACAATAACAATTTTAATTATTCATCCTATTAAACGGCCGATCAAATTAATTAATATACCCAGTTGGTCAACCGATTTAAAACAAAATCATGCATTTTTATTAGTTATCATTTGTTTATTTATTAACTTTTAGTCAAGCATTTATTATTATTTATTTTCATGAATAAATTATACATTTCTAACAAATATTTGATTGATTTTCCCTTATTTAGATATATCAAATTATCAGCAATTTTTTTTTATCATAATTCACATTATAGTCATGGACTTGTAATCCAACTATCTGGACTTTATCTTATATCATTATATCTTGTGATTCAAAAATTTTACAAATAATAAACAAATATAAAATATTATATAGATTTATTGAGAAAAATTATAAATTAGATTCATGCATTCTAAATTCTAATGTACTGAATGAAATTCATAATATTGTAATAGTCTAATAAGTAATTTTTTTCAAAAATATATAAATATCATATATCTTGACATTATTTACATGCCAAAACTTACATTAGAAAAGAATTAATATTTCAAAATTACATCTT
>Ga0325410_1009059_pt1 | contig 10688 bp, 6 predicted proteins | sample PopdelMetagenome_16_FD_206182 | JGI IMG/M metagenome (GOLD analysis project Ga0325410, IMG submission 206182) | Populus deltoides microbial communities from Bellville, Georgia, United States - Xylem-PdIQD-R3 | ecosystem: Host-associated > Plants > Phyllosphere > Stem > Wood/Secondary xylem...
TACATGCTTGACTCAAAGTCGGTTCCCTAAGATGGTACTAATCTTTTGCCAAAGGAGCCCTCCTAGTTCATGAAAGTGAAAATGGAAGTTCTGGCTGGGACCTTAATTTTCAAGAAAAATAGTAGGTGCTAGATAATTCCCAGAACCACGCCGCCACAGGACCAAAAGTAATGTTTATGTACTCGGTCGAAATAATAGGTTAAAAAATATATATTATTTGATTTTAAAAATGTTTTTAAGATGATTTTTTTTTAACAAAAAAATATTAAGGTGACGAATAATTGGATTATTTTTGGTCAATTTAAATTAACTTGTCAAACTCGATATTTGAATTATAAACTTTATTGAGTTTAATAACTTTTTTTAAAAAATATTTTTATTTAATTATATGATAAAAAAACAAGCGCTCGCAAAACTGAATACCGACTCAATATTAGGACTTTCTTCTGAGACCATGATAACCTAATAAAAAATAAACTGAAATAAATCATGAAATTTAATTCATAATAATTATGTTTTATTTTTGGAACCATCTTTTATCTAACAATATAATAAAAAAAAATAAACAATAGTAAAACCGAGTACCAATTCAATGTAAAGATATATTTTATTTAGACTATAATAACCCTGCATAAAGGAAAACAAAATAAATAACAAAACTCAATGTTTAAAAATAAAAATAAAAATAAAAGTAAAGAAAAAAAATATGATACTGTTCCAATGAAAGCATGTGAAAAGAAACTAAAATAATATTAAAAAAAATTAATTTTTAATAAATTTAATGTTAAAAATAAAAGAAAAAAAAGGTTATTATTGATTACATAGGGAAACAATGATATCCTCGGACACTATCAGATCAGAGTTTATAAAAAGAGCCCTGCACCTGTAACCCAGAGACAGGGACACGTGTGGAGAGACGCTAGTGTGGGCAAATAAATGCCGATGACAATTTGAGCATTACATTTGAAAGTATGAGGGACCAGATTATTGAGAATATTATTTTTCCTCTTTTTTCAGGTTTTTTTCCAATAAAAAAATGTATTCTTTTATTGAAAACGAAGACGAATGTTTTCAACAATAAAATTATAACTATTTTTCATAAAACAAATCCAACCATTAGTTAATCTTAATATATTTTATTCTTGATAATTTAATTATAGATTATTAATTTTATATTATTTAAATTTAATTTTAAATCTATCATGAAAAATTTATATTGTTAATTAAAAATAATTCTTATGTTAATTTTATAACAAAAATTAAATCGATGACACTAATTCAATTTGAAAGTATAAAAAAATATTTTTATTTTTTTTACATTACCACCAGAAAGTGATTGTATATATATATAAAAAGATATTATTGATATATTTTTTCTTTTAAAAAACCGTATAAAATTGTAAATAAAAACTAAGAGAAAACCCCTAAAATATGTTTTCTAAACTCATTATAAATTTGAAAAACTTAAAAATTATTTTTTTAATTTTATAGATAAAAATATATTATGTTTGAAAAAAATTCTAATTTTAATTTTTTACTATATATATATATATATATATATATATATATATATATATATCTTTTTTGTTCAATCATCATTGTGTGTGAGAAAATTTTATAGTAGATAAAAAGTAAGTAGTGATATTTTATTAGGTAATGTTTGGTTGTTATCCTAAAATAAAAAGGATAAAAACAATTGAAATAGAAATGTATTTGATTGAAGAGATAAAGACATAAAAATAAATTTGTTATTATAAAATTTATAGTAAATTTCTGTACTTTGAAAACAAGAGGTACAAAAAGGATATGCCTCTAAAGATAATATTTTTTATTTTTTATTTATAAAATATTCTTATAAAAAACTTTTCATTCTAAAATTATTCAACTAAAGCATATAAGAATAAAAATAACTATTATAATAATTTCAAAACTCAACTTGGGAGTTGATCTAGGGCAAAGTTAGGGTCATTGGTCAAGACCAGGGTTACGGGTCAGGTTGACTCTAATTGACTTGAGTTAGCGTAAGAATAAAAATGATTATTATTATAGTTTTAAAATCTAATCTAGAGGTCGACCCAAGGTAAATCTCGAGTCACGAGAAGGATTGACCATTGACCCAAGTCAACATAATGATAAAATTGATATTATTATAATTTTAAAACATGATTCTTGAGTTGACCTGAGGTAAGGTGGCTCGGGTCATGTGTTGAGAGGGTCAACTGGGTTGACTGGGAAATAAAAATAAAAGTAGTTGTTCTCATGGTTTTAAAACTCAATTTAGGAGGTCAACTCAGGGCAAGACTTGGGTCACAGATCAGGAGAGTCAACCCGTGTCAATGGAAGGATAAAGTTGTTATTATTATAGTTTCAAAACCCAATTTAGGGATCAGCTAGGGCAAGGCCCGAGTCACTGGTCGGGAAGACTAACTCAGGTTGACCCAAGTCAATATATAGATAAAAATGATTATTATCATAGTCTTAAAATCCGACTCTGAATTTGACCTGAAGAAAATTTTAGATCACAAGTCGGGATGGTCAACTTGGTTAACCTAATGTTTTTTAGAAAAATAATCAAAGTAACCTTGTTTTGACCAAAATGTTTTAAAAAAAGTTAACTGGTTTTTAACTTGTGTTTTATCATGGGTCGGCTTAGGTTTTTGATCAGGTCAAATTAAGTTAATCCTTGTTTTATTTTTACTTAAACTCGGATCATGCGAGGCCCAAAATCAGCTCGGTTTCGAGTCAACTTGTCAGGCCAATCATGGTTTTATAACTAGAGTTAGTGTAATATTGTTAATTTCAACACTCAATATAAACTAAATTAAAAACAATATCTGATTATTTTTAAAAAATATATAAATTTGATAATGATACATATTAAGGGTAATATATATATATATATATATATATATATATATATATTATTTTATCTAATTTGTCCACCATAATCTAAGAGCATACATAAACAATTACTTTATCTTCTACACCATTATAAAGCACAATTTTATCTCTGTTTTTTTTATCTCCATTATTTTTATCTTTTTTATTTGAGAACAATAATAAAAAAAACAAAATAAAACTCATAATCTATATATAAAAAAAATTGGTAAGAATATCTTCATATTTTTTGGCAGGTAAAATCTGAAGGAACTAATGCTGGGCCGAGCCCAACAGTCTGATCCCCGATTGAAGGAAAACGAGGCAATTAATTAACGGCTACGGTTTTCTCAAGAAACAAAGGAAGAAGAGGCGGCAAAATGGCTATCAATTTCTTACTCTGCACAGGTAAGAAGGAAGGAAGGAGACCCATCTGTTTGGTTTGGTAGCTTAGAAAATCCTCAGAATAATCAAATCAAATTCTTGTCCAAAACCCAATTCATATGAAATGTTCAACCATCAACTTCACCACTCTCCAATCCCTCCCTGCCCACTTCCGCTCTCTCCTCCGCTCTTCCGCCCGCAACTCCTCTCTTTCCACTGGCAAAAAACTCCACGCCGTTATCCTTACCTCCGGACTTGCTTCCTCATCCCCAAACACTTTCCTCCTCAACGCCCTCCACCACTTGTATGCCTCCTGTGGTGTTACATCCTCTGCACGCCACCTATTCTACCAAATCCCCCGCTCACATAAAGACGTTGCAGATTGGACTACCCTGTTAACCTCCCTTGTTCAACACGGAACCAAACCTTCTGAAGGGTTTTGTTTCTTCAAAGAAATGAGGAAGGAGGGTGTTGTTCTTGACGATGTTGCCATGATTTCTGTGTTTGTATTGTGCACGCGTGTGGAGGATTTAGGGATGGGAAGACAAGCGCAAGGGTGTCTTGTGAAGATGGGTTTGGGGCTTGGGGTTAAGGTGTGTAATGCGGTAATGAACATGTATGTGAAGTGTGGGTTAGTTGAGGAGGTGAGAAGACTTTTTTGTGAAATGAATGAGCGGAATGTGGTTTCGTGGAGTACACTGTTGGAGGGAGTGGTGAAATGGGAAGGGGTGGAGAATGGGAGAGTGGTGTTTGATGAGATGCCGGAGAGGAATGAGGTTGGTTGGACTATAATGATTGCAGGTTATGTGGGAAATGGGTTTTCTAGAGAAGGGTTTTTACTATTGGATGAAATGGTTTTGAGGTTCAGGTTAGGATTGAATTTTGTTACACTTTCTTCAATTTTATCTGCGTGTGCACAATCAGGGGATGTCTTGATGGGGAGGTGGGTTCATGTTTATGCTTTGAAGGGAATGGGAAGGGAGATGCATATCATGGTGGGTACAGCTCTGGTGGACATGTATGCAAAATGTGGCCCGATAGATATGGCATTCAAAGTCTTCAAGTACCTACCAAAAAGGAATGTGGTGGCGTGGAATGCAATGCTTGGTGGGCTAGCGATGCATGGAAGGGGTAAATTTGTGTTGGATATATTCCCAAAAATGATTGAAGAAGCTAAGCCAGATGATCTAACTTTTATGGCTGTCTTAAGTGCTTGCAGCCACTCAGGTTTAGTTGATCAAGGCTACCATTATTTTCGTAGTCTGGAATCAGAATATGGAACAACACCTAAGATTGAACACTATGCTTGTATGGTGGATATTCTAGGCCGGGCCGGTCATTTAGAAGAAGCTGTGATGTTGATAAAGAAGATGCCAATGTGTCCAAATGAGGTTGTTCTAGGATCCCTTTTGGGTTCTTGCAATGCCCATGGAAAGTTACAGCTTGGTGAGCGAATTCTGCAAGAGCTGATTCAGATGGATCGGCATAATACAGAATATCATGTATTGCTTTCGAACATGTATGTTTTAGAAGGAAAGCAAGACAAGGCTAATTCACTCAGACAAATCCTTAAGAGTAAGGGTATTAGAAAGGTCCCTGGAGTGAGTTCTATTTATGTTGGTGGAAATATTCATCAGTTCAGTGCAGGGGATAAGTCACACCCACTGACAAAGGAAATTTATCATGCATTGAATAATATGATTCAAAGGTTGAGATTGGCTGGTTATGTACCCAATACTACTAACCAAGTTTTTCCAGGTTCTGATGGCAGGGAGGGTAGCAGTGAGGAGATGGAGGAGAAAGAGCAGGCACTGTTCTTGCACAGCGAAAAGCTGGCAGTCTGTTTTGGGCTTATAAGCACAAAACCTGGTGCACCTCTTTATATATTCAAGAATCTACGCATATGCCAAGATTGTCATTCTGCTATTAAAATTGTTTCTAAGATATACAACCGAGAAATTGTAATTAGAGATCGGAATCGTTTTCATTGTTTCAAGCATGGTTCATGTTCTTGCTCTGATTATTGGTAAACATAAATGCAAAGCAGATATTTGAAGAAATTAATTTATGAGCCGCATCACGAAGTCCCGCTTGACTGGAATGTTTTAGTTCTCTCTTAATTAAAATCTGCTCTCTCGTACAAGGACTCATCAGAGAACAACATTATTGTTTTTGGAATCTGGCTTTGATCATCGTGGGAGGGATTTAATTACAAAGGGGAGGTTGAAGAATTGGTTGAAGCTGAAAGAAAGTTGTTTGCAAGGCTGATGATGAGTTGAAAAGGAAAAAGCGGCGTTTCTTTCACAATGCTGCTCACCTAGATTCTTTGAAAGCATTTTCCTTTACATTGTTTGCTGAATGGGTTGACAAGAGTCAGATATCCACCATAGGCTACTGGTGAGAATGGTGATGTTCTCAGTGGAATTGTTGGGTAAGCTTTGTGTACTACTGCCGCTGTTGCTGGTTGGAAGAGCATGGTGTCTCAGATATTTGAGGAAATAGTTGCTCTGCCTGGTGGAACTCTTTCTTTTGTTTTTAGGATCCAATCATTACTTTCATGCATTCAGATTCATCATCTAACAAATAGAATTGAAATGTGGTTGGGTAAATCAAAGAATTCTCAGAGTCAAAAACGTTGCCATTCACCAAGGGCACAGCGAAGGCTATTTACAGGAGCAATTGCTCAATCAGAAACAAACTTATCAAACAGAACATGCCTCATCGACAAGATCAAGCACCGTGTTGTACTAATTAAATTTTGTTCATTACACACTGTGGTACTTGAATAGGATTTTGTTCATATCTTGCTTGAATGAAGTAATATCCGAACAAAATAGTTGATACTGTTTCTTTCAACAAATGGGGATGTAGCTTGAATGGTAGAGCGCGACGGTTCATTCCCCCGCATCTCCAGAAATCATACATTTTCACAGAAACTCATTTTTATATCTATCATTTTCTGGCCAGAACATCCAGTTCTGCACAACAACAAAAATGGGAGTTCGTAATCCTATCATATTTCACAGATTATTTTAGCAACACAGTATCATGCAGTGCCTGTCAAGGTTATCATTCATCAAAAAGAAACAAAATAAATCAAAGTTGCTGACATCATGTCAAACTACAGTTATTCCCCTCATCATATTCATGTCTCCAGTCAATCCTGGTTTCAACTCCAACATTGACAAAAGTAGAAACATGTGCTATCCGGATAAAAAAAGTTCTACAACTCAGTCAGTTGTCCTCCATCTGGCCTTTCTTTTCCATTTGCTTTGACCTTCGAATGAATGCGCCTAGCAAGATGCAACTTTTATATTGATCCGTAAGTTCAAATCTATCAAACCCGATTCTTAGGTGTCTCCTGCTTGAATTTGCTATAATCGGCAAGTAAGCTACTATTAACTCTAAGCCTCATGTTCTCCACCAGTCCCCTTAATACCTGTTCTTGGAACATATATTTTAAACAGGTTGATTAGGGCAAAAATACACAAACAGTCATGCATGCACAGATAGTATATTGTTAGTTTTCTGTTAAACCATTGTCAAAGAATATCATCAGTTTAAGGAGATTATTATGGCCTAACCGACTCTGCAACAGGCTGGCGAACATTTTCAGGAACCATAGCAAGCACAGGAGGAAGAACGAAGCTTATATTCATCTCTAGTTGACCTTTGAGCCTGGTTCGTACTCCCTGTCTATCAGGGTATAATGCTCCTTTTACACCAAGAGAAAATTGAGATGGTTGAAAAATATTATCAAGTCCTTGAAGCTTCCACCTGATCTGCAAAAGAGTACTTCCATATAGAGGTGACATGAGCAAATATAAAAAAATGTAATTCTGAAATTTTCATTGATGACTGCTTGAATATCTTTAAAGCTTACAACATCAAGCTCGAGAACCTTCGTGATCTCTTCAGGAACTCCTGGTGGGTAATCTCTCCCTCCTGATTTACATCTCAATCTCATCTCAACTACTGGCCAGACAGTGAGGAACAAGAAATTTATGGGCAACATCTGAATTCTCCATTCATCCTGGAAACATTAAACACACATATATTACAGAGAGATTCTGCTACCCTATGCCTGAAAGACAATAGCACAGAGGATTATAAAATGCATATTTCTAAGATGGTAAGTACAAAAAAGTCAAAATATTGCATATATAGAAACTAGAACTTATATTGCAAGCAAGCTTTAAGGTATGTTGATTTGGGCCTGCATTGACCTAACTAGCTCACCTGCACATTTATGCATGATACACTCAGGGCATGTTTGGCACGATGTCAGGGAATGAAAGATAAAACATGCTTAACTGATTAAGAATGTAGTGTAATCATATTGAATGATACATTTCTTATAGTTATTCCTTGTCTTCTATTTAATCAATTTCCATTTGCCTTTACCTATTCGTATATAGGAAACTTCAACAGCAAAATTTGTTTTCTTGTTCATTTGTTTTGCTTACATTTTTTTTTTTTTTTTTTTTGCAGCAAGCATGTGCAACAAACTCTGTGAGTGGCTGTAACTGGCATACAGTTGACAGGAACTACCATGAGGATTATGCAGCCTATTGTCTGCATGTGATTGATGTTGCTGGCTTCTTTGATCATTTCAGACATTGAGCTGTTCCATCTTTCCGCTCGAGCTCTCAACTCATGGCTGCTGTGACTGAGCAATACTTTGCCTGTACTAATTCTGTCCATCTTGCTACTCGTGAGGTTGGGTTTATGCCACCAGATTGGATGATCATTACTGGGATTTCATTCATCAGCATTTCTTGCACACCAAGTTTCAGCGGCAGAGTTCTTGGAGCTTCTTGGTTTGACTTGGAGGACTCAGATCCAATTATATGGTCAATCAGTTCGTTATTGTATTGACATCGAGGCTCTTAGTTTCTTGGAAGCTGACTGGAGAGCTCCTTTAACAGACCAGCTGCATCGAAGGTCTCTTCTCAGTACATGATTGGGGGAAATTTTTTTCTTACTAACCAAGGCATCCCACTGTCTTTGGCGGGTGCCACAAGGGAACTTGATTTTTTCGCTCAAATTAATGGGGTTACCCTAACAATCTCGTCATTCCTCTGGGCCATGTGTCTGAAGGTCTCAACCAAATACCTGACACCTTTAGCTGGTTCAGTTACTTTCTCATGCTTTGGATTTAGAGAATTCGGTGGCCTTCAGCCAAGGTCATGAGAGGAACCATAATGCTTTTCCTTGCCTGAGCTGCCGGCCTTGTATCATGCATTTAACATGGCCTAGCATCCATAACTGCACTACAGTGCCGTATTCTTTTAGAGACATTTATGCGAGTTAAAATTTTGGAAAAAGCCACAATAACACATGCTCTATTTTTTTTTTTCTTTTTACTACAAGTTCTCTTATCTTGCCTTCTCTGACTTAATGCTGGTCAACTTCGACCCTTTTTCCACCTTTCTACTTGTGGCCGGTTCCAGATCTGGATGAGGATTTCTTCTAATAGAGTGAAATTCCTTGGCCAGCTCAAACTTGCTTGTGCCATTCCACTTGCTCTTCCAACACTCTCAAGCATGGTTCACAGTCTTCATTCTCCCCCAGAGGGATATTGGATGGCATCACTCTCAAGCATGGTTCGCAGTCTTCATTCTCCCCCAGAGGGATATTGGATGGCATCACTCTCAAGCATGGTTCGCAGTCTTCATTCTCCCCCAGAGGGATATTGGAGGGCATCAGTGTGGGTACACTAATTGAAACTGAGGAATCATAAATGATGGTATCTTGAAGTCTGATATCATAAATGATGAGATCAAAGAAGTCTTATTCTGACCAATCCTTTCTTGTTTAAAGATATGTTTATTGGTCATCTATGTTCATTTTACCTTGTTCCATCATTAGGAGGATTGAGAGTATCTTAGCTGCTTTTCTCTGGAAGGATTGTTCGCTCTCCCAATCAGGGGCAAAGATAGCTTGGGCTTCTGCCTATTATCCTCTTAATAAAAGTGATTTGGAAATTAAAAGCGATAAGACTTGGAACAAAATAGTTATTCTCAAGCATTTTTTTAGACTCCTTTTAGATAGATCTTCAATTTGGTCAGGACGGGTGCATAGTGTACTGCTCAAGGGTAGATATTTCTGGCATGTCAGGTCTCCTTCAATAAAAGCGTTAAGACTTGGAACAAAATAGTTATTCTCAAGCATTTTTTAGACTCCTTTTAGATAGATATTCAATTTGGTCAGGATGGGTGCATAGTGTACTGCTCAGGGGTAGATCTTTCTGGCACGTCAAGTCTCCTTTAGTATCTTCTTGGTCCTAGAGGAAGATTCTTCTCAGCAGAGATTGGTGTGAAGAGATGTTTATTTCATGCATTGGTGATGCAACTATGACTTTCCTATGGTCAGATTATTAGTTGTCAGATGGGCAATGATTCTATGACCTATTGTCTTTCAGGGTGCTCCTCTATTGGGCTTCCCTGGAATGTCAATGTTTCAAACATCATCGAGGAGAGTACTTGGGCTTTTCCCCAAGTAATCAGGAGTTACAACCTATTTGGGACTCAGTTCATTCTCATCCTAGGATTGTCTTACCAGATCACCATGTCTAGAAGGGTCATTCATCAGGGAAGTTTACTATCGACTCAGCATAACAGTTTCTTAAAGACTTGAGGCCCACAAACCCTATGCATCACCTCCTCTTGTTTTTAGGACACTTCCCGAGACACTCATTTATCCTATGAAGTGCCTCTTTGGGTTGTCTACACACCATAGATAGACTGCATGCTTATCAAATCATCACCTTTTCGGTATGTATACTTTATGGGTTGCATGTTGAGACACATGACTATTTGTTCTTTAAGTGCCTTTTCTCCGCTTCAGTTTAGGGGTACTATTAAGAACATGACCCTTCTGGACTGGCCTACTAAGACATGGCGACATTTACTTCAGTGGGCATCCTCGCACTTCAGGAAGAAGAAAAAGTAAATGCATGTGCTTACTTGATTAGTCCTCTCAACTACGATTTACTTCATTTGGTATGAGAGAAATAACCGAGTCTTCCACCAGTTTTATCAACCTTACCAGGATGTTAGTGAGGATATTTTCAAGCTTGTCTAGTCCTGTTCGATGGAGTTAGAGCCATGGTATCAAATTCCCCTTGATCTCAGGTTCGTTTGGTGTCTTCCAATGTCATAAGATCTTTTGCTTCTACTATTATTCAAGTTCTGCTTTTCAGGCCTGCTTTTGTTGCTTATCCAATCGATCGATTCTGGGTTTTTCAGTAAACAGTTGACCGATTTCTGGATTTCTAGTTTTTTGTTTGAATAAATGGTTGTCCGATTCTTGATTTTCCAAAAACCGGTTGACTAGTTACCATGTTGTTGGTTTGACACTCTGTTTTTCATACTTTTGAGTTTTCTTTAGCTTTCGCTTTGTTTTTTTGTTGTCTAAGGTCATTT
>Ga0325410_1009065_pt1 | contig 10686 bp, 4 predicted proteins | sample PopdelMetagenome_16_FD_206182 | JGI IMG/M metagenome (GOLD analysis project Ga0325410, IMG submission 206182) | Populus deltoides microbial communities from Bellville, Georgia, United States - Xylem-PdIQD-R3 | ecosystem: Host-associated > Plants > Phyllosphere > Stem > Wood/Secondary xylem...
GCAGTCATGAAAAGCCCAATCTAGTATGAAGTCTTCATGACTTTATTAGTGGCACCATCCATAGAAACTAAATAAAAGAGTTTTTCTTGTTTTACTTATCAACACTAATAGTTTCTATGTATGACAACTTGAAAACTCCAAGACATGTAAGAGTAACTATACTCCCCATCGCAGGTGCTCAATAATGATGCTTTAGCTATATAACATTTATTTTGCACTCTTCCACTCTTTTAACAAGAAATACAAATACAATAGATAACTATATTGCATTCACCACTGAATGCTCAAGGATAACTCTAATTTCCTGAAAGAACAAGGTAGAATGATGCGCAAGCAAGTTGGTATGAAAAAACTCGTACTTTAACTCTCTAAAGAAGCCGCTCTTATAATAAAGAATGTTCATCATCAAGTCCTAACCACGAGAGTGGCTACTGTCATCAATCTATTTGCCTCTAAACTTCACTCACATGTTTCTCATAAAAAAAAGACTAAAATATAAGAAAATACTAGTAACTGCATGAGCTTTTAAGAATGAACATTATCCCCACCAAGTGGGATATTATCTATTTTGTCATCGAGTGCTGCATATTTGTCTTTCTAAAGATTGTATCTTTGCGAAAGCCAACTTAGACGGCTATGATGGTTTTACAGACCTAAAAAAACATATATAAAATGTACGAAGCATTTTAAAACTTGTAGAATAAGATAATGACATTGTGTACAAAGTTCTTCCAACAACATTTCAAGGATTTGTTTAGGTATGGTACTACAACCTCCATCTTGGCTTCATCATTAACTTTCATGATCTCATCGCTAAACTCATCTCCCACTTCAATATAAGCATTTCAGTTTAAAAAAAAACATCACTAAGCTTTTCATCATCACACAACGACAAAATAAGAACACTAAAGCACATCTCTAAAGGTTTAATGATGAAATACTCAATGTGAAAAGCCTACTGGAATCTATTTCTATTGAAGCCTTTATTATTATATTCTACAACTATTCTTTATAGAAACGACTATATACTCTTCCTAACACTCATTGACATGAAATAGGTGATGGAAAACCATATTCGAATAAAAGAAACTAGAATGATTAGACAAAAACATCCTTGTTTCTAGCTATAAAAAGTAGAATATCCTAAGCATCATCAATCTTCTAGTAGCCCATTGTATCTAAAAGTAACACTAATAGATTGTATTTGACTAATGTTTTCTAAGCTTATGACCATACCTCTAACCACCACACATGCTAAAGTATTAGTTGCCATTAAGGAAAAAAAAACTTATGTGATACTCACCTCCTATAAAGAGTGTCATGAAATATAAGAAACCCTAATAAATCTTGTTTTTTTCAACACGACCATGATCATGATACTAAAGAATATCATGCCCTAATAAATAAGATAAAAAAGTTGGTCTTTATGGTTTATCTTTAATAATTTATAAAGAAATAAATGCATCTCGAACAAATAGGGGAAAATCCCTATGATGCATTATCTAAGACTAGATAATCTCTAAATATTGTACTTCCACTTGCATGAGAAAATCTTTTGAACTTTTTAATAAAAATAGTAGTGTTTTTCTATGTCTCCAAACAAATTCTTCATGTCTCTATTGAAATCTTCACGTCTCCATACACGCCTCCCTACATAATGCTTTGACACTACTTTCATGATCACAATATATTTTATACTCTCTAAGTAATAATGGTCTCCTCTCTAAAAGGAACAAATAAAATAATCAAAATCTCATCTTTCTTGTGAACACTTTAACAAAAATCATAAGAAGGTAACATGACATGCATAAGATAATAAATGTTTTTTCTTTCTCGTACTTCTATTGGTTAAGTCTTTCAAACATAAAGAAAATGATGGTGCATTGAAATTATATATATAGATCATTTGAGCCAAGCCTAAATGGTATGTTCTCTATGTCTCAACTAGGCTCGAACGACTTACCACATTTATGCCATTTAAACCAAGCTTGAATGACTTGCCTCTTCTAGATTGTTCGAGCCTGAATGACCAGCTTCCTCAAGACCATTCAAGCTAAGCCTGAAATGGGTTGTACTATGGTGTATCAGTTCATTAGTCCATTTAACTATCCCAAACAGACTAACCCTATCTACAACATTCTAAACCCTTTGAAAACCATCATTTAGACCTCGACTAGCACCTCGTAAATTCACATGCACGCATGTAACATCCTTATAATTTGATACACATACACATATGCACACACTCAATTGAAAAATATCAATACTTTCTAACTCGTTAAGATTCTACCAAAATTTTAGCAGAGTTTCCTTTGTATTTTGAACATCCCAAGTGTCGACATCAATTCATATAAAAATCTATCACACTTCTTATATATAAACCATATCAAACTCATAACCCCATTTCCAATCCAATCATCTTGGATCTCATCATCATTATATCCAGCATTCCATAATCCATTCTTAATAATTCACAACACTAATAGCATTTATTAGTTTTGTATACACAATAAAAATTAAACATCAAGGCATTTACAAGAAATTTCACATCAACTAACACTTGAATACATATATCTATATTAGTTAGACTAATTATATAATTACTACACAAAATACAATGACATGTATAATAAACATGTAAGACTTAAACAATACCAAGATTTAAATAACATGCACATTTACATCACCATAACTAGTCATTGTTAATTTAATCTAATAACATCTTAGTTACGTAACAATATAAAGTGTCTCAAATTACAATCCACAAACTTGGTATTACAGCATAATAGTCCATATTTGCCTATATATACATAAAAATAATAAATATTGATCACCCCTGGTGAGTCCATGAGGTACCTGTAAAGAAAATCGATAACATTTATTAAGTCTCAAGATAAATGGTTTGTTTAAAACTTTAAGAAAATATTCAAACTTTTCATTTAGACTATTTAAAAACATTCTATATAATCATTCCAAGTTTCTCTTTACATAAATTTATTCAGCCCATAACAAATCTCATAATATCCATAATGTAATTAATTGTCTTGGCATTCCCATATTAAAACCCAACAATTTGGTACTCCTTGAATACCACTTTCTCCGGCAAACCCATATTGGTTGCCTATTGATCCGACATTTCTATTTGAAAGCCAACAGTCCAGTATTCCTTAATGAATATCAATTTCTTTAGCAAACCCATCTCAATTGCCTATCAATTCGGCATTCCTATTTGGAAGCCAATAATCTGGTATTACTTAATGAATACCAAATAAATCCTCACAATTTACAAATTCAATGTTTATATATATATATTTCGTACTTCATAAACTAACAATTTCACAAATAAAATCAGCATAAAAGTTTAAGGAAAATTACTATAAGGTACAAAGTACCTACTGCAGTCTGATTATAAATAGTTCCGCCAACTCACTGATTCACCCTAACGATCTCCCCTGCATCAACAAGTTTTAAATCATTATTATTATCGCATGACAACATACTTTTTATTCATTATAACATTCATTGTGATTCTATTTAGGTTTTTTATAAATATATTCTGGTCATTAACTGTATGAGAAAATCAACTTAATTACAAACAAATTCATAATTCCTTCAACTCTTTACTCTAACTCTACAATATTCTCATTTCAATTGCTAAAAGTTTTTTCATTACTAAAAATCATAGATATTCTTTTAAACCCTACAATCTTAAATCCCTTATATATATTTTCCACATTATAATTTGTCAACTAATTCATAAATTTTCAAATTCCTTCCCTTTTCTTTCACCTAGGCCAACACTAGCTTTTCCATTACCATAAGATTATTTTCTCCTTGATTATCTATTATTTGGATAATTCTTCTTCATCTCATGTTAACCATATCAATTTTACACAATTCCATACAATTTATAAATTCTCTAAAATTTTGCAATTTCATCCTTCTAGACCCAACCATTCAATTACTTAATATTTCAACATTTTATAAATTCAACTTAATCAAAATTATTATTCACATGATCATACACACATTTATAACACAATTAATGGACAATATCATAAATGCATAATTCCCCCTTCTTATTCCCTTCATGGTTGGTCCTGTAGTTCTTCCTACCTATCACTTTTCTTCATCATTTTCCATTATTTCAGTCCTACAACAACCTACAAGAATCCTATAAACTCAATTTCTAAGAAATTCATCCCCCTCATCCAATTTCATCTCAAAAACTCTAATTCAATTTTGATGAAAATCACTTAATTCTTATTCAAACTGATACAAAAAGGTTCCAAACATCTTATCTGGTTACAAAAATATATTTTGAAAGCCAACTAATTGCAATTCTTCCAAAGCTTCTCTCTCTTCCTCTTCTTTCTTTACTTTCTCTCTCTAACTCAATCTTCCCTCTCTTTGATCTTTCTTAATTTCTAGTGTGGATGTGTTTTCTATCTCAAAACCCCTTTTTTTTCACTCCTAAACATTACTCTCTAACCCTTCAAGGTAAAAGGAAGGAATAAGAAATGAAAATGTCATTTTCTCTCTTGTTGCACACCATCGATTTTAACAGAAGCAGTAGCCAAAACGATCTAACCGTTTTGAGAAACGGTCTAATTTTTTATTAAATTGATTTAACTGTTTCTTAAAATGACTAGACCATTTCTAGTTTTGGAAAAATGCAACATTTTCAACCATAAACCTTTCTTCTTGTATCTTCTTAACTCTCTTTCCCTAATTTATTCTTTTCATTTATTTATTTCATTTCATCGCACCATAATATCTATTATATCATTACTTTTAATTTATATGGGGTTTACAACGCACCTCATTACAAAATGATAAGTTCTAAGAAAGTCATTACAACATTATATTTTACCAATAACAATCTTTTACCCACATGTCATCTTAAAGGGTACCTATCAACCATTAACTTCTTCATAAATGACTCAATAAAGCTCTCCACCAATAGTACAATGATCAACAACTCATTTTTCTTCACACATCATGAGATAGCTATATATCATTTCTCCACCCTTGCTAAGTAAGCTCACTTCACCGAGGTATATAAATATCTCAAGTCATCAGGTAAGTTAGCAATGAATAACTACATAGCATAAAATACAAAACTTCATTAAAAATAGAGCAGACCACACAAGATCATAAAGTCACATTTCTTTTCCTCAACTCATGCTTTGTACTCCTTACATTTCTACTCTACACACCTCTCTCCTCTTACATTTACTAACTTAAGCATCTGAGAGTCCTTTATTCTGATAAAGGACTTGTTTTATAGGTGAGTGTGGAAGCTACCTCATCAACTCATTGCTCTTCCACGGCTCTCAATTTCTACTCCTTATATTTATACTCTACATACCCCTCTCCTCCTACATTTATTAACTTAAGCATATGAGGATCTCCTATTATGAAAGAAGGCTTTATTTTACAGGTGAGTGTGGAAGTCGCCTCATCAACCCACTAGACCAGTAATTAAGCCTAGTCACTCCAAACAGTGGTCATGTCCATCATCCCATCAGCTCATTAACTAGGTCAAGCCTAGTCAATTCACCAACCTAAGATCACAATTATGGAAAGCTTAATCTAGTCAAAAGTTTTCATGACTTCATCAACCTCCATACCAGTACTGTATAAGTTTTTACAAAGGATTATTTATTAGTATCTTTAAGGTATGCACTGGAAAACTTGATAGTGACCATTTATCTAGATGTGTAAAGGACCTTAATGTTTTTTTTGTTTATACCCACAACTTCATGTTCGATCTAAGCTTCATCAGGATCCTCCACATCAATGTCAACAAGAGACATCAAGATAATATCATCTTTAACGATATCCTTATCATCAACAATAAAATCATGGTTGACTTTCCATTTCTTCTTTCAGTAAAAAAAAAATTGAGTTTTCAACAAGGATATATGTGACTTTTCACTAGATTATACACATAATTGGTCAATCTCACCAAATATGTGAATTCAGTTTCTATTATTATCATCTTTTAGTCTACCCAAGCCAATAAGAGTCATGTTCTGAGAGTTATGTTCCATAACTCTAGCACTGGAGTTATGCATCTCATGCACCTTGCCTTTCTGTTTAGCTCTTAACAAGAATCTTAATATTTTCTCGAGCTTAGTAAAGTCATTCACCCTATTGGAAAAAAAAAGTAATTCAATCGAAAGCTAGTTCATTCTCTTACATATTTTTCTTAATAAAAAAGGCATTTATAGTATTTAAGTTAGACTTTAAAAAGGATGATCGAGAATCTTATACAATATTGTTGGGGTAAGTTGACTTGCTTCTAATCATAATGAGTAAGAAATGGTGGATTTCCTGAGGTTGAGTTGCAAAAAGATTTTTTCTTTGAAGAAGCCAAGGTTTGAGTATACATGAAAAAAAATGTTTCTTCAATCAACAAATCCCTTAGCTTGCAGGGTTCCTGCAAACTCTAAGAGTTCTACTAGAAAACCTAAGTTATTATAATGATCATCCCAAACAAGAGGTTGTTTTCTTCAATTACACTCATGATACAAGTTCTTAAACCTGGATGTGGAGTCACTCATCCACCTACAAGCTCTAGGAGTTCCACTCAAAAAGCTAAGTCGTTATGGTCATCCTAAACACTAAATTGTTTTCTCAAATTACATTTATGATATGAGTTTTCAAATATAAATATGGAGTCTCAGTCCTTCATATTCCAATTCGCCAAAGGACAGGCTAGATCCTCAATCATCATTAGTTCTCGAACGTAAGGTTCTTAAGGTAGATCCTTTTCAGTTAGAAATTGCCCTATTTACTATGAACACATCCTTTATAACCTTCATCCATTGCAATCAAAGAGCTCAAGTAGGGATTTTTAGCTATGATACTATATGTCATAGCCAAAAACTAATTAAATTGAGATTAAAAGGAAAATCAGAAAGGAGTTGTACAAAAAAGGCTTAAGATAAACCCTAGACATTGTAAATAATCTCTTACAAGAGAAAAGAGAACAATATATTTATTAAAATTATCAGAATACCACAGTCTTGTTGAAAACATACTAATCAATCCTATTTATAATTTTCCTAGGCCTAAACTCTCATTCTTAAAGAGGAAAAAAAATCCTAATAAATAATTATTGAGTTATTAAAGAATCCATTTAACATTAGAATTCCTTGACAACTCCTACATCAATTATTGTAAAAAAAAAAAAAAAACAGAATATATAACGAAATGCAGATAGCATTTAACTTTCCATGTTTGGATTAGATGATATGCATTTCCAGAAAAAAAGTATAACAGGCCATGACTAGCAAGAAGTGTTGAGCAATAAAGAAATGAAAAAAAGAAAAAGGATTAACAGATTGAAGAATGAATCAACAATTTGCCAGCAAGACAATCTGTGAATACAGTTTTGCTTTGCCCTTTTTCTTTTTTCCTCAATCTGTTTACTATCAGATACAGAATACAAACACAGAATTGGTAGTGTCAAAGAAACAGGATCGAAAACGAGTTATTTAGCAAACAATGAAAGCAACGACCTTGTGTCATTGTGGGGTTCGCTGTGTTGGTTGTGAAGCTGGGAAAGTATACAGCGATTTCAGCTGCCTGCTCATGAGCTTGCTGTTATGCAGAGCCTGTTGAAGCTGCACATCATCAGACCACCATTGCTCCAATCCATGGGCCTCAAGAAACTTCTGTTTTCCTTTGGACATCACAAACAGTTTCGCTGCAACTTGCCCATTTCCAGGACCTGCATTCTCCTTGTCAGCTTGTTTATTTTCAGTTCCATCTGGGTCGGTGTAGGAGCAACAGATATAGTCACTATTGTTCACATACAAATTAGGCACCCAATTTTGTAATCCCATAGAAGTTTTATAACCTGAAAGAGGTATCCAGCTCCTCAATCCTACAGTATTAGCCGTCTCTCCCTCATCACTGGTGGCCTGAGTTTCACTACTAGAAGGAAGCATTGACTTAAATCTATTCCAAGCAAACCCAGCCCTTTCTCCTATGTTTCTTAAGCTCATTGCCATAGAAACAGAAGGCGGGTTAAATAAATGGGCCTCCACATACATACCTTCTTTAGCTAATGCTTTTCCCACCTGGAGAGCAAAACCAGCCCCCAAGGAATGACCAGCAACACATACGTTTCTGCTTCCATACATTTCAGCAACTGATCTTAATGCCTCCAGTGCTACTTTGAATCTGACAGAACCTTTCAAACTTTCCCAGGCTAGAAAACGGAGGTCATCTTCAATATCCCTCAGGATTGTGGGGCCTTTGAGTAATGTTCCTCTAAGTGCTAAAACTGCCTTTGGTGCTCCACTAGGTCTAATAAGAACCATGTCAGCTAATGCTGCAGCTCGATCCCATTCTAGTACTGCACCAAAAATAGATCCATCTCTTTCATCAATTAAGGTTTGGGTTAATTTGTATTTGAAGCTTCGCCACCAATTTGGAGCAAGTGCATTTTCCTCAGTTCTGTTCTCGTGTCTGTCAGTTTCAAGCAAGTAAACTGCTTGAATGAAGCAGGAGAATACTGTTCGCTTGTGGTTCTCATTCTTCCTGTATACACAAATCATCTGTGAGAATCAAATCATCAAGGATATTGCTGAAAATTCAGATATTCTAACATTATATTGCAGGCAAATTTCTGTAGGTAAGTATGTCCCCACTGATTGAAAACCACTAATAAGTATGTACCTACATAAGTTGTATGTTAATGATGAGTTTTAACCATAAGTCAAGAAGAAAAATAAAATGAAAAGAGGCAAAGGAGATGCAATAAAATGATGATCCGATCATAACAAATAAGAAATGTAAACCATTTACCAATCTTCTTCGCAACAAAGAAAAATTTGGCACTTTGTGGATAAGCAGATCAGGGCATAATACTGCCTTACAAAACCAGAAATCACTGATTGATCACAAAATCATCATTGATATGAAATACAATGATCACATGGTACAAATAGGTAGGGTCGTGCTCCTTTTCTAATGTGCTCTATCACTCAAAAAGGGCTAGGAATCCAAGATTGAACAAGCTCTCAGAAATCCTAGTCTTTCACTTGCTCACCGCTCTGCCTTATACTATTGTTCAAAGAAATTACAAAAAACAATTGTTTAGTTCACTGTTAACTAAACACCATAAGAACAAAGCTAAAAATCTGCGAAGTTTAGTAGCCCATCAATGATCTCCGGAAGAAATTAATCAACCAATTAGTCTCTAGAAGTCCAAGATGCAATGACCTCTACTATTAGAAAACTTATTCTGTCCCAGACAACTACATTCTCAGGCAAAGGAAATTCTGAAAGTTATTAAAATAAAATACCCCAACTAAATAGCTACAATCTCCTCATTCAAAAACATAACCCAAATCCCAAATTCCAGCTAAAATTAAAGACTCCCGGTAATTTGGTCACAAATAAATGATTATCAATTTTTTGGGTATTGTTGTAGAATCCCAGTGATGGTTAAGTCTCAACAGTCATTATGTGATTGAAGAATTCACAATCTCCGATGAAAAAGAAAAGAATTCACAATCTATAGCCCTAGTTAAATGAAACAAAAAAAAAATCAACAAAAAGATTCCAGGCCCTTAAATCCAGTAAATTAAATGCAACCAACGATCCACCTGGTTGACAAAACTTACAAAAAATATCCAGAATGAATCATCCATGACAACTAGGACACAAACATCACGTCCAAACCTTGAACTTATAATCAGGCAACATAAATAAGGAAGTTACCACTAAAAATAAGGAAGTCACCACATCAGTAACTTAAACCCAGTTGCCAATTTATGTCATGTTCTCTGTTTCTGACTATTCAAATCTAAAACTGATCAAGACCCACTTACTATTGATTGATACCCAGAAGAAAAAAGAAACCATTGATATAAAACAAATAAAGAAAAGATGAAATGGGAAGCGGTAGTGACAATAATAAATAATACTGACCAACTAGAATTGATAAGGTCTCTCCAATTAGGAGAGGCCACATTTCGAGGCCCGGAAACATGAAATGCATATGGGTGCGCTCCTTCTTCTTGAACCACCACTGTCTGCCCCTCTTTTACTTCACGACTACTGTTCGCCATTTTCGCTTTATATCTTCTCTTCTTCTTTGTAATGTTTGGTTTCTCGAGTCACAGACAGAGTTTGAGAGAGAAGGGAACTGTTTGTGGTTTTTGCCGAGGTTGAAGAGGAGATGCTTGAGCTGCAGTGGCTTTCTTTCTCATCTTTTTAACTAGTTAGCTTTGCTTAGATGGTAACTGATTCTCCCTATCCATCCTCCTCTCTTCGATTCAATTTCAATCGCTACTGCTCCTATATAATTCAAATTCTTCTACTGATATTCCTTTTTTTCAAAAAAAAAAATTAAATAATATAATAATCGAAAGACTAACGCCTGTTTTTCTCCGGACTCGCCATCTCCAACGGTCACATCGCCTTTTGCTAAATGACTGCTTTGTCCCTGGAGAATGGAGAGAGAGAGCTCCTCTCAACCCTTGTCACATTTGGTACATTCCGTTTACACTGCCCGTTTGGTATTGGTTTTTTTTTTTTCATTGAAATTTGATTTATTTTTAAATTATATATATATTTTAGTATTTTTGATAATTTTGATATTTTAATGATAAAAATAAATTTTAAAAAATAAAAAAATATTATTTTAATGTATTAAATTTTTGA
>Ga0325410_1009066_pt1 | contig 10686 bp, 10 predicted proteins | sample PopdelMetagenome_16_FD_206182 | JGI IMG/M metagenome (GOLD analysis project Ga0325410, IMG submission 206182) | Populus deltoides microbial communities from Bellville, Georgia, United States - Xylem-PdIQD-R3 | ecosystem: Host-associated > Plants > Phyllosphere > Stem > Wood/Secondary xylem...
TGAGATTGATTTACAAATCAGATCTCAACCATACAGGTATGACTTCCTTTAGAAGTTTTTCATCAACCCTGAAGCTCATTGCTGAAATCACATTCATGTATTTCACAAAACTATATTGAAATCACTTTCAACTATTTCATTATCGGGCAGGTCGCCTGGAACAATTAGACCACTTGCGAGTTTCCTCGCATTTCACCATCGGGCAGGTCGCCTGGAACAATTAGACCACTTGCGAGTTTCCTCGCATTTTATCATCGAGTTGGTCATCTAGAAAATAGGATCATTGTTGAAATCATTTTCATGTGTTTCACAGTATCATTGCTGAAATCACTTTCATGTATTTCACAAAACCATTGTTGAAATCACTTTCATGTATTTCACAATGCTAATCTGAAATCACTTTCATGTGTTTCATAAAACAAATGTTGAAATTACTTTCATGTATTTCACAAAAAAAAAAATCAATTTTGAAATCACTTTCATGTATTTTACAGAACTATTGTTGAAATCACTTTCATGTATTTCTCAACATTAATCTGAAATCATTTTCATGTATTTCACAAGATCAATATTGAAAATACCTTCATGTTTTTCACTTGGGCAGGTCGCCCATAAGAATTAGACCAACTGAAAAATCTGTGCATTTTTCAACACTTCCATCGTTTTTCTTTACAAAACTTACTATGCAAAGTCAAAAGAAAATGAATTTTCCAATGCCTTTGCACCGTAAGCATTGTAAAGAGGGGGCAACTGTTGTAACCCAATTTTGGATTCACCAAGATTTTCTTGAATGTTATTTTATTTCTATTATTATTTATAAAAATCCAAAAAAATTAAGAAAAAGTTTAAAATTCAAAAATATTTTTCTCGAGTCAACCTCATCTTTCCGTCAAAACCGAGTCCACTAGGTCAATACGGGCCAAACCATGTCGACCAGAGTAAAAAATAAGTTTCGAGCCGTTTCGGGTCAAAACCGTCATTTTTGACCAAAACCGAGTTCACCGGGTCAATACGGGTCAAACCATGTCGACCAGGGTAAAAAATGAGTTTCGAGCCGTTTCGGGTCAAAACCATCATTTTTTACCAAAACCGAGTTCACCAGGTCAATACGGGTCAAACCATGTCAACCAGGATAAAAAATGAGTTTCATGCTGTTTTGGGTCAAACCTGTTATTTTTTGGTCAAAACCCGGTCCACCGGGTTTATATCCATTGAAAGTTTTTTTTTATGTTTCAACATAATTTTTGGTAATTAAAATTGATTTTTAGAGGTTGAATCGGGTTTTTTCTAATACTAATTTAAGTTTTAATTTTACCTATAAATATATATTATTATATATAATAAAAAAAAAATTAATAATACAGAATTGTCATATTAGGCGGGGCAGCTACATTTATTGTAGGCGAGCAGTTGGATGGATACATTTTTTTTATTTAAAGTAGATGCTTGTTGTCCCCTCTCATTTGCTATAAATAGCCAGTGACAGTGTGCCAGTGAAGGGAGGAACGAAGAGAAAAAGAAGAGAAGAATAGAAAGACGATATCCTATATCACCATTCATGTTTTTTTACTATTTCTTCATGCGAGTAAGATATTGATTTTGATTAAAAACAATCTGAAAAATACAAAAAATATCCTAACCGTTAGATCTAATAGTATTTAGATCTGAACCGTTGATTTAATATGATACAATAGGGCTTACCACACTAGATTAAAACCCAAACACATCTCAGCCCTTGAAATAATCTAAGCTTTAATCTCGTTGCGCCACGTCACCCGGTATACCGAGATTTCGGTACACCGCGTCACACCCGATCAAACCTCCGTTCATCCGGACCATTCGATCAACCTGCAGATCGGGCCAATCACAGCCACACGAGCTTTCCATCAGAGATCCAACGGATCACAGGCCTCAGCGGCACCGGTGTACCGTGCTAACGTTCTCACCGTAGCATAACCCAGAGCATCTCTCTCCTCTTGCCGGCGACTCCCTCTCTCTCCTCCGATCTCCCATCTCCGACCATATCAAGCTTCCAAACCACCACATAAAGGTTTATATCCTCATATAAATCAAAACCCCGGCCGTTTTTAGCGTTTTCGCCTTCCCATCTGCCCGAAAAAGGGCCGCGATTTTCGTCGGCCACCGAAGCTTCAAACCGACGATTCTCCCTCGTCAGCCATAAACGGCCGTCTAGACCACCGCCATCAGAATCCTCGCCCTCAGATCTACCAGAAGCAACCATTTTTTTGGCCGGAAATCTCGCCAGAAAATTTCACCGCCTCCAACAGTAACCGCGCGTGGGCCACACGCGCCGCCTGTGGCATTTTCGTAAATTTCGGAGAAATTCAAGGGTATTTCATTATTTTGCCTACACACACTCAGGTAATTTTTTGGGGTTTCTACTGGTATTTTTGATATTTTTCATATATAAATGCTTGTAAATTTTCTTGCATGTTGTAAAAAATACAAAAACCAAAGTTGACACGTCTCTTTTTTTAAAAGGACCGATGTCAAAAATATAAATACCAAATATGGATTATGTCCATTATTTCTTTTGGTAACCCAGACGTAACTCTTCTTTTTAGGGTTAAAACGTCATATTTTAGACAAGTCTCCTAATTTTTAGGGACTGATAATATTTTTAACGCGTCTCCTATTTTTAGGGACCGACGTTAACCATTTTTTAAAAAAAAAAATTACCAATAAACCCAAAATATAATGCATTATATCCATTATTTCTTTTGGTAACTCAGACGTGACTCTCCTTTTTAGGGGCAAATGTCAATATTTTAGACGAGTCTCCTAATTTTTAGGGACTAGTTTCATTTTTAACGTGTCTCCTATTTTTAGGGACCGACGCTAATCATTTTTTAAAATTTACAAATAAGCCCAAAATATAATTGCATTTGAATCAAATAAAAAACATAACCTTTCTTTTGAAAGGATGTTTTAAGGGTGGTGTCTACCTTCCCTTAATCATAACTAACCCCGTATCCAAATCTCTAGGACCCGTGTCTAATTTGGGATTTCTAGTTCCCTCAAATTACTAGATGGCGACTCCAATAAAATCTTTATTTCCCCAAATCAAGAAAAAACCCTTTTTGTTAAATAAACAAAAAGCGGGAGCCGTCGCCCGACGTCGTGTATCGACACCTATATGGGCTTTTTTGTTCGTAAGCAACATTCCAGTACCCATTTGGTTACAACTTTGGGAAATTTTCCTAATGAATTAATTAATTGATGAGTTATTATTATATTATATTATGAAATAAAAGTTATGGGTTTTTTATTCAACTATGGACATTGTTTGCCTGGGGATAAAACACTATGGATTGCATTGATCCTTTACATTAAATATGGAGAAATTTAATGATAGAAATGACTTCAATTTATGACATCTTAATATGTGTGCCTTGTAAGTTTAACAAGATTTATTTAAAGTACTAAAAGGTATAGACAGTTTGTCTAAAAGGATGGATAATGAGAAAAAAAAATGTCATGAAATGGACATAAAGTTATATTCAACTTTGTTTGTCTAATAAGGTTTTGAGAGAGGTTGTTAAGGAAACTACAACTATTGGATTATGGACAAAGATGAAAGCTCTTTACATGACCAAATCCTTAACGAATCAATTATATTTGAAACATTAGTTGTATACTCTCCAAATAAAATAAGGTATGCCCATTAAACATGATTTTGGTGAATTCAATAGAGTACTTTCATATTTGTGAAATGTTGATTTTAAGGTTGGAGATGAGGATAAGGCTTTGATTTTATTGTGTTTGTTGCCTTTTTTATGATCATTATGTTGATACTTTGTTGTATGGATGGGATAATATTAGTTTAGAAGATTTCAAATCATCTTTAAACTTCAGAGAGTTGAAAAAACATGTGTTAGAGAGTTATAATGATGATCATGCAAAGAGCTTGATTGCGATGGGTAAAACAAATAATAAGGGTCTAGGTAGTAGAGCCAAGTCTAGATCAAAATCTAAGTCGTGAAATGGAGCACTTTAAAAAGAACTGTCTTAAGCGAAAAGATAAAGGAGAAAAGGAGAAAACCTTTAATGATGTAAATATTGCTAGTGAAGGGAAAATTTTTGATGATGTTGAAATTGTTCTGGTTGTGTTTGTTAGTAGTTTAGGTGATGGGTGAATTCTTTATTCAACTTACACATATCATATTTTTCTTAATAAAAGCTTGTTTGACACTTATAAGTTTGTCAATGGTACTCTTTTGTTAATTGACAACAAAAGAATTGTTGTTGTTGGTAAGGGTACAATTTGAATTAGGATGTATGATGGCATTGTTAGGACATTAAAGGTTCAACATATTCTAGAGATAAAGAAAACTTAATTTCTTTGATTTTTCTTGATTCCCAAGGTTATGGTTATTATGTTAAACGTAAAGTTCTGAGGGTTTGTAAATGTGCTCTTATTGTGACGAAAAGAAAATTGATTAATGGTTTCTACCATCTTCAAGGTTTAACAGTTATTGATTTAACTAGTGTGTCATCTTTGATTTATTCAAATAGTGTTTCTACTCAATTAAAGCGCATGCAACTATGACATATAAGTGAGAAAGGAATGATAGAATTAAGCAAACAAGATTTATTATATGGTTAGAAAACAAGTAAATTAGATTTCTTTGAACATTGTGTTTTATGGTAAATAGTGTAAGGGTGAAATTTCTTATGACTATTCATCGTACCAATGGTACTATGTATTATGTTTATTTTGGCATTCAGGGTCCTTTTCCTATTATGTTAAAAGATAAAGCATGATATATATATGTTGATATTTATTTATGACTACTCTAGAAAAGTCTAGGTGTATTTTCTAAAGAAAAAAAATGATATGTTTGTAACCTTCGAGTAGTGAAAAGCCTTGATTGAGAAGTAGAATGATAAGAAGATCGAGCATTTGAGAACTGATAATGGTATGGAATTATTCTCAATTGAGTTTAATGAGATATATAATAATAAAGGAACTATTAAACATTATATTGTGAGAAAATAGAACACTCTTAGAAAGAAGCTCATTGTATGCTTTTACAAAATGGATTGTCAAAAATATTTTGGGCTAAAGCAGTTAAAATAACTTGTTATCTTGTGAATAGATCTTCATTAATAATTTTAAAGTTGAAGACTTCATCTGAAGTATGGTCTAGTTCTCCTATTGATTACTTTAAACTAAGAGTATTTAGTTGTCTTTTTATGATCATATTAAGAAAGATAAACTTGACAGAGAACGAGAAAATATATATTCTTATGCTATGCATTTAGAGTGAAGGGATATCAATTGTAGTGTGTTGATCCCAAGTGACTTAAGTTTATTACTAGCATGGATTTGACCTTTGATTAGTCTGTTATGTTTTGTAAGGAAAAGAAGTTAACCATTATTGATCTTGAGATGGAATAAGGTACCAACAAGAAGGTGGAGTGTGAAGTTAGAGATTAAGAGACAATAAAGAAAGATGCTTTAGTTGAGCCTATTGAAGAAGTGGTGCAAGATATAGATGATAAAAATGTACCTAAAAAACAACATTACAGTATTGCAAAAGAAAGACAGATAAAAGTACAAGTTAATAATGCTTATGTTGATTTAGTAAATTTTACATTGAATGTTGTAGAGAATTTTAATGATCATAAGCTTTGTTCTTACAAAGAAAAAATTTCTTGTAAATAATCTTCTCACTTGATACTTGTTATGAATAAAAAGATTTAGACTCTTTTATAATAACCAAACACAAGAGCTTATTAAACTACCATATGGCTAGAAGATTGTTGGTTGCAAATAGATTTATAAAAGGAAAGATAGAGTTCGAAAGATTAAAGATGCAAGATTTAAAGCACATTTAGTTGCTAAAAGATTTACACAAAAAGAAGTTATTGACTTTAATAAAATGTTCTTTATAGTTGTGAAAAACAAAGTTTCATCCAGGTATTACTTATTATGATTTCTTTGTTTAAATTAAAGCTTGAGCAGATGGATATCAAAATATTTTTTTCTATATTATGACTTAGAGGAGATGATTTATATGTATCAGTCAAAGGATTTTGTTTCTCAAGGCAAGAAAGACCATGTATACTTATTAAAGAAGTTATTGTATGACTTGAAGCAATCATTAAGGCAATGGTATAAAAGGTTTAATATTTTTATACTTAGACATGGTTACTTTATGAGTGATTATGATAGTGTGTGTATTTTAGAAATCTTTTAGATGATTTATTTATGTACTTATTATTGTAAGTTAATAATATGTTAATTTCCTCTAAGAATATGTTTAAGATTAATAGTTTAAAGGATCAATTGAGTGGTGAGTTAGAGATGAAGGATTCAGGTATAGCAAAAAAGATTTTATAAATGGAAATACAAAGAGATCAAAATGCCGACAATCTATATTTTTCGCAAAGAAAGTATCTTAAGAAGGTATTTGGGTGTTTTGGTATACAAGATTACAAGTTAATGAGTACTCCACTTATAACCCATTTCAAGTTATCTTTAGCTTTATGACCAGAAAATAAAAAGGAGAAAGTGCATATGTTAGATGTTCTTTATGCTAGTGAAGTTTGAAGTATTATGTATGTTATAGTCTACACGCATTTAGACATTTCATATGTTATTAATATAATTAGTAGGTTTATAGGAATTATAGTAAAGTTAGATAGTAGGCCGTGAAATGGATACTTTCTTATTTTAGAGGTACTATAGATGTTGGTTTGGTATATGACAGGGTTAGTAGCACTATAGATAGTGTTAAGAGCTTTATAGATTCATGTTGTACTTGTGATTAAGATAAGAAGGTGTCATTAAGATGTTATGTTTTCACTCTCTCAGGGTATGTTATTAGTTAAAAAGCAATTTTGCAATCCACTATTGCCTTGTTTAAAATAGAGGTTAAGTATATAGAATTGATATAAACAGTGAAAAAAATCTTATAACTAGGAGTTTTGGTTCGAAATCTTGGTTTGTCACATGAGTTAATTTTTATCATTATAATAGCTAGAATGCTTTTCATCCAGTCAAGAACTGAAAGTATCATAAAAGGACCAAACATATTGATGTCAAGTATCACTTTATTTTAAATTTCACATCACAAGGTGTTGTTTAAGTGAAAAAGATTATTATAGTTAAGAACCTTGCATATATATATATATATATATATATATATATTGATGAAACCTATCTCTAGAGTTAAGTTCAAGTATTCCTTAAACTTGATTGGTTTTTGTATTACTCTAAAGGTGCCTAGTGGAGGTGATCAAAGAGGAGTTTAAGTTTTCTATGTTGGCTCAATTTAAGTGAAGGTTGAGATTTGTTGGGTTTGTTCTAAATTTTAGGCTTATGTGAGAAAATAAATACTCATGTACGTAGTTCATATAAAAACCTAAAACTGTCATATTTGAAGGTAAGATTTATTTGCAAATGTTTCATTCTCTACACTTTAGTGGCTAGAGAAAGGAGAGAAAGTTATTTTTGGGTTACTTCAGGAATTTAGATAAGAGAAAATTTATGCGACAACTTGTAATCTTCTACTTTCACGTAGTGAATTTAACTGATCTTCTCACTTGTGAAGCAGGTCTAAGTTGTCAAACCATATAAATTTTATATGTGTTTTTATGTGATTGATTATGCTTATCTTTTATATATCTCTACTTACCAATTGGTTTGAGATTTGAGATTTTTCCACCATATCAATTATTTCCCTAATGAAAAAAATAATGAAAGATTATTTTACAACATTAAAGAAAAGGTGAATTACAGTCTCAACATGTCAACGTGTAATTATTTAAAGGAAAAACAAATTGGTCTCTGATATTAGAATTTGATAGGGGTTCATTTTCATGCATGTATTGCAGATGATATTCATTTCTTTTATGAAAACAAAATATTCTAAGTTGGACCAATCAAGGCCACAATATCTAGGATCACATATAACATAATTTTGATTGTTTAACTTTTATGGTTATTCACGCATTGTAAGATTCAAATATTATTAGAACACATAAAATTTAATGAAACCAAATTGCTCATTCATAATCAAATTCTAGAAATTAAGGTTGTCATTGCATTTGAAAGGCTAAGACTTCTTTGTGACATAACCAATGATGTATATCTTTTGTTTTTCCTAATAAAAAAAAGAATGGACTAGATCAAAATAGAAAGCAACAATAATGCAAATGTGCATGTGGGACCACCATTAACAGGCACAAAGACAATTAAGCATATAATCAAATTCCAAGATAAATACAACATAAATGAAAAGGGGTAGGACTAATAGTTCATAAAGAACTAAGATGATGAATATATACAGTAGAAAAAAATGAAAAAAAAAGCTAAATATACAAAAAAAAAGGAAGAGCAAAAGCTGTAATGGAAAACAAACTTCAGACAAGAAAAAAAAACAACCATAAAGTGAAACTTTTTTATAAGAAAACAAAAATAATACAACAACCAACATAACAAACAACATTTAGATAACCTTGCTAAAATTTTGAGTTTTTTTTTTTTTAAGTAAGAATAAAAAACCAAACATGTAATAGAAAAGCGATGAAGAACCTTGAAGAAAAAACAATTACAACCACTAGCAACAATGAGCACTACCAAAAAGTAATATTTTAAGCAAAGAAAGGTAGTGATGATACAATAGAAACAACAAACACTAAAAGCAAACAAAGAAATAAAAAAAAAAAGGAAACAACACTAATAGGTGAGATTTGGGCTAATCATATTTGACAAGAGAAAATAAATTAAATAACCAGAATATGAGTAGCACATCCAAGAAACTAAACATTAAAATAAAACCTACAAGAAGATAAAGAAAAAATAACATCAAGGTGAAGAGTGAAAGAAAGAAAATGAATAAAAAAACAAGAACAATTTCTAAACAATGGTAATAAAATACAAAAAATGTATAAAAGCAGAAAAACAAAGCAAACAACCTCTCGTAACTCAATTTTAAATCCGTAAAGTTTTTTTTTTCTAATTTTCCAAAAACATTTTTCTTCATAAAAAATAAAAAATCCAAGAAAAATCAAGATTTTCATAAAAAAAATATGTTTTTTGGTTATAAACTGGCAACAAATTAACTCTCAGCTAGTTAGGACACCATCTAGATAGACAATTTGGGATCTTGTTGAAGGAGTATTGAGAAAAAAAAAAAAAACTAAAAGTAATTGTAACTACACAAATTAAAAATTTGATGACCAACATGAACAATATTACAAAGTTTGAGAGTCTATTTTTGTCAATTAAGGGTCTAATTGAACATAAAATTTTCCAACAAAAACAAATTTATACGCAGGCATTTTCGACATGTTTTTATATTGAAAAGAAATTCTAAACGGAAATAAAAAAATTTAATGCATATATGTAATCAAATAAATCAAGAACTATATACATTAGTAAATAAAAAAAAATCCATAAATGATAACTAGAAATAAAACTGGAAAAATCAAGAAAAATATATTAATTAAGATATTTAATCTCGTAAGACAAGACATTTACTCGATTGTGTTTGCTAAATTTATTTATAAAAATTATTTTTTATTCAATCAAATAATAATAGTAACAGATACACATATTAAATTGATGAATAAAAAAAACTATGTAAGGCTACACATATTAGAAATATTATCTGAAAATAAATTTTTTTATTTTAAAAATAAAATTCATCTATATAAAAGATAAAAATAATTTATAAATGAATCAAGAAAATATTTTTCAAAAATTAAATGCATACAAAATAACCAAAAAATAATTATCATTTAAAAAAGGCTCTCCAAACAAAATAAAAGAGATAAAGAGTATTAATCTAAATACAAATAAAAAATTAATTAAAAAACATATATAAAAAAGCATTAATTAAAAAATAGAAAAAAATAATTTTTAAAATAAAAGAAAATAAGGGTCTGCGTGTAGGCCTGTTAGGACAATCTTGCGTTGATAGGCCTTTTTTTGTTTTCACATATGGGGTGGATGACAATCGTGCTAGGGTTTTTTTTTTTAAAGAATCAAACAACACGTTATTTATATTGCTCGGTTTGCGTTGTGGTGACAAAAAAACAAAGCTCATGGCTTTTTCAATCAAAAAATTGAATTTCCAACGCGTTTGTTTTACTCAAAACTCTTAGAAAACATTATAAAAAACTTGATATACTCATTCATAGCTTTTAAAAAAATAATAAAAAAACTATCATAAAACTCAAAAATAACAAAAAATAAAAAAATATTACTAAGATTATATATGTTTTTATTGGCACTTTCAAGCTAAAAAAACCTGTATGCTAGATTTTGATGATTTTTCTCTCATCTTTTTAATATAAGGAGCTAAAATAAAATTTGAAAATAAAATTAATTTTTTTCTTTAATTCTAAAAACTGAAAAGATAAAAATTTCATCATTCTTCAACAAATTCGCCGACCAAATTAAAAAGAACTGAAAAAAATAGCATTGTGAACTCGTGCATTCACAGTGCCATTTGAAAGGATCAGCATTGTATTTTATACAGTGAATCCCCGTGCGTTTTATTTTTTTAGTTAATAATAATAGTAAGACTTAACTCCACTTGTGGACGAGAAAGACAAATCCCTCTCTAATGGCTCTACGCTCTCTCGTTTCTCGAAAAACCCTAGGCCTAGGCTTGAAGCTTCAATTCCGTGGATTGCAGACATTCTCCCTGC
>Ga0325410_1009067_pt1 | contig 10686 bp, 11 predicted proteins | sample PopdelMetagenome_16_FD_206182 | JGI IMG/M metagenome (GOLD analysis project Ga0325410, IMG submission 206182) | Populus deltoides microbial communities from Bellville, Georgia, United States - Xylem-PdIQD-R3 | ecosystem: Host-associated > Plants > Phyllosphere > Stem > Wood/Secondary xylem...
AATACTCAACAACTTAATGTAATAATTCAATCGAAGAAATTGTTCACATATTCATAGTAAGGTTACATCAAAAATCCCAGAATAAAAGTCTACTCCATAGTTAAATTAAAGAGAAACAAACTTGATATGATGAACATCACTCAAAAGCAGAGAATTGTAGTGGAATAGATAGGTGTCCTCCAAATCTTCTATGTTTTTGCCTTTGTTTTTGTCCGTCTTTTGTGCTGCCTCTTCTCCTTTTTTTAGTATCTTTTAGGGTTTCTCTATGCATGCCTCCTCTCTTGCAGACCCCTCTTTTTTCTCTTTTATATTGTGGCCTTTTTACCCCCGCTAGAATGAAGACAGTTTTCTTTTCTGATTTGAATTCCTTCTTACCCAGACATTGTGGGCTAGATTTGAGGCAGGAAACGTGCAAATTCAAAGATCTCTATTTCTGGAGAAATTATAGAAAATCAAATCTTCTTTCCAATGACATTGATCTTGTAATTTTTGGACCTCTGAGACTTAAGATAAGGGCCATAAACCAAGACAGTATTTGGAGTGCAGGAAATTCGGGTCTGATTCAATCCCTGTTTTTTGACTCGCTTTTTAGGCTTCGAAACAACAAAACTGAGTTATATGCCCTTCATATGTTTTGTAGACCATCTCAAATATTTGAAAATGGTGACGAACATATGGAACTGAGTTGTATAACTTTGCAACACACAATAAATCAATCTTCGATTTTACTACCGGATTCTGCCAGCTCAGTAACCTAGTATCTAAAAACACATTAATTTCCCATGAGGTCAATAGTTCAAAAAAGGAGTCAAAATTCTAATTATCTTGTGCAACACATCCAAAATATTTCAAAATCAAGCATGAATAGTGGAAAATATACATGCTAAAAATTCCCTTATCAGCGAGCAACAGTGTGTTGCTTGCCAGATTTCCATGAAATAGGAGTGGTGTCGAGAAAGACAATATAGCCACCTGTAGACTTCCAATCATCAATGCTTCCCGCCCAATCAACATCAATAAAACCATGAAGGGATAATGAGGAACCACGAGTAAGGTGAAGACCAAAGGAAGACATACCTTTTAAGTATCATAGTATACGTTTAACAGCCGCCTAGTGACTCTCAGTAGGGGCATGCATAAACTGACAGACCTTGTTGATAGCATAACATATGTCAGGTTTGGTAAATATGAGATACTGAAGGGCACCAACAATTTATCAAAAACAAGTGGAGTCTGAGAATGGCTCACTAGGCAGGAGGCCACTTTTGGAGGCAGAAACAGGTATATCAACAAGCTTGCAGGTTGACATACCAGCACGACTCAGGATGTCAAGAGCATATTTATGTTAATTAAGCATGAGACCCATACTGGTGGGAGTGACCTCAATCCCCAAGAAATAGTGAGCAAAACCCAGATCTTGGACTTTAAATTCTGAACTCAGCAAAGTAATAAGGCGTTGAATCAAAGTGGAGTTACTACCAGTGAGCAGAATGTCATCCACATAGACAAGCAAATAACAGATATCATGATTCACTTTTAAAATGAATAAAGAAGTATCAACCTTTGAAGCGTGGAAGCCAACCGACAGAAGAAAGTCACTTAATCATTTGTACCAAGCCTGCGAGGCTTGTTTTAAGCCATATAGAGACTTGTGAAGGTGACACACATGAGTTGGCAGGACAGGGTCGAAAAATCCCGTGGGTTGTTGCATATAAACAACCTCCTGAAATGAACCATTGAGAAAGGCATTATGAACATCAAGCTGGCGAATCTGCTAACAATTAGAGACGGCAATGGTGAGGACTAGGCAAACAGTGGTCGGTTTGACAACTATACTGAAGGTTTCTGAGTAGTCGATACCTTTCTGTTGCGTGAATCATCGCGCAACCAAACATGTTTTATAACGTTCAACAATGCCATCAGCTCGAAGCTTAATTTTGTAAACCCATCGACAACCAACAACATTCATAAGGAACCAAGGACCAAGTACCATTAGCATGTAAAGTTGTAATCTCAGATTTCATAGCAAAATGCCAACATAGAAAACGGTCAGCTTCTTTAAAAGAAAAAGGTTCATGACCCATGAGATGGGAAGCAGTGGAGAGGTAGACATTGAGCTCATGTTGACATACTTGTGCTGGCGGGGACGCAGCACCATAGGATGATGTCTAAAAGCTACTGCAGTAGGAGAGTTAGGAGACCTGATGGGTGGTGGCTGCTGTGGAATAGAGTAGCTGGAAAGATCAATACAAAGATCTAAGCCCGACAGTGACTGTGCAGGGACCTGTGAAGGAGATGTAGGAACCGGTGAAAGAGATGCTGGTGGCATAGCAGAAGGAGGAGAGTCAGTAGTTGTTATGTCCACAACAGCAGAACCTGAACCTACAAAATGATCAAGAGACATGGTTGCAAATGGTGGTAAGGGGACCGAGGTGTGTGGGGGGAGGGTTGGTGGTTGTGGTGTGTTGGATGACGGGAAAGATGTTAAGGCAGGAAGGTAGGAGATAGGGGCCGGTTGTGGGTTAGAATTGGCTTTGGTAGGAAGACAAGCAGACTCAATAAATGGAAAGGAATTTTCATGGAAGCAGACATGACGAGAGATGTAAATATGATCAAAAGACAAGTTAAGACAACGGTAACCTAGATGACATGAACTATAACTAGAAACATATAAGTAGTAGAGCGATAGTCTAACTTATAAGCATTATATGGTCGAAGAAACGGAAAGCAAGGACATCCAAAAGTACGCAGGAAACCATAATTAGGTGGTTGATGAAACAGAGTTTCAAATGGGGATTTGTTTCATAAGACCGATGTAGGCATACGATTAATAAGATAGACAGAGTTTTCAAATGCATAATTTCAGAATTTTAGAGGTGCCTTACAATGACCAAGCAGGGTAAGACCAGCTTCGATAATATGATGGTGACGACGTTCAACAGTACCATTTTGTTCATGTGTATATGGACATATGATGTGATGGTGAATACCAACAGTTTTGAAGAAGGAATTTAATTTATTATTTTCACCACCCCAGTCAGTTTGTACTGATTCTATTTTACAAGAGAATTGTCGTTCAACCAGAACTTGAAATTTATGAAACATATTAAACACATCAGATTTGGCACTAATGTTGTTACTTATTTTTGACCCCACGTGCTGAAGATGGTGTGAATCACTGTTCTTAGGGCAGATTCTCAGTCAGATTTTGATGCTCGGCATTGTCAAATCAAGAACCTTTTTGACAAACTAGATTCCTACCTGATTATGTTCTCTAAAACGATTTTATCTCACTTCAACTCCCATCAAAGTTGTAGTCTTGGACGCGTAGATAAATTTGAGCTTTTGAATCGCTTGATTTCGATATCAGAAACTCAAGATATTCCCAGTTGAATATCTAGTGTGAAAGTAGAGATTTCTGCCGTGAGAGAGATTTTTGCCCAAGTTTACAGGGACACAATTGCAAGATGCTTAAAGTTTAAAGATCAATTGCAGGTCAATTTGAAGCCCCTTTTTGGACCAAGGACCAAATGGAAAAGGTGCTAAAATAAGGAAATTGAGTGAAGATAAATTTGGAAGGAATTTTGCCAGAGGAAGAATTTGAAGAACCACGTTTTTATCTGCACAGTTAGCCCGACTTTTCTTTCCTTTTATCTGCAATTTCCTGTTTGGTTCCATATTTCTCTCGCTTAAAGAGAGAGCTGCAGACCACGTTTTTATTGCCTCATTTTAAAGGGAGCATCTGGTGCTCCATGGTCCCAGCTATGGAAGGAAAGAAAGGAGCCGCACTATCCTCTAACTTGGAAAGAAATCACTGCTGGTCATAGAATCAGAATCAAATATTATGGTTTCCTATTTTTTGCTCACCCGAGATTACAACCTAGAATTAATGTAATAGTTGTTTCCTAAATAAAGCTGCATGTTAGGCTATATAAACCTCTTTTACAAAGAGAAGGGGGGAGAAGAAAAAAGAGGAGAGAGTGAAAACACAGAGAGAAAAACACACATAAAAGAAGACCTAAATCTAAACCCTTTCCAGAGGAGCCAAAAACCCCTACATTTCAAATAAAAGGGCAAAAGCTAGAAAGGCCCTGACAGAAGCCTCCTTTCTCCTTTCAATCGTAGACTCTCCCCTCCCTTTCTCTACACAAAAGTAGCCTCTCATCCTTTTTTCTTCCTCAGCTCAGCCCCGCTTGATACCATTCAAAACCAGAAGCCACAGCCAAGTCTCTCTTTCTCTTTCTTAGCCCTTCCACCGACAGTAACAGAGAAGAAACACCAGAACAGCAAACCGGCTTCCCTCGAAAAATCCCAGCAGCTAGCAGCACCACCTCTGTTGAACCATGGCCAGCACCAACAACAACCAAAAACGAGTTGAGTCACTCGCCCAGTTGTAGCCTCCTCCGCAGCCATATCCTTCCTCAGCCGCAGTGATTGAACCAGTAAAAGCCACACCTTTCCTCAACCGCAGTAGCAGAATCAGCAGAAGCCATCCTTCCCTTCCAACAACACGAGAAACAAAGGAGAAATATCGACCAGCCAGCGGGCCACCATTTTCCGTTTTGTCTGCAATCGCGCCTGAAACTAGCAGCGATAACAGCCGGCAAACCTGGCTCCACCGTGAACAATGAGCAAGGGCGTCCTTCGTGAGCAGCAACCAGTCGTCTTCCTCCACTTCGCCTCCAGCCGCTGCCTCGCCAGGTAAGTCTTTCTTTCCCTGTTCTGTTTTGCATTTACGTAAAGGATTTGGGCACTATACGAAGGTAAATTAATTACCTTTGCACTGTGCAGTGCATGCGTGAATTGGCTATCCAGGCAACCCATAAATGAAGCTTTGTTTGGTCAGAAGACTATGAGATGAGATGGTAGTGATTATGATTGTGATATCAACATAGTGGGATGGTGGTGGTTGTGTTTCAGTATTTGTTGTGTAGGTGGTGGTGGAACAATAACAGTAAAATCAATGTTGTTAAAATCGCGAGTTGACTTGTAAAATCGTATGAGAATTAAATTAAAAAATATTATATAAGAATTAAAATAAATTATCAACTCTAAAACCCCATAAACATATTATATAAGAATTAAATTAAAAAATCAATAACCAAAGAAAAAAAAAGAAAAAAAAATCATGAATTACTATTGTAATCCACAATGTTAATAAGTGTGAGAAACATTGTTTTCCCAACACCTTTTAACTATATTTATATTTTATAATTTATAATTCTAAGAAGTAACCTTTTTATATATCTTAGACATGGTTATAAAACCTCACTAACTTGACTTGGAGCTAAACAAGTCCAGGTTAAAGAAAAAATTAACTTGATTAATATTCGAATGTTTAATAAGAATTATGCAAACACAAGAGAGAACCTAAACCCTAAACACAAAAAAAAGGAGAAAATTGTACCAGTGGAGGAGGAGGAGGAGGCTTGCTTGATTGGTTCGTTGGAGAAGAGATCTAGAGAGAATTATGAATAAAAATCACTACTAATTTGCGATTTGAAGAGTACTGTCAAGAAAACTGACATCACAGAGGAGATGTTGTCGGTGATGATGATGATCTCACGCGAGAGTCATGTCCGGATTATTACCTAGTGTTACCGTTTTATCCCAAACTCTCTGTCGTTTCATCATAGGTTTTTTTTTTTTGGTGGACTCGGGTCAACCTATCTGACCCGTGACCTGATTACTTGACCGGGTTGATAACCGGGTTGGGTTTCAAAACTATGTGTGAAATAAATGATATAGTTGATTTTTATTCAATTTATTTCAATGAATCAACTTGATTTTTTTCAGTTAATTTTATGTTTATTTTTTTTTAAAGATAATTATTTCATTAAATGTCAAAAGCTAGCGGGCGAGATTAGTACATGATCTCCATAATATCATATTATGGCAGATTAACACTAAGAAAACAACCCAGACTAAGGAAAGCGAGAGATAAAAATAGCCAAAGAACAACATATATCTCTGCATAGATAGTTAATGCAATGAAAGCAATAAAGCTGGGGAGAGCTACCAATAATCATCGGAATAACCTCCTAACTGAAGCTTTCCTCTCACAGATCAACCAGTCATATTCTCACAAGCATAACAGCATAAAACACACAAGAAGATCCACATGACTGATGGATGATTCAAAACTAGGCAATAAATTCACTTGATCTCAGCACTTCTTGTTTAACCATGTAATTTGCCATGTAATTACTCTCATGAAAGACATGAGTGTAGGTAATTGAGTCAAAGTATGTATTCAATTTGTTAACAGAGGAGAAACGCTTGTGATGCATCCATGGTCTATTGTGAGGATTATGCATCCAGCTAGTGACATTAGCAGAATCAGATTCTATAATAAGATGCTTATGATGGAGGAGACAGTTAGAGGCTGAGAGCTCAATAGCTTTGATAACAGCCCTCAACTCAGCTAAATTGGAATTTAAAATCCCAACTGGAATAGAGAAAACACCGAAAAGATGGCCACGATGATTTCGCAAGACACCACCTATTCCAGAGAGACCTGGTTTACCAAGAGAAGAGCTATCCACATTCCATTCGAAGCTATTAACCATAGGAGGAGACCACATATTAACAATCCTGGTAGACTGAACATTGGACCATCAAATCAGGCCATCTGCTGATCTGAGCAGATCTGCTGGGGAATATGGGAAATCAGAATGGATAGCTTTTAGCCATAAGCATAGACGAGTGATAATAAGAAAGAAGATTATATCATAGTCATGTGTCTTCTATTTAAAAATCAGATCATTTCGAAGAGGCTAAAGGGACCATGCCACTGAGAAAAACAACATCAACCAAGCTTTCTTCTGAAATTTACCATGCTCCAGATAAGTCCACTATGACCACATATTTGAGAAGCTCTTTGGGCAGCACCAATCTAAATCCCACCACTTAATGATTTTGGACTAAATAATCCAATGCTTGTGGCAATGCAATAGGATATGATCAACCGACTCTTTTTGCGCTAGGCATATAGGGCAGTTAGACTTTGAAATACCTAAAATACCTCTTCAAACCAACATACACCAGGTGTTAATTCTGTTAATGATAGCCATCCAGCAAAAGATCTCCACTTTAGGAGGAACAATACCTTTTCAAATCCCAGCAAAACAGAAGTCACTTTTTGTGTAAGGTTTGGGACTTAACAACCCACAAAGAGATTTCACTGAGAATCTTCCTGTTTTATTGTCCTTCCAGATTAGTCTATCCTCTTCATCTTTGTCTAGGTGCACTGTCGAAAGGATTGCATAAAGTTGATATAGCAAACCAATGTTGCGACCCCGCAAAGGTCTTATCGAGGAAAACAAACAAATCCAGTCATACCTTTCCCACATTCCCATCTTATCAATACTGACTTCTTTGTCGTTGGATAAGTGAAAGAGATTAGGGAAGTGCTCTACTAAACAACAATTATTAATCTAAATATCAAGCCAAAAAACAGTCTTCTTAAGAACCACATATTGTTGAGTCACAATATGTTTTCTTGTTTGTAATTCTCTAAAGAGTTATAAAAGGAAAACAAAAAAAAATATTATATATTAGTATATTCGCCTACACTCCGGGTTGAGTCATCCTTCTTCTAAACTTTAAAAAAAAATTATAAACAAAGAGGGGAGAGAGAAGTAGGTCATTTTGGAGGGAGAGAGCCTTGTATCCGCACTAGTATGATACCTGTTTTTTCCCTGGTTCCATCAGTCCTTCAAAGTTAATTCTTTCTGTTTGTGGTATCAGTTCTTTCCTTTCTTTATTTTCTTTTCCTTATGTTTCTCTCCTTTTTGGGAGTGGAAACAAAACTGAGTTCCATCAGGAGACTTCTGTTCCTCTATCCAGGTCTCACAGCCTACGCTGTAAATGTTGTTTAGGGATGCAATGGAGAACCCTAGTTCACTACTTGAGGCAGTAACAGTAACTGGCCAGTTAAGATTCTTTTACCAATTGTGTTTCCTGTTTGGACCAAGGTCAAGCCTTGACTTTGTCAAAATCTATGAAATTCTTTGTTCAAATCTGAATGGTTTTAATGGACCAATTTCCATGCGGCTTTGGAAGACCGCTGCAAGTAAATTTGTTTGAAGTCAATATTATATCAAAACACATGGAAGCCGCTATGGCATGAATTTTCAGCGAAAGGGAACATACAGGGGAAGCAGACTGGCAGGGTAGTGAATAACGTGATGATGGTATGAGACAGGTTTTCAAATAATGAAATGAACGTTATTAGCAGCAAACATATGACCAAAGGTCATGGAAGCCGATTAAGGCATAGCTGTCAGAGTCTGACTTGGAAACTGTCTGGAAAAGTGTTTGGGTTATTAGTTCAATTCGCGAGTTAAACTTGTATAGATTTAAAAAAAAAAACAGTATCACTTCTTTTAAAAATATCTTCATTTTGATCCAGCTTGGTTAAGTTAATTGAGTTACTAAAAATATTTTGAATCGACTGGGTTTTACCATATTAATATCTTGTCTGGTTTGATTAGAAACCTAACCGAAGTTAGGCTTAAGATCTCAATTTTTTTTATTTAATTTATTGGGTCGGATCGTGTTTAACAAGTAAAACAAATGACCAAAGTGCATATTAACAAGTTTAACAAGTAAACAAGTTTTCAAAATACTAATGAAATGAACATTATTAGCCAGCAAAAGAGATGACCAAAGGGCATATTGCTAATGTTCGAGTATTCAAGCTAATGAACGTTGTGACACTCATGTTAGGGTATGAAGCCACCAAGTTTGACCGCCTTAAGGATGAAGCCACCATACTTGCCCTAACCAGCAATTATAGCCTGTAGAATTCCTTTCGTCTCTAGTGAAAATTTTGACACCGAAGCCGGAGGCTCAAAGCCAATTGCAATCACGTTTTCAAGCTGAATACATGGGAGGGACTTGAGCAGTGAATGGCAAGTCAACCTTTAGAACTCAGCAGGAAAACCTATGTATTGGCCATAATTCTTTTTTTCTTTCTTTTTTTATTTCATGAAAAAGACAACTAACCTCTGCGTTGTGTGGGATTTGACCCCAGGTATGAAAGATATATAATAAACGGCTCAGTATGAAATGCATCAAATAATTTTCAAAAATAGTGAGTGAAAATAAAGGAATGAAAACTATTTTTCAATAATAGTAATAGTTCGGCCAAATATATTTTAATTTCATGAAAAAAAAAAAGAAAATACTTTCTTCAACACTATCAATTCATAATATTGATTATCACCACCACAAATACTATGATAATCCATCACAACTACAATCTTATTAATTATATAATTATTATTTTATAAACATTACTATCATGACTAAAATCTCGGGTTTATAACCGGAAACACATGAGCAATGTTGTAAGAACATCCCACTCACGCTAAGTTTCAAAATGTATATATCATAAAACAAAGTATATGAAGATTTTACAGTATTTCAATATCTTTCAAAATATTATATTCTTCAAAACTAATAAAATCAAATATCACTTCAAAATAATTCTTGTCATCAGATAAAGCAAAACAATAATCCATAATACTCATTACATTTTTAAAATCTGAACTTAATTAAAACAATGTAATAATGAAGTATTTAAGACATCGAATCAAAACTAAAAAGAAAGTCTCGCAAAACAAGATATACTGACCAAAATTGAAGAGGTAGAAACACTCAACAAAATCCACCTGTTAACAGAGATTAAAAACCTGAAATAATATAAAAAATAAAAAGGGTAATTCAACCAACTCAGTGAGGGAATAACATTTAACATACATCTTAAATATTAATAACTTGCAAGTCGATTTTTTTTATATAAATAAACATAATAAACATATTATCGTAAAGTAGTGGAATACATGTCAAAGATAAGATGAAAACCGAAGGTGACCACTGTGAAAGGATTGGTCGCATAAGGTTGGTGCCTCTTTCACCAACAAGGTATACAAAATACTATATGCACGTAGACCAACTACTCTCCATTAGCATGGAGTTACGGAAAAGTATATTGATATCAAGACATTATATATACTCGCATAATTATGAAAGCAATGTATATCATATCGAATAAAATTTAGTTCAACAGAATGCGAGTGCAAATCCAAAAATGGATGAATATTCGGAAAATAAAGTAGCATATATAAATATTCAAGAAATTAATTAGTTGTACTCATCATATAATCAATATACATATTTGTTTATATTACATGCATATTAAATACTATTCCACTCACCCGGAAAACAAAATCAAAATACAACGAACGCAAAACTGGAGACTATTGAACATCATCAAGAGAAATGTTAATAGAACCTATAATGGATACAAAAAATACTAAAAAATGACTTAAAGTAAAGTAAATTTAAATATTAAAAACTCTAACCTTAGAAACCAAAACATAAATATAAGGCCAAATTATTTCACTTGATCAATCTCAAAAATAACTCAAATTGATCGAACCTAACAGACCTTATAAAACTCTATTGTCGGGTCAATTTGATTGCTATCATGGGCCAACTGGTTGGCCAATTTAGACCAATCATTTGACCAGTTGATCGGGATTTTCTAAAATCCTGATCTTCCAATCTTCAAAATTGCATATTAAACAAAAACAGAATTTGTTCCCATTGAGATTATTATGTTTGGCATCTTATGTATGGATGCTCGCAAATATAATTTTCAACACGCCATGATATTGT
>Ga0325410_1009068_pt1 | contig 10685 bp, 9 predicted proteins | sample PopdelMetagenome_16_FD_206182 | JGI IMG/M metagenome (GOLD analysis project Ga0325410, IMG submission 206182) | Populus deltoides microbial communities from Bellville, Georgia, United States - Xylem-PdIQD-R3 | ecosystem: Host-associated > Plants > Phyllosphere > Stem > Wood/Secondary xylem...
GACTCCTTTTTCCAACAGCTTCACCTCTGTCATCTGAAAGCACACTCAGGGCTTGCCCAGCGGATTTAAAACAGCAGGCAAGAACATCCTTGCTTGGCATAAAGATAAAATCTGCTAAATCCAGCTTGTTCTCCTTCTCACTACAGCTTCGATAGCAACAACCTCTACCTGTCATTTCCAAGAATCTAGAAAGGCAACGAAAAACTGGAAAAGTTAGGCACCAAGAACGAAGTATTAAATCATGCTGGTAGCACCTATCTTAATCTATTACGAGAACATGAAAACATGATCCAATTCAGTATTTCTGCTTAAAATTGTGCGCTACTATTTGACTTTGTTTCTTCCTGTTCTTCCTTTTCTTAGCAATAGTTTGATTCGGTGTTACTTTGGTTCTTCCCTTTAAGCAATCATGTTGAATATCAGATACTCGGCGTGGATACAGACACTTAACCGCTAGAAGTGTTTAGGAATTTCGAGATATAGCCGAGTATGACATGGGCAGGGTACCAGAGTACCAGACACGCGCGCACAAGGATAGCTCTCAAGGAAGAGAGTTCAAGTTTCAGATCTTCATTCTCTCATTCATTTCTCGTTTCTGATTGTATTTCATCACAGCACTCTTCTTTTGTCGCTACTCAATTTCTTCTAACACTTCCCCCTAGTTTATGTACTGGAGATATTTTGCACTTAGCACTACGATCAAAACACATATCACTAGACGATTAACAGCTCTAGTAAGCAAGCTTGACTAATTACTTTCCATTCGAGAACTCGAGATTGCAAATCGTCAGCACCACTCGTTACATTCCAGGGAATGTTGTGTACAAGTCATGAAATCCTACAACCCACACTGTGCACACATAAAAGCATTTTTCTTAACTCAATCCCAGTAAATCTTAATGCCTCCACTCTTTAAGTTTGGGCAGAGGCTAACAAGGAAAGACAGCATCCACAAAGTGCGCCCTACTTTAACCATGTATTAAATTGATTAACGGTTAGAAAACATAATTATATTTTAATTTACATTAGATAAATAAACAATATAGATTATTATAAGTAAAGTATACTTGTTTTTTCTATACACAACTAATTTTTTTATTTAAAATTTAAGATTAGATAGGGTTTCTAGAGATAAAAATATTAAATGGAAACTTTGATTTCATAAAAAAAAAAAAACAAAAATTCTTTATTTTATTTACTCCTCGTCACAAAGATCCTGTTTTAAAAAAACAATCGGTGTTGAATCACCACAACACCGCACTAGCAAACACTAACTTCCAAAGAAGAACATGTCAAGGCTCCCGCAGCCAATACAAAGTTTAATATGGACTAATAGCTTTAAAAGGTGGTTGTTGTTACATCACATCGAGTATACCTGTCTAAATTGATATCAAACAAAGAATTGAATTAAAGAATCGAAGAACCAGCACGCTTGAATTGTTGGCTTCTAGTGGTGACAGCAAATGAATGTCACACATCAAATGGTATGACAATTTGCCACCAAAATATGAAACACCAATCTGGTGACCGAATATGAGAAATCTCAGTATCAGTATCTTAAATGGGGTTCTTTTTTTCTTTCATTTTTCGATACTCTTATCACCAAACAGCAGAAAGCACTTCAAAAATCTGATATGGTTCGCTGTGTTGTGGTTCAAATGTTACAAGTTTGTGTAGTATTTCTGCTTCGCCTGTGACCGTTAATCAATCCTGGCAAAAAGATTTGTTGAGAAGAGGATTGAAGCACAACTTGCACTATTATTAGCACGAAATTAAGAGAGAGGAGAAAGGAATGACCTGGTAAAATGGTCTGGGGTCCTTGCTTTTAATCAAAATAAAATGCCTAGCCAAAGAAAACTCCAAGCTCATCAATATCTTGCATTACATTTCAGCATATGCACATGTTTTAAAGAAGAGTAGAAAGTCATGCAATTATACACGACTCGTACAGAGCGGAAAAGGAAGAGCAGATTTTGAACTTCATATCAGGTTCATATCAGGCTACACATATTTCTTCTCATTCTCCAGGCAGGGACAGAAAGGGTAACACTGAAGGAGGACATGATAATGACCTACAATAGACATCCTGCCTTGGCATTCATTTGATGGAAATTGATTTGTACTGTTTCATTGTGCTGGTAATGGCTTGTTCAACAGGCAGTCTCTCCATGCTTGATGCACCATAGAATCCATGAACTCCCTTGGTTCCATTCAATATAAATTCTGCTTCTTTGGGTCCAGAAATGGGGCCTGCAAAGCCATCAAGAGATCTTTATAAGCCCATAAGTCAACGTTGGGGTTACCTTACAAGTAAAATGAAACATTCAGTAAACTCTAAAAATAACATATCACGAGTTTAAAACCACCAGCAAAGAGTACCTCCATGACACAGCACAATGACATTGGGGTTGATCTTATGTGCAGCATCTGCAATAGCTTGCACCTGAAACACACTTTCATCTAACGAGACAGCTGTTTTTGCACCAATAGACCCAGATGTAGTCAGCCCCATATGAGCAACAATAATATCAGCACCAACTTTTGCCATTTCCCTGGCTTCACTTTCATTAAAAGCATATGGAGTTGTCAAGAGACCCATTTTATGTGCCTTTTCAATCATCTGGACCTCCAATCTGGCCATTAGTAGAGTTGAAAAAACATGGCGATTAGATTCAATAGATAGACTAATAAGAGAAGAATCTGATTAAAACTTAGTATGGGACTCTCTCGGTGACATAGTCTGAGTCATACCCATATCCCATTCCTGTCTCTTCAAGATTTTGTCTAAAATTACCATCAAAAAGCCCAACAGTTGGAAAATTTTGCACCCCACAGAACCCAATTGATTCCACCTGCTTTAAGAAGTAATCCATTCGGCGGAAAGGATCAGTTCCACATACTCCAGCAAGAACCGGCACCTCCTTGACAACCTATAAATTCTTTTAGTTAGGTTTAAAGTTGGCAACAATAACCTTGATAAAAAAATAAAATCATAAAAACAATGCATTGCCAACTTAGATGCCTACTGAGACAGATTACATGAGAGGGGGTAGCACCATTTTCAGCAGAGAGGTCAAACTTGATTACATGTTCTGTAGTCCACCTTAATTTGTAAGAACTGCTATAGTAGTAACTTCAACATAAGACATTCTGCTTATTCAGACCCCAGCTCTAAACAGAAATCCAGGTTTGATAATATACGAAACATGAAATAACAGAGAGGCTGTTTGTCACCCTCTCTCATCTATAACCATCACACATCAAATTTTGATTTCCTAAATGCCTTCTCCAACCAAGTTTCAAAATGAGTTCATACATAGTTACCATTTTCTAAGCTTAAACAATGGCAGTCAACAAAAGGCAGCACCTCTATAATTCAGACAGGTGAAATGAAAATTTGGCTTCCCTTCTCTTTAAGAAACATTTAGAAACTTACTGGTAAGACTTCATTGGCCATGTCAATTACTATAGCATTTGCATCAGCAAAAGGCAATAAACCAGCTAAAGAGCCCCTTCCTGCCATGCGAAAGCGTCCTGAGTTGTACAGTACTATTAAATCAACACCACCTGCTTCTTCAAACTTTGCTGATATACCGGTCCCTGCACCAGCTCCAATTATGGGAAATCGTTTATCTATTTGATCTTTGAGATGCTGCAATATTGCCTGTGTCTTCTGTAAAGTCTCTGTCACAGTATTAGTTCGTTATTGGTTAGAATTTATACAAATTTTCCACTATTCATAATCTATATGCATCCATAATAACGTTTATGGAAGTTTCTTTGAGTTACAAAATGAAGGTACCTGTTGCTAACTTGCAATCAAAACTTTCCAAACAATTCAATAATGCATCGTTTAGACAAGGTGTAATTTCTCATTTTCATTAATGACTGATAAAATCCAACATGAAATGTTTTTGACTATAACCTGGTCTTGCGTCTGGATAGTTGCTTGGGCTGTAACAAATGGTCTCACGGCTTGACGGATTCAGATTGGAAATGTCCTGAAGCTCCAGATTGGGTTCAGAAACAGGATTTTGGAGATGAGTGGAACACTTAGGCTTACCCAAACTAATCTCTAAGAATGTGTCAACCAATGCATCTGCAAACTCAGGGTCATTGATGTGATAAGGATACACCTTTACCTGTTACAACAAACTGAAATTTGTCAGGTAAATCATGATGGACAGCAAATGAGATAAGAATGAACAAGAAACTGAAGCGTTAATAGAAGGTTGGAACCAACACGCATCATTAATAAGCAACAACAGTACCTGCCGATCTTCTGTTGTTAGTATAAGCTTCTGTAGTTCAGTTAGTAGAGTATCAGTAGCCTCAGGATCATGAAAGGGCTTGTCAGGGGAATCCAAAGCTGAGATACCCTTTAGTGGCAGGCATACACGGACCTTTGATGATGATTTGTTGAGCTTATCTGCTATAAAACCAGCAAACTTCTTATTCTCATCAACTGTGGTTCGCATGATTGAGACCTGAAATTGACAATACATATGGAAAAGACATCAGAAAACCTGTACTGAGTGAAAGGCCACAGATTGGGTTACTCTCATTTGCCATTTATATTGAGGCATGAAATTAGTAATTTTCCTAAACAAGCCCTTTACTTGGTAGGTAATGTTAATGAAGATACTGTAGGCTACAAACATAGAAATGGAAAACAACTTGAAGATATGATCTTCAGTCTTTGGGTATTGATCCCCAATCGAATTGTTTGGGATTCAGAAGTAAGAGAAATCCTATTATCTAGGCATATTTGATGCACTACTAAATCATGCACCTATTGCCACAGTCATTGATATCAGTATTTTGAGAATGTACTTTAATTACCAATGGTTAACAATGGTTCTGATGATCAGTTTTGCTAGGATAGGCAATAATGAGGTTATAGCTTTAGTAAATGATGCAGAGAAGGGGATTGACATTGATCCACAAGAAGCTCAGCAAACAAACTCTTGAAATAGCAGTAGCAAACTTGAGGTAAAAGTTGCAGAAGCAAAAGAAAACAGTTGCAGATAGAAATTATTAGAAAGACAGAAATTATTAGAAAGAATTCATCGTTTTTAAGACATTTCATGGAAAGTAAGATAGTTGACAGGAAAAATGAAGGAAAATAATTTGAGTGACTGATGCCAGCTAGTTCAGGATTAACACTTAATTGAATTGAGTCAAGCAATAAAACCAATCAAACAAAACTTCAGCACAATCTTCTCTAGCATCTTGTGATTGAGATGTTAGGTATTCAATACTAAAACACATGCAAGAATAACATGTGAAAGGAGAAAGCCTAGGTTAGTGGCAACTTATTACCTGCTCATTGTGGACATAAATCTTTCTTTGCTGAAAATTAGAAGGTATGGTATTCTTAGCACCAAAGTTGACCATGTCCAAGGCTCCTACACTCAACACTAAAGGAATCTTCTTCTCTATGATCGCATCAAAACGGGAACTATCGCAAGCCATAACACCTCCAACTACATAATCTGCAACCTCAGTGGTCGTAATGTCTAGAACACCCTAAATAAAACCAAAAGGTAAACAATAATTGCAAGAGATTCAACATCACCAAAAGACAAAACCAAAATCATGTGACAGTAAGTACAAATCTATCCTGAACTGGCCTACACCAAGTGAATTTTGAAGAGATACCTGTATATGTCCTTCTCTAACAAGTGATTCCATGGCCTTGCCCCCAGTCCCAGTAGCATGGAAAACCAGGGTCTCGTAACCTTCTTTTACCAATCTTTCCTTCACAGCATTCACACACGGAGTTGTAACTCCAAACATGGTTAAACCAACAGTTAACCTCTCATTATAACTAGAATAAACATTAGATCTCCCAAGCCTCCCATTCACCATTCCAGCAAAAGCAGCACCGGCATTCGATAACACAACCCTACTCACACTATTAATCCCACAGACATCGACGACAGATGGAAAGAGTATCAAATCCGATGATCCAATGTAAGGTTCAGTTTGACCACTGGCAACAGTAGATACAATGACTTTCGGCAATCCAATAGGAAGAGACCTTAAAGCAGATGATATTAAAGATGTGCCCCCACTGCCTCCAAGACCAACAGATCCAGCAAGAGCACCGTCCACTTGAGCTTTTTCTAAGAAATTCTTAAGAGCTCTACTCATTACAGCAATAGCTTGGCCTCTATCATCTGGAAGCACATTTTGTGTTGTTTCAGCTGGACCAGGATAGGGAGCTAGAAGATCCTTTCTGGACACAAACTCAAAGTCTCCAACACTCTCAATCTCTTTGCTACCAACCGAAACATCAACAACAACTACCTGTACCTGCAATCACCGATAAAAATTTCAGTAATCAAACCCTTCATTCACTAACTATGAAGCACTAAGACCTCCGAACAACAACGACTGTCAATGTAACCAAACCAACAAAATATTTGACCCACGCCTTGGTTCGTCCCCAATTGCATCATCCTTGCACAGGGGCCATGCTAATATTGTCTACATGATATCAATTCAGAACTACATTAACTAATCACAGAAGTGGAGACTAAGCTACATCAAATAGGTGAGACCACACATTCCAAGCAAGCCCCACGTTTTGCTAAGCTAGTGCAACATCTCTCATTTCATTATAATCAACAAGAAAACCCAGAAATCAAAATCCAAGATTTCTCAGTATCTTTCATTGCTGAAGAATTTCTATTGATCATAAAAGAGAGTTAAACTGTGAAGTACCTTAGAAGCGGAATTGAGATTGGATCTGACTGAATCAGAGAGGAATAGGAGCTCGTCAAGCTTAGTATCAGCTGTTCCAATACAGAAAACTCGAGGAGGTTTGCGGAGAGGGGCCATTTCGTTTTTTTGGAGGGTTAAAGACTCAAAATTGTTGTTGACTTAGAGTGAGAGATCTTAATTTTGTGAAAGGGTGCGATATAACAGCTTCCAAATTGCGTGGGAAAGCAGCGACAACGAACTATTGGATGCCGCCACCTAACCATTGACGTGGCTTCATTTTTCCTGCTGTTCTCTGTCTGCTGTCTTTTCTTCTTTCTGTTTTTTTCCATTGAACATTGCTTGCAGTTGCAGTCCATTTTTCTTTAATAAAAAAAACAATAAAATCAAATTCGTGCTGTGAGAATCATTTAGGTAGCGTTCGAATAATTTAATGCACCGCATGATATTTCTATTTTTGTAATGGTTTTCTTAAGAGTATTTAAAAATATATATATATATATATATATATATTTAATATATTAATATTAAAAAAAAAAAAAAACTCTGCGCATCAACAAGGTCAAGCATACTCATGATATTTTTATTGGCAAAATATAAAATACAGATTGCATAGGATTGGCTGAATGAGATGGACAAGATTTTTTTTTTTTTTTTTGAAATGACGGGCATCAATGTTCTATGTTGAGATCCAGGCAAATCTTCCTTGCAAAGGGGAAATAAGCCTCCACATGACATGACATGGTGCCACATCTTCATAACATATATAAAAAAAAAACTTTGGCAATAATAAATTGTGTTGACATATCAATGATCACATGATGGAGCATGATGGGTTGGGCTCATCGCACAGACCCACTGGCACCGCCGTTGGCATTGGCATGAGAAGCACTGGCTGACACTTAGGGCATGTGCATGGATCATAGATCAGGGCCTTCTGTTCAGTCTTCTTCTCCTGAGGCTTTTTCTCTTCTGCCTTCTTTTGCCCGTCCTGTTTTGGTGGCGCCGGAGGTGGCCCAATGCTCACTACCTCTGCATGCTTCCCTGTTTTTCTTGTGCGCAGTATTATCTCATATGGGTCTGCATTTCCTGTTACTGTTAATGTTCCCTTTCCTTGGTCAGCCTCGATCGTATCTACACCTGCATATAACGTCGAATTTGAAGACTATTAATAGGATGTCGGAGGAAGAAGAGACGTTAGTTTTGTCAGGACCATCTAGGTCAAAAGCTTCGGTTATTAAATAAAATTTTAATATATAATTTATATTATTTTTTCTAATATATCTTTTTAACTTTCAACTTATATAGATTTATATTATTTTGTAATTAATTTTTATTAAATAAATAATAATAATAAAATTCAAACTCGTGATCATTTGATCATCAAGATTTAATGCTATATCAGAAAATTAATTTAATTAAAAAATTTAAATTGTTAAATGATATATCAAGATATAATCTAATCTATACTGTGTGTGAAATTATCCACTAATTTGCAATTCAATTCTCTTAAAACCAATATGGTAGTGGAGAACATAGGATTGAAGGTTTATTGGATTGCACCATGTGCTAAAGCATGCGTGTTTTCTATCCATTGAGCGAGGACGAGTTGTCAGTGTATAGCATATCTTGAATGCGTTGTCATGTCTAATCTAATGAACGGTTCAGTTCTTGATTCGGATGATGCAGTGAATGGACGAGCATCAATCAATCCAAGGAGGAGGGAGACATGATAAAACTAATGGAGAACAAAATGTATGTAGGGCTTACCTTCAAGTGCAGACACAGCTTTGAGCACCTTTGTCTTGCATTTCTGGCATGAAATATCAACCTTCAAGACTGTTTTCTGTACCATGATCAGTAACCCTCTATTTCTTTCTTTCTTTCTTTCTTTCTTTCCCAAGCTCAACCTCTCAAACTAGCTTTTATTGATCTTCGTATCGTTAATGACACTTTAAAATTAGTAAAAGTCCAATAAAGAAGAGAACAGTTGTAACGAATCATTGGGTTGGTCATCTTCCTAGAAAAAACTAGAGAACTTTTTGTGCCGTCTTCCAGGTGTCTTCTTCTATTTCTAGTCTTGACTCTTGACAAGCGACGACGACCTTGATTTACACAAGTTGCCATCACAATTAGCAGCCAAATACTGTTCAAGTTGCGCTGCCTGCACCCATCGATCCTTCAAAAAGAAACAGTTAATTATCAAGATGGGATGATGATTTGAATGATAAAACTAAGATTTGGAGGATTTTAACCATCTGATTATTTATTGAAAGTTGAAATAATTGCAGATGCCACTATAAACAAGCAATTAACCCTTGGGTCAGTGTCTTTAATATTTCATGTTACTAGTTGACCAAGTTTGTGTATATATATTTTTGGAGGAGTTCTATTTTATCTCATTAGCCCGAGATGATAGATAAATTTTTCAGACCCGGTTCATGTTTTTTCCTCTTCTTTTTCATGAAGAACCCTTCGTGATCATCCGAGGAGGAAGAGTTAACGATAACAGTTTCTATATATATATAATTTGTTCCTCTTTTTTCTTTTACTCAATATATAAAGGAAAATCCCACAAAATACACAACTCTGCTCTTTGGTGATTTCCCAATGCTAAGGATTAGAATTACTAATGTTTAATTAGTGGTTTGAACTCGACATTATAATATTGAGTTTTGTTGAGAGTTGGCATTAATTTTAATTATAATTAATTAAGGTACAAGTTTTAACAATGAAAGTTTTATGAGCTTGTGAATGGTTATGACTGAGATTTTGGAAAAGTTGTAAAATTATGATTGTGACTAACCACTACTCGGCAGGGCTAAGAAGTATTCCTTATAATTACGTGTGTTAGGGTTTGGTGCATGTGCTTGGCATTTGGGTTAAGAATTTTCTAGGACTGTATTTGTTCACCTATAATAAAAATATTTATCATTTTTGTTAATTATGGTTGAACCATGTAAAATCATCCTGTTGTGTATTTTTTTTTTCTATTTACTATGATTTTTTTAATATCTATTTACGCCACCTTAATAAATTATAAATATGTAAATAGGATTATATGTCTTAAAAAAAAAAGTGATATATATATATATATATAAAAGACACACACACTTAAAAGAAGTTCTAAGTATGTTTGGTTAAAATTAACTTTTAACTTAAATAAAAAAATTGTTGCAAAATCGAGTTAAAATTTTATTTTAGTAAAAATTAAAGTTAAAATTCTAACTTATATTATATTCATTTTTAAAAAGGTTGCTTTGAGTTATTTTTACCAAATATATTTCTAACTCGACGTTTTTTCAACATATTTTTATAATATATTATTTATGAAAACCAACTCTTGAATTATGATTCAAAGTCAAAAGTTATGCAAACAAACAAACTTTTACCTCACTTAAAATGAAAATTGCCATCTGCTGCAGCCAGCAATGCATAATTTTATGGATGTATTTATTTATTTATTGTTTTTGAAGGCTGAGATAATATTTAGGCGTTGTCAGTACAAACAAAAGCAATCCTTTCTCTGTTAATCACTTCCATACTTGACTCGGTTCTGGGCTGACCTGCAAGTCCAGACGGGGTTTCAAAACTATGAATTGAATACCTAGGAGGAAGAAGTGTTGGCTTCACAACCTAAAGAAATATGGAGAATTCTTGTTTGGGCCTTGAACGCTTGAGAAAAAAGATAAATCCATAATACTGAAACTCGCACCTAAAACGACAATCCACTACTGTCAACAATCATGGACAATGGAGAAAGCAGAACTCTCTCATCCGATCTTCACAGCAACTGTTTTATGGTGAATTTTGATATCAGATGTGGATTTCAGTACAATAATGTAAATCTAATTTTATTTTTAATTAAGATGCAAGTGTGAGTCCCAATTAAGTGCTGAGTTCCAACCTTTTCTTTTCTTTTTTCCTTTTCAATTGTTTTGTTTATATGTTTTTCACAT
>Ga0325410_1009069_pt1 | contig 10684 bp, 6 predicted proteins | sample PopdelMetagenome_16_FD_206182 | JGI IMG/M metagenome (GOLD analysis project Ga0325410, IMG submission 206182) | Populus deltoides microbial communities from Bellville, Georgia, United States - Xylem-PdIQD-R3 | ecosystem: Host-associated > Plants > Phyllosphere > Stem > Wood/Secondary xylem...
AAATTAAAACAAATACAAATTAAATCAAGAATATTACGCAATACAAACATTTTGTTTAGAGTTATTAATATTCATATAATGATATAAAGATATAAAATAGATACGAATTTGTTAATAGCAACCAGATTTGCAATGACTCTCATGATATCATTTGAAAACAATTTGATTTTTTTATTTATAGGAGAAGAACCAAAGATTGTATTCTAGAAACTCATTTTTTTAATGGTATTCTAGATGGCCCTTCTCTATACATTAAAAACTCTAATGATTTAGGTGGCGGCATAAGCCTCATAATAACTCCAAGATCATACTCTAGCCTATAGCATGGCCTCTACTTTAATCTATCCGCATGACATCTTGATCATTAAAAAAGTTTTGATTTTTCCATTAAAATTAATGAAAATCTAAATGCAAGAATGCATAAAGACAGGAATGTGCCTCCGAATATTTAATATATGTTTAGAAATTGATGCTCAAAGTATAGAGAATTGTCCACTGCCCTCTCTTCAGAAACGATGTTCTCAAAACAAACAGGAGATAACAAAACTATCAATAAGCTATGCGCAGCGAGGGACAGCCACACCCTGACCAAAGCAGCTCCTAAATATTCTTACATTTAAAGAACGTATGAGAAGGTGATTAATCAAGATGTCTAACAGTGTTTATTTTCTGATTTGTCCGCATGTAGCATCGTGTGAAAACAACACACAGAGCACAATCTCCATGGTCGACTTTGATAGAGTACACGATGAAAATTGATGGTAAATAGGATTCCCATTTTCCAAACAAGAATTTTAACTATTTGAGAAGAAAGGTAATGAGTAACTAATACCCTTTGTAAAACAACTAGAAACACCAAGAGTGATTCTTAGTGTGGCTGCGTCTGTATCCTAGTTAAGAGGGCGGGAGGAAGAAAAGGGAGAGATGTTCTTTCCATGCAATACCTGAATCTTAACATGTGAATATCCTTAGAAAGAGATAAAAGCAAAAGTAGCAGACAGGGATCCCTGGCTAGCTGATAGGAGGTAGAGATAGAATGTTTCAGGGACGAGCTACATGAACAGAGATGAAAAGGCGATACAGAAGGAAAGGGTCCCCTACTTACTATCTCATGATACTGCAATGTCTCAGACACAAACTAGATGAAATGACATGAAAACTGATAAAGAGTGAAGGGGACTCTCCTCTCTGCTCTCTTGAAAAACAGCACAACTAAAGCAACTGATCCACACGCATTAACTTGAGAAACCTAGCTAGCTTCTTTCTTGTCACTGTACACTGCCTCAAGTTTCCTTCCATTAATTCAATCATGCAAGTAACTGTAAACTAATGCATTTATGCAAAAGCTAGCTCATTTAAGTAACAATAATTAACTAATTGAAACCATCACTTTAATGCCTCTGGCTTGACATGATTCTACGTCAGAGCTTGAGGTTGTTCGCCCTTTACAAATAGATTGCAATGACCAGCAAGTTTTATAATGGGATTAGGACCGCTGCCAAAACCTGACAGAAAATCAATACTCACAAACTTGACTCCTGAGGCACGAATCTCTAACAAGCTGCCCGCATTTCCATTCAGACCCCGTTCCAATAAATGGCAATGCCAATTGCCACCAGCATTTGAACCAGTAGCTAGCATTAGCATTACTAGACATGATGGAACGGCATAGAAGTTTTAAAGCAAGGCATTGTTGGAATATAACAAAATCCTGTACTCAGAGCAATCACATCCTGCTACTATAAAAGAAACGGTCCTCCAGAACAATGCAGTGCAATAGCGGTAATGTGAAAAATAATAAAATGAAAATCATGTCCAGATCAGATTGAAAATGCGAGTAGGATGTGGCTATGTGCTGATTGGAGATTTTGGGTCACTGTATGTTCTTTTGATTTTTTAATAAGAAAAGGCATGCATGTTGGAAAACCCAATTTAAGTGGACACTTATTTGGAAGTTAGTCAAGTAGTAGTAGTGAAATAAAGAGCAAATATTTTCAGAGATTATAAATCTAACAAATACCGCTGTAGCATTTATTTACGAAGAATATATGAAGATTACATACATGGAACATAAACTAGTAGGAACTGAGGCACCACAGGCACGAGATGTTGATACAAGACCATCGAAGATTTTTAGACATCGGCCTTGATGGAAGAGCTGTATCCACTTTGATCATCATAGTACTTGGACCACAGCATCACACCACCATACTTATCAGACCCCTTGATGGCTGGAAGCACGTTGGAAGTTAAATCAGGTACAGGAATGAAGCCACTTCCTGCTGCCTCAGGAGAAGCAGGTAATCCTAGGAAAAACACAGTGGCTGGAATGTCTGAAACCCATTGCTTCCATGCATCTTCGAGATTGGTAATGTCACCGGATGTGTACTGACACGGAGGGTTGTTGTAGAATTGGACCCAAACATAGTCAAAAAGGCCTGTTTTGAGGGCATTTCCTACAGACGCATCAGGAAATGGGCACTGGGGTGCTGCCGTTAGGTACACCTTTTTTCCTTGATTGCTGTATGCTGAAAGGTACCTTGCAAGATCATCCCAGTACAGGTCTGTTCCTCCTTCAATATCAAAGTCAACTCCATCTAGAACAGCAGGGCCGAGCGGACGAAATGAAGATTGTCCACCCAAGAAGTTGTTCCAGATATAAGTGGCGACTTGTCTTGCGTCATCAGAGGAGGCCAGGGAGTAGCTTCCGGAACCTCCTCCGATAGAAAGCATCAGCTTAATGCCTTTGGATTGGCATGATTCTATGTCAGAGCTTAAGCCTGTGCAACCTTTACTGTATGGATCGCAGTGACCGGCAAGGTTCATCATGGGGTTACGACCGCTACCAAAACTGGAAAGAAAAGCAATGTTGACAAACTCATATAATCCCGTGGCACAAGTCTCTGCCAAGGTACCCTCATTTCCATTCTGGCCCCAATAAATAGTGATGCCACCTGCATTTGAACCCGTTGCTAGCAGTAACATTACTAAGACGAGGAATGGCATTGAAGTTGTTGTTTGTACTGCCATTTTAAGGTAGGTACCAAGTCTTTATATGATGATAAGTCTATTCTACTTCTTTGTTAAGGATTCTGGATAGCCATGGCTTTTTATAGCAAAAACTTTCCCCCCTTCTAATAATCATATTTTGTGCCTATGCTTGAACGGAGTGCCGTGACAGTTACCCATTATTTTGTAGGGAGGTTTTGAAATTTCAATGAATGGTTTTGATATCGAACAGGTTTTAATTTATTTATCTGTCCACGCCACTTTGCCTTGGGTCCATTTCCTCCTTTGTCCTGGTTGCGTGCTCAAACTATAGTGGTAGACGGAGAGAAGTTGCCATCAACTCCAAGTCTCCATCTTGACTGCTATAATGATAGAAGGCAGAAACCATTGTTCGATTTCTCTTGTTTAATCTGTTTCCAACTCATTATCTTGGAAAGCACGGGAGTGCTTATGCCGAATGGTTTGAATCCTAGATAACAGTTATTCATGCTCAGATGGAATTAGTATTTGTCTTCATGGATGGGAACTTTTTATAAAACAAGAATGGAGTCTTCTTTGAGCATTCACTGTGAATATCTTCATGTTTATTGATGGGTTTTTTGGGTGATGACCCAGCTTGGAGGAAAACCAAGGGTTATCTGGTGCTCATGGAAATTAGGGAGTAAATTGATAATTATTTCTGGTCCAATAAGCTCAATCCAGCAAAACAAAACCAAAATGTTTTATATGTAGCTCTTATTCTAAGAGCAAAACGCAATTGACAAAAGGATTAAAGCATATTATCCTAAGAGAAGTTATTGAGATAAAGTTATGTGACATATGAAATTCATTCTGTCTCGTAGTGAAATATGCCAAGCATGACAAAGGAGAAAACAAGGACAAAATATTGAAGCCCGCCCGAGTGCAACATTTTCGCAATTCCTATACTTTAGCAACTTCCTGGTATACTGCAGCAATAAACAACGATTTAATAGCAGAAGAGGCCAACAATTTAAGACACGTTAGAGGCAAAAGAAGGCTAACGGGCATGCAGAGTTTTTCAAAATGGATATTTTCAAGCTTAAAAAACACCATCTGCGTGGAAGTATGAATCAGGGGAACTTAGGAGATGTAACTGTCAAGGCAAGGCATCGGTAGAATACAAAAACCCCTGCAGCCAGAGCAATCGTATCCTTCTACTATAAAAGCAATTCTCCTACAGCACAAAGCAGTGCATTCTGAATTAATACAAGTCCAAGTGGGTAGCAAAAGTAGATTAAGATGGCATTTCAACCAGCAACTACATTATCAGTTGCCGCATTAGTATTGCTAATTTTAGCAACAGGATCTGATGCTGGTGGAATAGCAATCTACTGGGGTCAGAACGGAAACGAGGGAACCCTAGCAGATACTTGTGCAACTGGAAACTACCAATATGTAAACCTGGCCTTCCTCGTGACTTTCGGAAATGGCCAGACTCCCATGATTAACCTTGCTGGGCATTGCGATCCATACAGCAATGGCTGCACAAGCTTGAGTTCTGACATTAAATCATGCCAAGCCCAAGGTGTTAAGGTGATGCTTTCTATAGGAGGAGCTTCTGGTAGCTACTCCCTCGCCTCCTCAGAGGACGCGAGGCAAGTCGCTACTTATCTCTGGAACAATTTCTTGGGGGGTCACTCTTCATCCCGTCCCCTGGGGTCTGCTGTCCTTGATGGGATTGACTTTGACATCGAAGGAGGAACAGGATTGTACTGGGATGACCTTGCAAGGTACCTTTCTGCTTATAGCAATAAAGGTAAAAGGGTGCACTTAACAGCAGCTCCCCAGTGCCCCTTCCCTGATGCTTGGGTGGGAAATGCCCTGAAAACCGGTCTTTTCGATTACGTTTGGGTCCAGTTCTACAACAACCCTCCTTGCCAATACGCTTCTGGGGAGGTCACCAATCTGGAGGATGCCTGGAAGCAATGGACTTCAGCCATTCCAGCCAGCAAGATTTTCTTGGGTTTGCCCGCATCTCCTGAGGCAGCAGGCAGCGGCTTCATTCCCGTGCCTGATCTCACATCAAACGTGCTTCCATCCATCAAGGACTCTTCCAAGTATGGGGGTGTAATGCTGTGGTCCAAGTATTACGATGATCAAAGCGGATATAGTTCTTCCATTAAGAATGATGTCTGATCTCACATTTCTGTCAATTCCGCGTGCCTGCATGCGTGATGTGTATCGGTTGTATTTCCAGATATTTTGATCTATCTTCTATACATGTATCTTCGGAGTACAAATTTGATTTATGCTCACTAGTTTCTTACATGCGGCTCTCTTCATGGTCTTGTAGTTTTTAACTACTACTTGTGCCATGAACAAACCTGGCCAAAATTTTAACAACTGGAACTTCGAACACGATAAAACTGAAGCAGAACAATGCCAAGCTAATCAAAATCAACATTTCATCTCACATACAAGCGTAGGCACCCTTATTGCTCAAACCAGACACAAGGGTCAATACGGTTAAACCACATACTAGTACAGTGCGGTTGTACGATTTAAGTAAATTCCAGCATTCTTCCAACCATTTCAACTGCTAGTAAACTGCTGATCTCCTAACCTGCGGGTCAAGCTGCCCAACCCACCACTAGGCCTTGAGCTGACAAACCCATGTGATTAGTTGACAAAGATTTGGATGCAAATTTGGTGGAAAAGATTTAGGACCAACCAACCCCACGTTCTTTGTGGTCATTACTAAACAATGGTTTATATGGACAAGCGTAAAACAAGATGCAAGTACATAATATCAGGGAATGAAATTATGTCCCTTCCATAACCCTCTCTTGACTTGCTATGCTGCAGCTTGGACCTAGCTAACGTGCCTATCAAAATTAATCTGGATGAATTCGAGGCAGAAGCTCTCGTTCTTAGATAAATTCTAAGTGTGATCAGCAACCATTTTTTTCTAAGAAAGGTTGCAGTATAAATAGATTCAAGAACGGGTTTAATATAATTTATTTTCTTTCTTGTATTGAATTTCAAATGGGAGGAGAGAAAAAACTAATGAATTTCAACACAAAAGTCTAGTGGTTGCTTTTGAAGAAGTTAAGCTTGTAAAATATTCATAATTTTGGGGCTTTCTGTTTTGCTCTTTTCTGCTACTTTATCATAACGGGCCCCAACACAAGTATAAAACAATCAGAGGCATCATTACAAGAGTGTGTTTGGTTTACTAAAAATATCAATATTCATGAGCTATAACAGCAGGGGAATATTTAATTAATCTCCTTCTGATCAAAGAATCTGTAAAACTTCTGTAACAGCTAAACAAGAAATATACTTCCAATAGCAAGGAGTTTTTATATAGAGCATGATCAGAACGCCAATACCAGTACAAACCCTGTTAATTAAAGGTTAAAATTTAGAGGAAAAAAAGACCAAGAAAATAAAATTTCCAAATTACACTATGAAACAAAATATGTAAAGAGCAAAGAGATTCAAATTAAACAAGAAACTGTAATCGCTGGGCCTTGATAAGCCTTCATGAAATGTCGACCTTCATCCGTGAGTATTAACAGCTTCCCACAGCATATTTTTCGGAACAGGGTTGGCCAGGTCCCTAGCCTGCAGAGCGACATTCCTGAGTTTCCTGATTGTCCACACGTTGGCTTCCCAGAAGGACAAGCTCCTGTAAGATAAATTGTGCTTCTTGCACAGATCCTGTACCAATGGTGAAACTCTTCTCAATTGGCATCTCGGCATCCTTGGAAACAAATGATGCTCAAGCTGAAACTGCAAACCACCATAAAACCAATCCATCCAAGATGAACACGAAATATCCAAAGTCCCACTTGTCTGTTTCTCAAACCAATCATTCCCTTCTGGAAGTCCAGAGTAAACATCGGCCGCAAAATGATTCAAACAAAATTGAACGTGTTGAATTGCCGTAACAGCAAAGCTTGTAAGCACAAACATCACCCTCTCGGGCCAATTAGGGATGCAAGACACAAGTAGAGGGAACCAAGTCCAGAAGATAAGAATTCCCAAGATGTTCAAAGCTCTATCTGGGAATCTTCTCTTTGAAAACAATAGCAAGAACGTTTGTATGTACAAATTGACCCTCGCAACACACATTACTGGATAAAAAGTCCAGTGTTGGTAACTCACAAAGAACCTGGCCACAGGATCAAAATTTAAGTACCTTCCATAAAAGCAAGACTTTATAGAATTGAAAAAAATCGAATTTACCGCAAAGACTGGTATGTGTTGAAGATCAGGATCATAATCAAGACTGTTGCAAGCGAGATGGTGTGCATTGTGGGTCCATTTCCACCAAGCAATGCTAATACCCGTGAGCGAGTTTCCAGCGAGGAATTGAGCGAGTTTGTTATAACCACGAGTGTTCATCACCTGGTAATGCCCTGAATCATGACCAATATAGGCACTTTGAATCCAAAGAAACCCCAACACCACAGCAGAACCAAAATGAGCCCAAACACTCTGGCAACACAAAACACCATAAAGAACAACACAAAACATCAATACAATAGATGTCAGTGCATACAAAGTAATATGTCCTTTCTTTTCGAACAGGCCCAGTTTAGCAAACTCTGAAGCAAGCCTCCTGTAATCCTTGGATGTCTCTGATGGCTTGAAATCTGTGAGATAATACCCTGTAAAGAGCTTATCAAGATATTTCCATGCTGTTCCAGGATGGTAGGCAATGAATGCATCAGTGGCATCTAGGCCTGCCATATTCATGAGAGCAACATCTCCACCCGGATGCTCATTTGCCCAATCAGAGACATCGTAAACCTTTCCCTGAATAGAGATCCACAAGTCTCCTGCCTTGTTGTGCTGCTTAAGCTCTTCGCTTGTAATGCCCTTCTTATCTCCCTCCATTGAGCCAAAATAGTATGAATTAGAGAGACTTTGATATTGCTAACTAGAAACAAATCAAAACAAGAAATTCCTGTTTTCGTTCTAAGAAAGCAATCCCATTAACAGCGATTTCGATCTCTCTCTCCCTCTCGGTTTTATCTCTGATGAGCTACTTCTCTCCTTGCTATTCTGGCTTTCCAAGATGACTTCTGTTGTTTTTCGAGAGGTTTTATAAAGAGGAGACAGCTTTTGGATTCTCTCTCCTTTCTTTTCTCCCTAAACAGCGAGGTTTGCTTTGAAACGGTGACTTCCTAGAACCAGCAGGTAAATCTCTTTTAAACAGTAATCATCAAACGACCGTTGATATGAAAGTTCGGGTTTGGTAGTTGCAATCAACGGCAGAGAGGAGGCTAAGTGACGCGCTTACAAGGAAGATTTATTGTACTGGAAAGATATTTTTGGGGAGCGGTGACTGAGTCACTTGAAAGATATTTTGAGGTGCGGTGTCGTGGGCACTCACTCGGGGGTCGTGTAGAGTAGACTGCGCGTTAAATGAGAGCCAAGCAAAAAGATTTTTTAAAATATACGGAAAAAGATACTAAATGCCAGCCTCAGATAATGTAATTAAATTCCCTCAACCTGTTTGGACAGTTAAATAGTATAATTTGTTTCCAGGTTGTATCGATAATCTTAAAGGGTGTGATGATAACCAAGTTTAAAATGACTAATTGTCGTATAAGGAATATTTTGATTGTACTTTGTTACCGTATTAACTATGACTAAATGAACGGTTATAGGAGGTTTTAAGAATTTCCAGGGTGGTTTTACATATGCATAAAAGAATTCCAGAGTAGTTTAACCGAGCACGAAACTTTGACCTTTTATTTACTTAAATCCAATCACAGTTTCGTACATAAATTTTGGTGGTATAAGGCATCGTTTAGAAATGTGATTGTATATGTAATTTTAAAAAAATTAATTTTTTTATTAAAATTAATTTTTTCATATGTTTTAGATCGTTTTAATGCGCTGATTTCAAAAATAATTTTTAAAAAATTAAAAAAATTATTTTGATACATTTCAACACAAAAAACATTTTGAAAAACAACTACAATCATAGTACCAAACAAGTCCTTAAAACTCGACGTAATATTGTTTGTTATCGTATTAAATTTGGTTGGACCTAAATTTTTTGAAACGTTAAGAAATAATGTTTAGATAGTTATAAATTTTTTATTATTGTCATTTGACCGGGTAAAGTATTTTAAACTTAAAAATTTTGACTTAGCTACTTTTTAAACGATTTTATAAAAATTATTTTGGTATAATCTTATTAACTAGATAGATCTCAAGAAAAAATCAAATAAAAAAAATGTCATATTTATCATAGTTGATCTCGAAAATCTACAATCCATATTATGGATTTTATAAGGTTAAATTAATTTTTTTGTTTTATAATATGATATATTAAATCCAAAAAATGATTTACAATTAATCCAATACTAAAGAAGAAGATTAATTAAAATCTCAACATTAAAATATATAATTAAAAAAAAAGCAAAAGGCCAATTGATTAAAAAAAGAATCCATTATTGCATGGGTTACGTTGGGCCGGTTGTTAAAAAAACTCGGATCCACGTCCTTAGTCCTGTATTTTTTTTTATTTTTTTCCCACCCAGAAGAAAAGAAAGGTCACTGTCGTTTGTAAGAAAATAATGCAGTTCACAAGTTTTGTACCCGCAATCTTGACATTATTTCCACGCATTAACTATTAATAAGCCACAATACAAAACTGCGTGGTTCAGTATTGGTATCAATAATAATAATAACCGACTTTCCTTTTTTTAATTAGTTTTTGGTATATACAGTTTCTTTTCATCTTATGATGAAATTTCATCAGTTTTTTTAGATATGGATAATCACATGCTGATTAAGGTCCTTTTTATTAATTATATTTCTTTTTAAAATATGGAAGAGGAGGAATGCCTCGATATGTGCCCAAAATAAACCCACTTAAGATCCGATTCATGCCAAGTACCAAATTATCATTAAGATATCTACTTCACCTGGATGTCTCGTTGAATCCTAGAGGGTGGGTGAGCTGGCTGTGAGGTTTTACGGATATTGGGAGAGACCGCCCTTATTATCGTTCCAAACCTCCTGCATATGGACAAACATCGACATGTACTAGAACCTTATAAAAAACCTAGCCTTGATTAAGATTTTTTTTTTTATTTTTGGCTAATTGTTCTGCACTCCTTGCTTGGTGTAGCTTGTTACACGTGGCTTGAGTGGGAACTGAGTTTCGCTGGGTATGCGTTCTTGAATTGCTGTTGCACATTCAGCTCCTGTGGCGGCAGCTATTGTTGTTTTCTTGATTTATCCAATCAATCAAGGAAGTTTTTCAGGTAATCCATTCTGGTACTTTGAGCTTTATGATTCCAAGCTGAGCACAATATCGTTATGCATCCATTTCACATTCTAGACTATGTCGCATGTCCCAGTGTGAGCAAAAAGAGTACCTATTGATTTTCACTTCATTTATGGGCATGTAGGAGAACTTCCCACTTATGAAACTATAGAAATGGAAGAATCGCTATCAACGGGAAGAAGCATTACCACTAGGAGCGAAGTTAGAAAATAAAATTAAGGGGGCTAAATTAAAAGAATTATTCTAGAAGGACCAAGATTTCAATTGTTTTACTATTGAAACTATAAGCATTGTTAAGAGAGAGGTTGGAAAAAAACATTTCGTTGCAGGGGTTGGGGCTCTTACCAGCCCCCTATCTCCACCACTAGCTATCAGACATCTAATAAGTAAAAGCAAGCA
>Ga0325410_1009073_pt1 | contig 10682 bp, 4 predicted proteins | sample PopdelMetagenome_16_FD_206182 | JGI IMG/M metagenome (GOLD analysis project Ga0325410, IMG submission 206182) | Populus deltoides microbial communities from Bellville, Georgia, United States - Xylem-PdIQD-R3 | ecosystem: Host-associated > Plants > Phyllosphere > Stem > Wood/Secondary xylem...
TTTTTTTTTTTTATGAAATTTCAAATTTCAATATATTTAAGAATATAATATTTTAATGGTTGGTTTAGGGTAAATTAAAAGCTGCTGTTCAAAAATTCATTTCTTCACTATATATGAAATTATTCTACAATGATGAATGAGTGTCTTCTTATACCTATAATTTATTTTTTTTTGGGAAATTTAAGGACTTTTTAATAATAAAATTAATAACTTTTAAAAGAAAACAAGTAATAAATACGCTAAGAAAAATTAAATTTTAAAAATAAAAATGATTATTATTGTTTTGATGTAATAAATATTTTAATACTCAAAAGTATTTATTTTTTAAAAATAAAAATTCTAAACCTCTTATTTTATTTGAATGGTGTAAATAATATTTATATTATTCAGATCGAATAATCCTCTCTTTTCTAGAAATATAGAGGTGAATTATTTATTTTTAAGAATAGAAATTCTGAACCCATAGTTGTCGCACCAGTAATTCTTTCTTTTCTATAAAGTTAAAGGTATATATTTTTATTATAATATTAATAAGGATTAAACGTTCCTAGTCCTCTCGGTATTTCAGATCAGTGCTTGATTATGCCCGTGCTAGGTTGAATCCATCTTGGAACAGATCCTCTCGATACCTGGACTCAGTTATTAGCCTGAGTCCATGCCCAAACTCTCTATTTAGCTTCTGTCTTACAAGAATTGCTCTGATCAGTAGCAGTAAGAACCCGCCCCTCCGTCCCCTTCTCTCTTGCAACTTTCTTAAAATCCCTCACTTTCTCAGCATCCAAACAACACCTTCTCGATATCAATCAAACCTTGAATTTATAAAAATGAATAAATAGAAAACCCCATTTTGGTATTTCAGTTTAGGTTTGTGCCTTTTATTGATACTATATTCTACTACCACCTTCTTACATTTTCCTTCACTTTCTCTCTCAGCATCCAAACACCACCTTAAAACCTCAGTTTTCCCAGATAGTGAGGGAAGAAAACAAAATCCGGGTATTTAAATTAAGCACTCAAAATCTCAAAGAACTCAACTTGGATATTTTATTTCAGCTCTTAAAAGACTTTAACTTGCATTCAAAGTCTCTTCCTTTCCTCACTCCTTCCGTGTTTTTTCTTGACTTTCTTATAATCCAAACACCGCCATAAAAGAATTTGAATTCTCTAGGAATTCAGTACTGGTTTCTCTTGAAAAGTCTAAAATACTTTCCCAGATTTTCCTTCACTCTTCTCATGATCCTAACACTAAGAAGAATTAAAATTCTAGATGGGGGTCTCTTTTAAGGTCTCAAAAACTGGTACCAGGTTCCGCTCAAAACCTTTTGTTCAATCAGATACTGTTCTTGATGAGGTCTCAGAAAATTCCGAAGAGAGCTCGGTGATTGGCTCAAAGAACGAATCATCTACGAGAAAGGGCGAGGTAATTTTGGCAACTTGATTACTCTTCTCGATCGAGGAGCAAAACATCGACGGAGAATTAAAATAAAAAGTTCAAAATTGATTGTCTATTTTGGATGATGTTAGATTTCATAACGAATTGCCATTCAAATCTCAATTTAGCTTAGTTAAATAAAGGAAACTGGTTACTTTTCAGGAGGGTAATTTTTCAGATTCTAAAATCTTAATTTCTTTTGTTTTATGGCATTCTCATTGCAACTGATTTGGAGATTAATTATATGCTTTGTTTTGGTTATCATTGTTTGGATTTTTTCCGTTTGTAGGGAAGGTGGATAATTATTTGCTTATCAGATCTTTTCAGTATGATGTTATATGAAGTAAAGCATTGACCCTTGATTCTGTCCTCTGTCTTTTATCGAGCTTCTTACATGCCTAGCACTCTGAGATACTTTTCAACAATATATGTATTGTAATCTAATGAATTGAAGTGGTTGTTGATGTGATAAACCTCAATTTCTGGTAATTCCCGATGGGCTTAAAAGAAAGTTATGTTGCTAAATGATATGTAGTGCATGCCACCATTCTTTTTTTTGTCCTCTTCAATTTAACATGTGATTTGGTTCCAAACAGACAGTAAGAGGTGGTAATGGAAAGTTAAAACAATTTGTTTTCTGTGAATATCAGTGTTATTAGATTAGATGGGTTGGTCGTTTTTTGCTTCCTCAATTATTATTCTTCTCACTTTTCAATTTATAGCAATGGTGAAGCTCTCTTGTTGATTGAAAGCCCTTCAATTACTGGGTTTGAATTAAGGGGTGATATGGATGTTATATTTTATCCCTTGCTCTGTATTTTCTATACCATAATCTATGGTGTTCTGTGAAGTAGGCTGACATCTTTGAGGGTGCTGAGGATGCATTAGCTGTCTCAAGTTTATCCTTCTCTGGTAAAGCACTTAGCATATCTGCATGTTGGATTGATTCAATTGTTCAAGTATATTCTATCAAGTTTACATTCTGAGTTCTTTTGGTTGTCTCTTGTTCTTCCAGGACAAGAAGTTTCATTGACATTGAATCTCTATCCAGATGGATATTCTATAGGAAAACCCTCAGAGGTTAGTCTGAAAAGTGTTAATTCTGCACAATAATTTTAAGAAAGTGACTTCAAGGAAAAAAAATCTATTTCCATACCATCTTTATGTTAAAGTGTAAGTCCAAGTAGTTCATGTGTTTTCAGATAGAGGCTGCTCATCAGGCTCCACTTCAAGATGGTCAGAAGTTGTTGCATCCATATGATAAGACTTCTGAAACGCTCTTTTCAGTAAATATCAACTTATACTTGTCTTCTCATCTGTGAGGAATTTTATTTTGATAAGTTCTGAAAGGCTGTTTTATTTTCAAATTGAAAATTTTATGCACGGAGCACCTAGATCAGACATTTTGATGCAGTAATGCATATATTGTATAACATGTTTTGGAACTTATCCATTGCTCTTTTAATTAACCTATTTGTTGCAAGTAAGATGCATTATGTAGATTCATTTACTGCTCAGCTTGATTAATTCTACACAAAGACTATTCAGATTACATGGTCAGCTCAGGGAACTTCTTCGTCATCATAACTACCCCATTTAAGTTTCTAAAATCCATTGATGAGGCAGTTATCATGTTGTCTGCTTTGTAATTGCTCTTTGGATTTCAACTTCACTGTAAACTTTCTTAAACTGACTTTACTGCCGTTTATGCGTGCATGTATTTTGAGGCAATTGAGTCTGGCCGGTTGCCTGGAGATATTCTGGATGATATTCCATGTAAATATGTAAATGGAACACTTGTATGCGAGGTAAGTAATTCAAATATAGTCACTTATCTTTACTAATTGATGTTATGCTTGGTCCTTTTTATATTTATAAACTGGAATAATGATTATAAATGCTTTGAGTAATCACTTAAATTCATTTGAGCATTTCATGTGAGTGTGCATGCACATGTGTGGAGAGCAAGAAGTTATTGAAGCTCATGCATTTGGAGGTTTCAGAGTTTGCTAATCTCTAAACTCTTCCAGGTGCGTGATTATCGGAAATGCACTTCCAAGCAGGGGTCTAGCGTTCCATTTATGGATGGGCTCCCTATTGTAAATAAAGTATGCCTTAGGATGTCATTGGAGAATGTAGTGAAGGATATCCCATTGATCTCTGATAATTCTTGGACGTATGGTGATTTGATGGTTAGTGTGTCGAACTCATTCTTCAGAAAATAAATTTGGAAAATCAATTGAACCGCATTTTTTCCCTCACCTTTTGCTGCAGGAAGTAGAATCTCGGATTTTGAAAGCATTGCAACCACAGCTTTGTCTAGATCCTACTCCCAAATTGGACAGGCTCTGTAATAATTCAATTTCGACCAAGGTGCTATATTTAGAGGGTTAAATAATGTTCTATGGCTGAAGGAATTAGTTATATATTTCTCAACCCTGCTGAATGTCATTTGCAGCTCAATTTAGATCTGAGAAGTTTTCGCAGAAACAGATTAAGGCAGACACCTGAAGTTACTGTCACATCTAAGAACAGAATCCATGGAACGAATACTTGCATCAACCGAGTGCCTGAAAGCTCTAACAGTAGGCTTGGAGATTCAGGAATCATTTCAGGCAATGTGATGCCACAGCATGTTCAGGAGAATCAGACAACTCAAAACCTTGGCCCTAGCAGCATGTTAGCCTTAAGTGCAAGAAGCTTTGCTCCAGATGGCAATGTTCCAGCACTACCTTTGGTATCCCAGCAACAGAGGTATCAAATGAGGATTTCCCCAAGAAGTATGCAGGATCAAGGGTCAGGGTCTCCTGCCAACATTTCCGGAGCTGCCGCCTTCGGGCAGGACAAGATGGTTGCTCACTGCACCATGAATTCTGCCGCTCTTCTTGGGAAGAGGGAGAACCAAGATGCACAAATGTCACCTTTATCTAGTTTTAGTAAGAGACCAAGGCTTACACCAGCAGGTCCTGATGTAATTCAACAGCAGCAAAGGGGTCTGCATATGGATGGCCTCCATGAATCAGAAATGAACCGGAAGAATTCACTACTACAGCAGCAAGCAATGACAAGAGGAATTCAGTATGCCAATGCAGGCATTCAGAAGTACCCACACCAGATGTTAGAAGGGGTTGTACATCAAAATGCTGCAGCAACATCATTTTCTGCAGGACATCCAGGTATGAGACTTGGTCTCAAGGAAGAACAGTTCGAGACAGAAAAACTGGATGGTTCAGTGCTTAGTCAGGGTAAAAATGATATGCAGATGATGGAAACAGAAACAGGCCATTTGGAAACACAGCAACCATGGTTACAGCAAAGATTACCACAACCTGTCATGAGATCTAATTTCCCTCAGGCTGGATGGAACAATCTCAGCCAAGATTGTAGGAAGGAGGAACAGCCCCAGAAAAGGAAACCAGCACAAAGTCCTAGGTTATCTACTGGGGGTTTAGCTCAATCACCTCTATCATCAAAATCCGGGGAATTGTCTAGTGGTTCAGCTGGACCCCATTTTGGAGCAGCTGCAGCAACTGCTGCACTTGGGTCATCACAAAAGGAGAAGTCAGTGGTTACTGCTGTTGGTGGAACCCAATCTTTGATTTCCAGTGCTAATGATTCCTTGCAAAGGCAGCACCAGGTTCAAGTTGCTGCAAAACGGAGATTGAATTCCCTTCCTAAAACCCTGGTAATGAGCAATGTGGGGTCTCCTGCAAGTGTCAGCAATACAAGCATTCCGTTAAATGCAAATAGTCCTTCAATTGGGACCCCACCTATGGCTGATCAAAGCATGCTTGAAAGATTTGCAAAGATTGAGATGGTGACCATGAGGTATAAAAGGTTTACTAATTTACCATCCCATTATTGTTTTATGTGTCACTCTTTCCTTTAATATATAAATTTGATTCTTAGTTACTGTAATCCTACCTTCAGACTGTTTAAAGCTTAAATGTCATTCCACAGAGTCTGGGTTAATCAGATTTTCTTTCCTTTTACTAAGCATCAATCAATTCTACTTCATGCTAGGAAAATCCATATTTGATCCATCATTTCATAGTTCTTATTTTTTAACCTCTCTCTCTCTCTCACACATGCATATGCACACGCATGCACACTACATTTCTCTTTATTGTTATGTTGGGGGTGGGAAGAGTGAGCCGGGGGGCAGCACCCTCATTTTTTATGCAATTTAATGGTATCAAAAAGCAAAACCTTTTCCCATTCTGTCAGCTTGATATCTATTTGGGTGAGAACATCTTGATTTGTGTTTCTCTTAGAAGTCCAATGACATTGTTATATCTTTTTCTTGTTATTCATTTTCCAATTGCTTCTGTTCCAGGCATCAACTCAACTGCAAAAAGAATAAAGTTGATGATTACCCTATCAGGAAACCAAAGACCTATTCACTTCAAAATCTGTCTGTTCATCTCTCCAATTCAACCAGTAATGAGGAGTTCAAAGATGATACTAATGCAAGGCAGTTATCAAAGTCTCTTGTAGGTGGAAATATGAATATCTGCAAGACAAGATTTATGGATTTCATAATAACAGACCAAGTGCTTCAAGGTTTGTTGTGTTATTGATGAAAAATATAGTCTATTGCCTTTGACAATATTTATGTATCCCTTTTGTGTTGCTTCTGCAGGGAATGTTGTTTCTTATGTTCAAAGGGTACGGAATAGAATGATTATGTCAGAAAAGCCAAATGATGGTACTGTGGTGATGCATTATGGAGAAGCAGATGAGTTTGATGTTCTATCTGCAGAAGATTATCTTCCTACGTTGCCCAATACTGTAAGTGGTTTACAAATTTCATTTGTTGGATTTGGATATAATGGAGGTCTATTCTAATAAGGTCTTGCTTATAATTTCAGTGGACACAGCATCTTCCTAATTTTCACATCCAGTAAGGGTTATGGATTATGGATATTTCAGCTTTTATATTCTCATATTAGTACCTTCCAGTTGCATTGCCAGTTGCCATACTTATTTGTACCTCATCCACTGTTAATTAAGCCAGGATTCTTTTTGACCCTTTCATTTGCTGCTGCTTCATTGAGTATCATTGTTGCTACTCTCTGGATTTCCTTATATTCTTGAGTTTGTCCTTTCTCACAAACTTTAGTAATAAGTATTGGACTTCATTTGATCATCCTTGTGAGCATGGCTTCATCAATCAGAAAGATTTGTTGTAGCAGTTTGAGTTAATAGTTGATGTGTGGGCTGACAATTCTTCAGTTTTCATAGTATTGTACAATTTTGCTTGTCACATCAATATTTGCTTATACTACAAGCATGATTATTTGTCTGATTTACATATCTGATTGATATATGTTACAGCATTTTGCGGATTTGCTTGCAACACAATTGTTTTCGCTGGTACGTTTTGAAGGAAATGATTTCTTGCCCAGAAACTCAGATTTCAGATTATCTCTTCTCTATGCAATTGAATTTAAGTAATGCAATTGGCTTTACCAGATGATGCGTGAAGGATATATTGTGGAAGATCATATTCAACCAAGACCTATCTGCACTAATATTGCTTCAAGCAATCAACCAAATGTTTCTGGAGGCCCTCATAATAATTCACCAATTGAGGTGAAGCAATACAATGAAACAGTTCCAGTTCAGCCATGCAATGATCTAAAGCCAACTCTTGATGGTAATGCATCCATTAATTCTTCCCACAATCTACTAGCAAATACAAGGATGCTACCTCCTGGAAATCCTCAGAGTCTTGTGTCTGGAGTATCAGTGCCTGCAAGACCACAACAGCTAGACCCACAGCACTCTCTTCTGCAGCAGCAGCAGCAGCAAAATCAACATGCTTTAATGCATCAACAAAATTCTCAATTTCAGAGGTCACAAATGGTGCTTCCATCAAATTCACTCTCTCATTTAGGTGCAATTGGACTGAATTCAAACATGCAGTTGGGTGGTCACTTGGTAAACAAGTCTTCTCTTCAGCTCCAGCTGTTACAACAGCAGCATCAACAGCAGCAGCATCAACAGCAGCAGCAGCAACAGCAGCAGCAGCAGCAGCAACAGCAGCAGCAGCAACAGCAGCAGCAGCAGCAGCAGCAGTCACAGCAGCTGCAGTCACAGCAGCTGCAGCAGCAGCAGTCACAGCAGCTGCAGCCACAACAACAGCAGCAGCAGCTGCCACAGATGCAGCAGAGGAAAATGATGATGGGACTTGGAAGAGCTATGGGTATGGGAAACATGGTGAATAACATGGTTGGCCTAGGAGGTCTGGGCAATGCTGCGGGCATTGGAGGTGCAAGGGGAATGGGACCAGGAATCTCTGGACCTATGGCTCCTATAACTGGCATGAGTAATGTTGGCCAGACTCCGATGAATCTGGGTCAGACTGCAAATGTCAACACAATAAGTCAGCAACTTCGTGGTGGACACATGACTCCTGCAGCTGCTCTGATGATAAAACAAAGAATGAGCCCAGCAAGCATGATAGGGGGCCCTCAGTCTGGTATAGCCGGGATGTCAGGAGCCAGACAGATGCACTCGGGCTCTGCTGGTTTTTCCTTGCTGAGTCAATCTCATAACCGAGCCAACATGAATCTAATGCAACGAAGTCCAATGGGGCCTATGGGTCCACCAAAGTTGATGACTGGGATGAATCCCTACATGAACCAGCAACAGCAACTGGAATTACATAAACAGCAGCAGCAACAGCAGCTACAGCAGCAGCAGCAACAGCAGCAACAGCAGCTTCAGCAGCAGCAGCAGCAGCAACAACAACAGTTACAGCAGCAGCAGCAGCAGCAGCAGCAACAGCAACAGTTACAGCAGCAGCAGCAACATCAACATCAACATCAACATCAACAGCTGCTACTGCAGCAGCATCAGCAGCTGCAGCAAGAAACAACTTCAACTTCTTCATCGCTACAGTCTGTTGTTTCACCTTTACAAATAGGGTCACCGTCAACCATGGGAATTCCACAACTGAACCATCAAACCCAACCCCAGCAACCCCAGCAACAGCCCAGCCCGCAGCAAATGAACCAACGAACCCCAATGAGCCCACAGTTGAGTTCAGGAGCAATCCATGGCATCAGTGCTGGTAATCCAGAGGGTTGCCCCGCTAGTCCACAGTTGAGCTCTCAAACCCTTGGTTCTGTTGGAAGCATCACAAATTCTCCAATGGAGCTCCAAACTGTGAACAAAAGCAACCCTGTTAGCAATGCATAATCAAGTTCAACATTTTTTGGTCTTGCTTCTTGAGTTATGGCTCTATTTCCTCCCATTTAGAGCATGAGAACTCTCGGTATTTCTGTGCAGAAATAGAAAGCTGATATTGCAGTCAGATAAATGGACTGAATGCCATAGCATTGGAGCAAGCTGGAAGGAGAAAATTCTCATCATGTGTAGTTACTTTAGTAATCTAACACTCGAGCTGCTAAGTGTCAGCTGATTTGCTATTTGTGTTCTTGTGGCATGTTTTATATGCAACCAAGTTGTTGATTAGCAATTTTGCAACAACGAACCATGTAATAAGTATGCATAAAGGAACCTCGCCGGCGTAAAATTTCCATGGTATAGGATTTTGCGGACATAGGGGGTAAAAAAATTGGGCATAGTCTAGCCTGATCAGTCGTAAAATCCAAAGCTATATGTTCTGTGACAGAAGATAATAGCAAGGGAAAATTACTTCAAATTTCTCAAGGTTTGTCTTAGTCTGCACTCTCGTGTATTTAAAAATTACATTTTATATATTATTGTTATTAATGTAATTTTACATGATATAACTAGGAATGTGTGAACTCAGCCAGCAAAAAGATATTATAAATGATTTATTATTTAAAGTTTTTTATAAAAAAAAACAGCTTGTTTAAAGCCATGAAGGTTGGAAAATATGATTTCAATTTTAAACAAGAAAATTCCTAATTGATAAGTAGAACATGGAATAGATTTATTACTTGGTTGCTGGAATGAAACGCATACAGCTCATGCTAAGGTTGAATCGTAGAAGAGAGCTTCTCCCTCTGGGCGGAAGCCATTCTTTGACGAGAGGGATTTCTGTAATAGCCCATAATCTCCATCAGCTGTATGGTGTGAACGAATAGGAAGAGGGATTGGACATGACACGTCAACATGATCGGCAGCAATTGAGGAAGGCAATTTCAAAACCCTAGAGCTCCTGATGTTGCTTGGAAGACCATGGAAGGGTTTGTAATCAATTGAGGAAGGCAATTTCAAAATCCATGGTTTTAGAAACTAGAGGTATCCTAATGAAAGCTTTGACTCAAATTCTTCAGGCTGAAATGTTGACTCTTACAAATCCTAGTTCAAATTGATTTTTATCAGAGTTAGAGGTTTGCTTGATGGGCACCGAACAATTGTTTTTTTAGAAGGATTACAAGAGAAAATCTACATTGCAATTCGCATGCTTAATCCACAATCATTACATTAGGCTTATGCATTGGCATAGATTGCAGGAGGAAAATTTGTTAGCCATGCGCAAAGCCACCACCATCCCTACTCATACAAGGCCAACAAACACCATATTCACACCACCCATTGCTCTACCAACTCAAAAGTTTACACCAACTCGGATAAAAGATAAGCATGATTATAGACTTTGTTTTAAGTGTAATGATGTGATACTGAATACACGATATCAAATAATCTATTAGAGTGTTTATTAGATATATTTTAAGACCTAAAATAAAGTAGCTAAAAAAAAATTTAATGGGCTAAGTCAAGAGGCATGGATTAAAAATATTCAAATTTATCAATCTAGATCTTTGTCTACCTTTTGAGTTATATCTGAAGCTACAAAAGGATTTTGGATGCGGTTCAAATTGGGTTGGAAACTAGACATATGTACATTTCTAACAATATATGGTAGCCTTGCTAATTCATCTAGAAAAAAGAGAAAAACAAGTTTAAAATTGGATCTAGAATTCGCCAGCAAAATATGAAAACATAAAATACCTTGTTTTCTTAAAAGTTATGGATTCCATTCGCTACAAAGAGTCCTTAATGCTATTGAAAACTTATGTGGTAGCCTTTGGCCTGCTTATTTTACAATGATTCCATGTCAAATAAAGAGACATTTATGGTAGCAACTATCATTCATAGTTTGTTAATTGAACTTGCAAACTCTTCGAAGGATTGATCAACTTTGTTGTGATTTATACTTCTTGTTCGTTTCTTGATATAGGTGTAGGATGAGGGTGATACACAGTTTATGGATTGAACTTGCAAACTCTTTAAAGGATTGATTAACTTT
>Ga0325410_1009075_pt1 | contig 10681 bp, 6 predicted proteins | sample PopdelMetagenome_16_FD_206182 | JGI IMG/M metagenome (GOLD analysis project Ga0325410, IMG submission 206182) | Populus deltoides microbial communities from Bellville, Georgia, United States - Xylem-PdIQD-R3 | ecosystem: Host-associated > Plants > Phyllosphere > Stem > Wood/Secondary xylem...
AAAAAAATAAAAAATTACAATTTTACCACCATTACACAAAATATTTTTAAAATAAATGATAAAATTTATAATTATACCTTTTCTATGTAAAAATACTATTTTATTTTATTATATGTATAATAATAATTTTTCCAAATTTACTGGCTTGGGAAAAGTTTTTCGTCTGTGTGCTATTGCTGGGGCAAAAAACCTCTAGGGTCCAAAGAGATAGCGGATCACATAAGCAATCTTCAGTATCCTCCTTTCCCTTCCCGTTTCCCAACGAACAAGAATAAATGAACTCCTCACTGCCATGTGTAAAGATGTAACATATTTGTCTTTCCCTTTCTCTCTCACTGTCTACACCACACAGACCGAATTATGCTAGTGTCTTGAAATTATGGCAAGAACAAGTAGTCAGAATCAGAATGAAAAGAACAAGGTAGGCGCCTTCTTTTTAGCCACCTTAATTCTGTGGTTCGTCTCGGTTTTGTTCGAGATATTCTTCAACAAGCGCACGGAGCTACTTTGGATTGTTGCTGGAGCTTGCCTTTTCCAGATAGCCAATTGGGTCATTCGATCTTTTGTCTCCCGTGACCCTCTCTTTGTTAATACCTCCGTTTCTCTCCTCCACTCCACCATCATCTCCGTTTCAGGTTCTTAAAATTTCTATTCTCAATTGGTGTTTCTGATACTTCACTGGGAGTCATTTATTTTCTCGATGTTCGTGTATTGTTATATATGGTTTGTTGGGTTTCTTAATATAGAAATGTTCGCACTAATAGTATTACAACCAGGCTGGGCATCAGCATGGTCACGGTTGCTTTTGTTGTTAACAAAGGGCATCAAGTTTTAAGCAACCTTTTGCTAACAATTGTCCTAAGGAGAAATCTTGATTTTTCTTTTTTGGACAGATAGAGAATGGCCATTGATTTATTTGCTTAAGCAAACAAGTGCGGCCGACATGGCCTGTTATTGTGTTAGAAACATAGGAAGTGTGGTATTCAGAGGGAAAAAAGATACTGGGAGTATAGATAGCACAATCTTCGGGGTGTGTTTGAAAGGCTGTTCAGTGGGGTGATTCTTTTGATGAAAAGCTTATGACTTACGGACTGATACAAAGATATTTAAAAGAGGAGATAGGTATACCTAGATTTTACAAATCGATGAAGCTTCAGATGCTCAACTAATTTGATGCTTGTAAACTTTATGTTGCAGTAGCATACTTGCATTCCTTCCATGTGATGTGCTTCCTTCCTTCTTACTTGTCATTATTAATTCGGATCCTTGTCTGCTTGCTGTGTAGTGGTTTCCATCTTGGTAAATCAGTGCTTAAAAAATGGTTCCGATGGGATGTTTGAGCATTCACAACTCGTTGGAGGTACATGGGAGTGGGCGTACGCTGCTTTGTGCTTCTCATGTGGTTATTTTGCATATGATCAGTTGGATATGCTGTTTTACCGATTATACAGTGGTTTGATCCCCTCCATCCTGGTTCACCACATGATACTTCTCGTTTGCTTTACTCTAGCTCTGTATCGAAATGTCACAATCAACTACCTTATTCTCACTCTGGTTTGTGAGGTATGTTACTTTATGTTTCTGAGAACTCGTTCTTGTTTAAATGTAACTGTTTACCCTTTAGGCCTTCATGCAAGCTCAATGCGGGGTGTTGTTATATAGTGCTGACAGTGAAATTCTATTATCACACAGCTGCATTCAATCTTTCTTCATGTGAGGAAAGTGCGGCGGATGGCTGGCATTCGCAATTCTAAGAGCACAATTGTGAGGATAGAATGGGTTCTTAATTGGCTCACTTTCATTTTTGCAAGATCCCTGACTCACATCCTCATCACCGTCAAGCTGGTTGCCGATGCTCCCAAGTTTGAAAAGGGTGTGGAGTTGCCACTTGCTCTGTTTGGGATGGCCGGAATGAATTTAATCAATGTTGGCCTCGGCATTGATCTGTTTAATGCCTTCAAAAGAGAGAAATCCTCAGAAAACAGTAATCACCATGGTGAATGACTGGCAGAATGGAGGGCCGAGGGAATGCCTGGGTTGTATCTAGTTTCTCCTTGAAATTTTCTCAATTTGTGTGAATTGACCGTGCATTGGATTTAGCTCACTGTAAAATTATGCACCCCCACCACAGGTGGAAGTGATTTGTTTTCCACCATTTGTCGAAACCACATGGTAATGTTGATACAGATATTCCTATCAAAAGAAAATCTCAAATGTCGTGATATATTCTTCCACTCTCTGGAACTTCATATAAAATGTGGCCAGGAATTTGGGAAAAGAAAAGGTCCTACCGGGAGTCGAACCCAGGTCGCTGGATTCAAAGTCCAGAGTGCTAACCACTACACCATAGAACCCCATACGGTCAGTTCTGTATATACATTTCACCTCTTCTAGAGAGTATCTGCTTTCTTTCCTAACCCCCTCCTCCCCACTACTTAACGAGCAGGCACCCTCACTTGCTGGAACAAACTCACTCCAGGTTTCTTTAGCCATTCATTTCTCTTCTCTAATTTTATTGCCAACCCAAATGCTGGTAAGCATAACTTCTCTGGCTGTCATGACTTCTTTGGGAAGTGGAACCATCCAGCAATTGATGCCAGGGATTCAAATTACCATTCTTGAAGCTATATAACAAAGCATTTTCGTTGTATTGTATGAATTCAAAATCCAAGCAATCTAAATTTAAAACTTCACTTGGATGAAATATTCTGAGACTGTCATTCATGTATATGAACTCATATGCTTGATTTCGAGTCTGGTTGATGTTAATTTTTAAAGTGTTTTTTTGTTTTGATATACATTAAAATAATATTTTTTTATTTTTAAAATTTATTTTTAATATCAGCACATCAAAATAATTTAAAAACACAATAAAATTAATTTAAAATTACAAAAAAATTAAAAATTTTCACAAACACACATCTAAACCGAAATGTCAATTAGAGCCTAAATAGCATTTAATCAACATTAAACCAATTCCCCATTTTACAAGTAACTAATCATCATCAATGTACCCTTTTTTTTTTCACTTTTCAACTACTTAACCCTTGCTAAATTTCTAGTTTTACTCCATTCTTACTTCGGGAGAAAATTTTTGCAAAACCATGTCGATTCTTCTCGGAACTGACGTGATTCAATGACACAGCAGATGAAGCTGGAGAAGATACAGATGGGGGTGAGTTTTCTTCCTTTTTATTTACCGAAGAACCGGAACCCACTGGCAATTCTCATAGAACTGGAATCTCTCTTAGGTGAAAACGTTTCATTGGAGTGTCACTTCCAAGGTTCTCCATTACCTTAGGAATTGCTGATCCTCCGGCAGAGAACTCCGGTATGCTTGCAGTGTCTATGAAGAAGTCCTCTAGAGTTGCTAGAGATTTCAGCTGCTTCCCTAGAGAAGCTATTGTTTCCTGGCATTCAGCATGTTTCTTTGCAGCGACATCTAGGTCCTGCTACAGGCAAGTCTTACTATCAGTATATTGGGGACAAAAAAAGAGTATATCTGCAATTTTGATAACTGCATAATAGAGGTGAATGAAAAAATAAACACGTAATGCAGGTGATATTGCTTATTGACCTGCTTTATTTGTTGTTCAACACTTGAGCTTACAGTTTGCTGAAGCTCTTCTTCCTGTTTCTTTCTTGAGAGATTTTCCTCGAGTTCCTGATACTTGACTGCAATTCCCGTCGACAAAACCCTCTCCTTTTCAATCTCTCCTTCTAACGAGTTAACTTTTGCAGACATGGTCCGAGCCTCCACTTCCATGCTAACAAGTCGAGATTCAATTTGCTGCTTTGATTCATTTGCCATTGATAGCTCTTCTTGCAACTCCACCAACTTCTGTTGGGCCTCCCTCAGCTGAAGTTGTGATGCTTCATTCTTGTCCTGACTTTCTGTTAGAGCCATCTCCAACTCATCCCTCTCTGCTTTAATCTCTTCTAACTTCTCTTCCAATACAAACGTTTCCCCTTCCATCTTCCTTAATTTCTCTTCCAATACAAACTTTTCTTCTTCCATCTTCTGTAACTTCTCTTCCAATTCATTGCTTCGTTTTATTATGAATTCCCTCTCAGCTCTCAACGAGCTTTCAGCATCAATAGATTGTTTGGCAGCATCTTCTGCTCTAGAATTATCAGTTCCAGCTTCATTCTCAGGCAAAGCAGCAAGTCGTTCCATTTCAAGAAAATCATCCATGAGATCAATTTTGACGGGTGAGGCTGGGAGATTTCGATTAATAGATTTTTCATTCTTGAATTGATCAACCTCTGAAATTAGTGCAGATGCCCATGAGTCTGAGCAAATTTGTTCAGACTTGTATGGCCCTGAGCAACTAACTTTGCGAGCATCCAGCACCACAGCATTAAGTTTCTCCCCACTGTCTGATTGACTGTCAGTGAAAGACTCAACATAAACTGAGGATGCAGCAGAAGTCCTGTGATCATTAACAGAGGATGATTTACAAGCCATGGCTTTTAGCCTCCGGCACTCAGCTTCAAGTCTGACCACCTTCTTTATGCTCTCCAGATATTGTTTGCTGGCTGTTTCAGCTGCTTGGGTACTCAAGTCCCTTTCAACTGTTCTGGCCTCTAACTCTTCTGACTGGGAAAGGAGCTCGAGTTTCAGGGTAGCATTCTCTTGCTCCAAATATTCAAGCTTCTGGCAGAGTTCGTCAACAATCAGAGCAGGAGATTCAGACTTGGCAGCAGCTTCTTTTGTCTTGAGCTCAATAAACTGGTTCTCAAGTTCAGATTTAATGGATTCCCACTCGAGACTTTTCTGCACCACAGCTTCATGAAGCTTTTCTTCCTGCTCCTCTCTTGCTTGTCTCAGCTGCCTAACACAATCTTTAAGGGCCCCATCAAGGTGGCTCACCCGATCTTCCAATGCAGATTTCTGCTGATTTGCAACTTCAATTTGTTTCTTGAGAGCCATTACTTCATTTTCAGCCTTTTCCCAGCCTATAATTGTTTTGAGGAAGCACATCAGCAGGGAAATTTGACTTTAAATGAGCTCCTATATATGGATGGCATTGTGGAAAGAACTCCTTTAAATTGAAAAAGAACATACATATATCGCAGATCTTGCAATTAGTACAGGACCCTTAATGTTAAGGGAAGTCTTAGAAGAATAGAGATTGTATCCTAGACATTAGGGTCTAAATATACCTGCAACAGCTTCTTCAGCAACTTTCGCATGCTGCTTTACTAAGTCATCTTTTGCACTAACATTGACAAGAGCGGCTGATAACTTCTCTGTCAAACTCTTATTGCTATCATTGACATCTTCATCCCTAGTGACAGTTTTTGATGTCACTTCAGGTGATTGAGCACTGTCAGTTGTAGATGCCTTTGAGGGATCCTGCTTCAGTGATGAGAAAGTGGATGAAACCAACAATGCAAACAAGAAAGTTTTGAAGTCTATGAGATAATAGAAAAGCCAACTCATTGAGAATAGCTGAGTAACTCAACAACAATTTTCCACTGGAGTGAAAATTCAACAGTCCTTGATTTGATACTTGAAAACAGAGGAGGCAACATTTTTAGTTTTCTGCTCATTAGAAATGTCCAATTAGTGATGTGAAGGAGGGTCCTAACAAGATTTCATCTCTCTTCCTCAAAAATACTCTAGGAGGAGGGCTTAGCTGACGTGAGGTACCTTCAAATAGGAGCAGTTTAAACACTCGTACTACTGAAATTATATTGAAACAGCAGATAGATTGAAAACGTCATGGACTTTCAAAGAAAACTGAAACCTTGCTAGAGAGTCAAATGATTCGCTAAGAATAAATGGCAACACTCCTGTGAACTAAGGTATGAACAATGGTGTTTGTGACCTTATGTGGAGAATGGTGATGCAGTTAGATACTTAAGTAGAACATATTACTATTATAAATGGAGCGGGGCTGTTCAGCCACCTACCTGATCATCAGAGAATCTCTCAGAATGTGAAGTTATTGATCCCGAACTGTCAGTTTCACCAGAACTCCTCTCAGAAGACTTCCTCTTCCACAACCATTTCCTCTTCTCCATCGCAAAATATGGCCGTCAGATGTATTTATCTGCATTTAAATGTACACTTTCGCATCAAATTTCCAAAGATGTGAGTCTGTGTCAGTACATGAGTTGCAGGAAATTTACGGACAGCAAAAACTGGATAAACAAGACAAATTCATTGCAAATTGTGGATAGCAGTATAAAAAGTGCAGGAAAAAACCACTTTAATAAGCAGAAATGAACAGCTTCTGTTACAAATCTCAAACATTAAACAAAAAGATGACTTTTCTTCGCATTTTATCATCTTTGATGAATCCACCCAATAACCATCCAACCCCGTCAACGACACCAAAAGATTACGCCTCTAAGGACTCCAATGGCACACACAGACAAATTGACCAAGAATCATGGATGGAGAAATTAAGAAAGAGGAATCGGTAAGAACAAATAACAATGAAATCACCAGAGACCCCGTACTTGAATCACAAAATGGGAACAACCCACCTGCCAAGGACAATTTGAATCTTCCCAAAACAAAAACATGAACCAGTATCAATGAAACAGTAACTACTAACCAAAAAAAGGGGGAAAAAAACACCCAGATCAAAAAATCCCAACCGACCCATCAAATCTCAAGACCCAAAAACACAGTTGAAAAATCCAAAGACTTAAAAACCAAAATAATTATAGTAGAGCTGGAAGGAAACAAAGATGGAGATCAAATACCTTGAACAGGAGACGAAAACAAAATCCAGAGATGAGATGGGAAGGCAAGCCAGATTTATAAATGGTTCGAGATTTAAGATTTGCAAGGATTAATAAATAAAAAAGAAAGAAAACAAATAATATAGCTCTGCAAAAATCTGTGGAATGTCAGTCAGAAGATATATATATCGAGATACTACACAGCAACTAAACAACAACATTAAGCAGATAAAATGAGGGCTTCTACTTCTTGTTTTGTAGCTTTACTTTCTTTCTTTTTTTTCTTCGAATAATTAAAAAGAAAAGGAAGCAGAAGTGCATGTGCATGTTCATGTGCATGTGCGAGAGAGAATGAGACCCTCAATGAAAACGACTTTATCAGCTTTTGTGGTACGGACAATTATAATTAATTTGTTTTTAATATATGAGTTTGAGATTGAGTTTCCACTTATTCCCGCCATTTGCGCCACAGAGGGATTGACTGGCTATCTATAGAGCTATGGTGTTGTCAGCCACACCATTTTATCATCCTCTTATATTTTACTTATATTACAATGGTGGGATTTATAAAAAAATTTAGTTTGGTTCTTAAATTTTCTTTTTTACACAATTAAGCTTAAATTAGAGCTCAATTACATGTTTTTTTTATGAGAATTGAATTGAAAAACAGGTGACTGAAGTGCAATACACAAGTAACATAAATAACATGTTTGAATTTGTTGATGAAATATATTTTTATCAACCATATTGTTTTTTGCTATAAGATAACTAGTGTTTTATATTTTTCAAATATTCATTTCGGTACAAAGCTTTAATTTTATTATTTTTCAGTTTTTATTTGGTGAGAGGAGAGAAAGGTTATCGCTGGAATCTAGTAGAGAAAGAGGCATCATTTCAATAATTTAAGGGGAGTTTGAATTAAGTGTTTTTTTACCTTGAAAATACCTAAAAAACATCCAATCTAATATAGAGGAGAAATTGGGTTCTAGGTTGATTCTTGGTTTTGGACTCTTTTTTTTTTTTTTTGCTTTTTTGGAGGTTAAAAATGGTTGAACAAGGTTATGATAGTTGTTTCTAGGTGTTTGAGGTTAAAAATTGATTTTTAGAGGATAAAAACCAGACACCATGATTTTTCGGCCTCCACAGTAGCTGGAATCTGAGTATGCCAGGCGCGTTGTCTTTTTTTTTTTTGCAAATTGAATTGGGATGAAAGAATGGCCCGCCCCATTATCTTACAAAAAAAAATCTTGCATGACCGAGCCTAACATTGCAGCCTATGTCTAGGCCCTTTAGTCATAGGTCAGGCGCTAGCCCTACCCTCATTATTTGCTTTTTTTTTCTTTTTTTATTTAGAATTTTTTTATATTTTTTTAAAAATAATTTTTAAATTTATATTTTATTTCTTTGTGATTTGTTTTGCTTATTTATCTTCTTTTAAATAGTGATTAGTTTTTAATTATATTAGATTTGTTTAATTTTTTAAGACATTGATATTATTCATTTGTAGTTTTTTTAATATTTTATATATATTAAATTTATTTATAGAAATGAAAAATATTTATTTATTATAATATTTTTAATATATGTAGTTTTGCATAGTAGTATTGGGTTGATGTTTAATTTTGCTCTTATCTAATTTTTTTTATCATATAATTAAATAAAAAAAAGTTTTTCAAAAAACAAATTATAATCTTATTGGAGTCAATAACTTGGTTCATTGATTTAGCGTGTTAGCCCAGGTTACCCAATTTATAGATTTAATGAGTTTACCCACTAGCTGGATATGCTTTTTTTATTGCTAGTCCTTTATTTTTTTAATAGTTTTTTCTTGATTTTATCTTTCAATATTAAATTAATTGAGAAATAAACTGTGAATACAATAAAAAAATAGTTTAGGGAAAAAAAAACGTTATTAAACTCAATGGAATTCATGATATAAGTCGCCAGGGACTTAGATTAAGCCAATATATCATTGTCTTAATAATTTTTTTTTTATATATCATCTTGATTTTTTTTTTAAAAAAACTAAGTCATATTTTTACCGATCATCAATATTGCATTTGAACTTATAAAGTCAATTAATTTAATTCAGGTTAGTTTCTGCGTGATTTAATTGGAAACTCAAGTTAGGTAAAGAGTTAGATTGTAAGGTTTTAAGAAAATCGATTTGACCAGCGGCGGAACATGGGCTAATTGACTAGTTTGATTGATGCTTTGTTGTTGTAGGTTGAATTTTTTTTTCAATAAAAAAATTGAATGTATAGGTTTATTTTACATGTTGTTTTATAGAAAGAAACAAAAAAAGGTTGAAAAATAAAATAGAAAATAAAAATATTCAATATAAAAAGACAAAAAAAACTGAGATAATTGAAGTTAATATGCCAAACCCATGAATCGAGTCATAAATCCCATTGAGTTTAACATTTTTTTTTCTAAAATCAATTTTTATTCAATTATACGTCAACTAGGTGCATAATTTTTTTTTATATCAAACACCAATTATCTTAAAAAATAAAAGAGGAGTGATGTGTGAGACTGAAATAAAAAATAGCCTTGATTTTTTAAAATCTTGGTAGCAAAACGAAGTATTTTTTAAACTCAAATAAAATAATGCTTTTAATAAAAAAACAAACGATGAAATGCTTTTTTAAAAATTTTAAGAGATTAAAAATACATCAAATTAAAAAAAATAAAAAAGTAAACAAGCCATACACTAAAATAAATAATATTTTATAAGTAAAATAATAAAAGATTGTTAAAAACATTTTAATCTTTTTAAAAATAGATAACAAAAAAACTAAAAAAACAAAATTAAAGGATAAAACTTGAAGAACAAAAAAAAAAAATCAATGGCACTAAAAAATAGCCCAAGCATGCGTGGACTTAAAAAAGCTTAGACCTAGAAACCTGAGTTGAATTAAACTTTTATTTTTTAAGGGATGGAGAACTTATTTTTTTTATAAAAAAATAAATAAGCAACGCATCACCTGTTTTTCTTTAGATTTCGACTATCATTGTTTTTGATCCAAAACACATAAAACATATTCTAGACACTTTGATAAACTTATCTATAATCTAAAAAAGATCAAAAAACCTGAAATTAACCCAAACAAAAAATCTTCTTAAACTCATAGATATATATATTTTTTTCATAATTTGAAGGTGAAAAAACACCTTAGTGAAACTTTCCTCTCCAAATAAAACTCGTTGACACCAATATCAATCATTTTGGTGGTCAAAATTAGTGTCAATAATAATTTTCTCTCTCTAATGCTGGAATTTAACGATATTCTCTCGTCTCTTTTAAACTAAGAATTGAAAAAATAAGACAAATAAAGTTTTGGGTGACAATTAATTTTTTCTGAAATTTCAAATTTTTATAATTCAAAAGGTCCGAGTATTAAATTGAAGATTTCATCAAATAGCTATCTTCTTTGTGATTTTCATTTTCATCCTCTATCTCTTATTTTTTTCACTTCCTTAATAATTCTCTCTCTCAATCTCTCTCTCTCTCTGTTCGCAGTTTTTTTTGCTTGTACTAACACACACACGAGCATGTGTTTATGATTAATCATAATTTTATACGTGACACTTCCCATGCCTTCCTAATTCCCATCCATCCCACTTGAGGAAAATTAGTTTTCATTCAACTTTTAGTATTTCTATATATTCACAAAAGGATAATGACATTTGAAGTATTCTGCATTTCTTTATATATATATATATAAGTAATTGTACTTATAAATTTGACTCGATTAATTATCTTTATTATTTTTATTATTTAGCAGTTAACTCTCTGTTTTGTGGGTCCAAGTTAATATTATTTTAAAATTTTCCATTTTCTTAATAATCTTTTTTTTTACTTTATGATTTTTTTATTTCAATATTTATACTCCTAAAATTTAATAAATCTAAGTACTTTCATAAATTTTTATTGCGAATAAATTAATTATTTCCAATACAATTATTCCGTGTGTTAAAA
>Ga0325410_1009076_pt1 | contig 10680 bp, 3 predicted proteins | sample PopdelMetagenome_16_FD_206182 | JGI IMG/M metagenome (GOLD analysis project Ga0325410, IMG submission 206182) | Populus deltoides microbial communities from Bellville, Georgia, United States - Xylem-PdIQD-R3 | ecosystem: Host-associated > Plants > Phyllosphere > Stem > Wood/Secondary xylem...
TTTTTATAATATTTTTATATATATATATATATATATATATATATATATATATATATATATATATATATATATATCAATTATTTTATTTTTTTATTGAATACTAAATAATAGTAAGATAATTAATATTCATACGAATACCTGAAACTCAATGAATAATTAGATTTTTTACTTGATAAGTAATAAATATGATATGTATATTAAAAAATTCAACCCACCAGTACCCCCTCTTGAGTTAGGATGTGTTTGGGATTGTGATAATGATGACAATTCAAAGTGTTTTTCACTTATAAATGCATCAAGATAAAAAAAATTATTTTTTAAAAATTATTTTTGATATTATTATATTAAAATAATCTAAAAATATAAAAAAAAATTCATTTTAAACAAAAAAAAAATAAAATCTAAAGAAACGTCATTGCATTTCCAAACACACTGTAATGGGTACATAAAAAGCACCTTGCTAAAAAATTCTATAAATCAGTAGAGGAATTAATGGACCACGCCTAACCAATAATTATGGAGTAGAGGAGGTAGATGATACAAGTCAATATATATATATATCGTTTAATATATGATTATTAATGTGGACGTCGTTTACATTATCTATCTGCTAACATTAATGTGGTGATTTCATAGATTCTCAAGAATTCAATATATATATATATATATATATATATATATATATATATGTATGTATGTATGTGGTGATTTCTGATTGTCCATATGTTAAAACGATACTTAATTCATTCCATTGTACAAAGAGGAACCATGTAATTAATATCTGTAGCCGTCCCAGCTCCCAGAATATGTACTTAGTCAAACAATTAATAACTTCTTAGTTCAAGTTATATTATATTACAGAATATACCAAAAGGCATGGCTTAATTAACTTGGATTTGCACGGTTAACACGCACGTATAATAATATTGTGGACTTACTGTTATTTTTTTAATAATTTATTTTGTTCCTCAAATTTTTATTTTGTGTGGTTTGATCTTAATTGAATGTCAATTGCTTTTAATTTCTTAATTAATGGTAAAATTGAAATATGAGTGACCAAAATGAAAAGAACATCAAACATGGATGGTATATCAAAGATTGTATAACAAATACACTTAAGTCCTCGATCTTTCAAAATAATATAATTTATACAATTTAGATCCCTTTAAATTTTAAAAAAATCAGTTTTGGTATACAAGTTGATTTGTTTTATTTTTCAATCACTAGTTAGAGAAGGGAGAGAGGGGGAGTTGTCAAATTCCGGCGATGAGAGAAAAAGTCACTGTTCACTCAATTTTTAACAATCAAAATTGGATTTTTTTATGCCCACAAGTTCTATGAGATAAGAGGTGTTTCATGGTAATTGTTTGAAGCCTCAATATATATCGCATAAAAAACCATATCAAAACTAATAAAGCCAAAGCTAACCCAGTTTGATTTCGGTTTTTTTGGGCTATTTATTGGGTATTTGGAGTTGATAAAATTGTTTATGGGTGTTATAAGGGTAATGGTAAAGTGTTTTTGGGTTGAAATGGCTTAAAATTGGGTTTTTTTTTACCAAAAGAGTCACTGCCTTGATTTTTCAGCCACCATTGTGGTGGTTGGAATCTAGCCGGCAACTAGTTGCTTGCTTATTTTTTTACAAAAAAAGATGTCCTCCCCTTTAAAAATAAAAATAAAAATAAAAAATAAGTCCAGGTCCACCAACACTCCTAGGTCAGGCATATAAGGTTATAAACCCGCGAGTCTGGGCTCTTTTGACTTTTTTCTAAATTGGATATAAATTTAAAGGGAAAACTTTATTGAACCCGGTTGACTTCATGGTCCAAGTTACAAGTTTAACAAGTAAAGCCACAATACCCAGGCTATTATTATTTTCTTATATCACTTTTTTTTAACTAAAATCTTTTTTACAATATTTTTTAATTTATGTTTCAATTAATATCCCTTATTTGTGATTTTTTTCCATATTTAACCTTTTTTTGTTAGAGATTGTTTTTTGACGGTGTTGTGCATATTTAATTTTTAAAAATATTATTCTAATTTATCTATAATTTTTTTTTTTGTTTTTGTATACAAGAACTTTATTTTTCAAAATAAAAAATATTTATTTTTAGATAATATTTTTAATATGTGAAATCTTGCATAATAGTTTTCACTTTTATTTTATTTAATCAATTTAATATGTGTATCTATTTTTAATATAATTTGATTAAATAAAAAATAATTTTAATAAACAATTCAGTAAACACAACCGAGTAAATGTCCTATCTTGCAAGATTATTTATTTTGATCTATATTTGTCTCTTGATTTTTATAGTATTATATTTAGTTATCGTTAATAAAATTTCTCGTTTATTAACACAGATAATTATCGATTTATTTGATTACATATATACATAAATTTTTCAATTTACATTTAACACTTTTTTATATATAAAAACACATTTAAAAAACCTGTATGTATAATTTTTTTATAAAAAAAATATTTAACCAGCGGCTAATCACGGGTCAAATAGATAGTATACTCTAATTCTCATTGTTCTACTTTTCGGATTTGGTTTATTTGAAATGGATGATGATGAGTCGGATAACAAGAGATTATTGGTGTCTTCGAAATTAGTATACTCTAATTCTCAAGTGTTGACAGAATATTAGATTGGTTTTCTAGTATTTGATTATTTATCTTGACCTAATGACTTGGATAGTGAAAAAAAAATCACATATTGAAGTCGGGTTTCACAATTAAGTTATTTTAATTTTTTTTTATTTAAAATAAGTAGGATTAGTCTCTCTAGTTTCTAGTAATATAATGTGTATTGTGCAAAACAATCTAAATTATTAATTTCAAAAACATGATGTATCATGTCATTTGTAAGTAAAGGGAGCAATATCTCAAAACAATATGAAAAGTAACATCAAGTAGTAGGGAATAATTGCTTTTGTTCCACGTAAAGTAGTTCCTGAATTATTTTTTTGAAGTTTTGTAATATTATAAAAAAAATTAAAAAATAATTTATAGTGTTTGGTTATATTATATAATATAAGTTAGAAAATAACTTATTAATATTTTATTTATTTTAAATTTATTAAAAGAAAGGAGATTTAAAGGAACGATGATCAAATCTAACAAATAAAAAGATTGAAGGATGATGAAATTAAAAAAAAAATAATTTCATAAATTATTTAAAATAAAATAATAGTAATCAAATTAAAGAAATAAAGATCAAATGTAAAATGTAAAAAATTAAAAGAGGGTTAAATTAAAAAAATATTAGTTTGATAAATTATTTCAAATAAAACAAATAGTAAAAAAATAGAAAAATATTTAGTCATTTCACCTTAATGTTTTATTAAAAAAAAGTTTCAGAAAGTTTTCTATGAGAAAATAAAAGAAAATTGTTTTTTTACTGTCAATTTTTTCTGACTAAAAAATGTTTTTTGTTTTATTTTTTTTTAAGGTTACAAATATTCGAAAGGGAGTAAAGTAATTTTCAAAAAAAAAGAAAGTATTTTTCTAAAAATATTTGCACCTTCCTCTGGTCAGTATAAAAAGGGAATTAGGGATCGAAGCCCTTTCTCCAAGGGTTAGCACTCGCACCACCCCACGTACGTTATGCCAAAACCATTAAAGCCTCACAAGCCAGCTGAGAGACAGTGGGTTCGATAAAAAGCTTCTTGCTAGAGCTAGCCCAACTCATAATGGTTTGGCTCAACTTCTTGGGACTGGTTTTCGTTGGATACCAGGCTAACAAAGAATGATTCTGCCTTTATAAATTATTGAAACTTGAAAGCCTAAATGGCTATCTACGCAACTTTTCAAAACTAGCTGGTCCCTGATGCCTTCAAACAAAGCAAAAGGACTGGACTTGTATGTATAACCTTCTACCAGTCTAATAGACCAAAATCAAAACTACAAAAGAGATTGATTTCTACAAGGTTTATTTTTAACAAGGACTGGACTTTTGGCTTTATTTTTATGCACTATTTTTTTTCTGCTTCCAATTCATGCCAGGTTCAATTTTCATATTCACTCCATTTCGAATTGTTACACATATAGGCGATGATGGTAGTTTTGTAGATTTTATTTGCAACCTGGAGCAAAACCTAAACTCGGATTTAGAGATACAGACGAGGCTTTGACTGGATTGATTGTTGGCAAACTTGTTAAAAAAAATTGTTGGGTTTCTCGAAACACATATATACAACAGAAACTGTAAATTTTAAAATATTTCAGGAGTCTCAAGGATCTTATTAGACAAATCATATGTCGTTTTGGGTTTTTGCGAAGATTATCTGAAGATTAAATGTTTCTTTTGACCTTAAATATTTGCTTCAAAGCTGGGTAATCACAAACTACAAGTTATCGAATGTTTGGCCTCTAACGGTAATCCACACGAACCATCAATGAAAAATCTCTTAAACCCTTTTAGGATAAAGGGATTGTTATCCCTTAAAGTGCTAACTCTTTTCTTTTGTGTTTTAGGTGTTTACGTATTGTACTCTACTCACCCTTAAGAAATAAAAGGTATAGCTTTCTATTTAGATAAACCTAAAAACTCTATAAATGATAAAATATCAATTTGACCCTTAAATAATAGTACATATATTATTTTAGGCTAATTTTATAAATTTATTCAATCAAGTCCTTACTTGATTGTTTTTAGGTCTAAAATTATAATCCCGTGTATTAATTACATTCTAGTTCTTACTTTATAAAATTTATTTACAATGAAGTCACACTTGATTAATTATGTCATTTTATTTTCTGACCAATGGTTTTTATGTGTGTGACTTATTAGGTTCTCTAATAAGTTGATCCAAATATAAATCATAATCCTAAATAAAATAGGATTTAAAAAATTAATTTATTATCAATTCAACAATTAATTGATTTCTATTTAAAGATCAAGTACAATGTCTAACAACATGTCATGATTCCCCAAATATTAATTAGAAAAGTCATAAGTGGTTTGACTCAACCTTTCAATGACTAGTTTCTCAGTGTAATTATTATTTTTTCATCCACAATGTTTTGATTTAGACATTATAACATAGAGTGTGTCTACTATGTCAAATCACATTTGTTATGTTTTGATTTAGACATTATAACATAGAGTGTGTCTACTATGTCAAATCACATTTGTTCTCAACACCATAATCATTGATTCTTTGAATAAGATTTGAAACCCTTTTCAAATTTCATTCAACCTTGCGCAAGGATTTATAATCAATACTATTTAAGAACATGTGAAATATTTTTCTCAATTCACTTAAGGTGATGAATCCTCTCTTAATTGCATAAATATTTAAGTTTGATAGGCAATTAGAGACTTGATTAAAGAAATTCAAAACCAATGACTAAACTGTAAAAGGCACGAGACTTTAGGAACTAAAATTAGAGGTCAAATTGAAGACAAATGAATGTTTGATGGTCAATTGAGGGTAAATTTGCATAAATCATGAACGAATGACCGAATTGGAAAAGGCACTGAACTTTGAGGCTGACAATTAAGTTTGACAAGGGTGGAATTCATGAAATTAAAAGTTAGGAAGCAATTATGAGTGTAATTAAAAAAAAATTAGAAGAACAAGGATTGAATTGAAGTTTTCCAAGTCCTAAATTAAAAACCCTAATTTTTAGTGTTTAAGCTAGACGACACGTCACTCATATTTAATGAATAGATTGAATGACGCATCGTTCGACCACTATTCATCTTTTTATTTGGCAGTTTTGGCTGATTGAGTTGGCACCTTCAAACGAATGAATATAAAACTACAAAACTCTAAATAGAGTAAGGTTGGATCCAAACAAAAGGTGTGCACCCCTCCATCAACTTTAAATGGTCTCCAACGATGATGACATCAGAGTTGTTCAACGAGGCTTCAAAGCTACTCAACTCAGTCAGTTATGATTGTGATACCCACTATGTAAAAACCATTTATGTTCACACTTCAAAACTTATCAAAGGGTTCTTATCAAGGGCTAAAAACCTTTCTCTCAAGATTAAAAGGTTAGAAATAACTCATTTCCCTCTAAATTTAGCAAAACCATTATGAACCCCTAAAAAACAAAACCACAATTGCAAAACCAACCTAGTACAGAGCTTCCAGCTATTAAGCTTTGTCTAAAACCCTCTCATTTTGATCAAAGGCCAGAGCATTGATCAATCATGATCAATATTTGATTGAACTAAAAAACAAAACCTAGCAAAACCCAATAAATACTCCCTGAAAAAAAAAAAAGAGGAATGAGAAGAAAAAAAGAGGAGAAAATACATATCCTTGGAGTTCATTAGTAATCAAGTTTATGGCTTGACATCTAGAAGCTAAAAGGATAAGTTAAGGGTTGAGCAAAAGTTGTTTTTTTAGGAAGAGGGAAGTAACCATTCTAAGCTTTGAGCAGGTATAATCGACCACTAACCTAGTAAGTGATGTTTATGAGGCACACCTTTAGCTTGTTTTACATGTTTAATGATATTTTTAAGCTTCTTTTAATGTTATAATAATTTTAGTTTTAGTTTCAGTTAATACGTAAAAGTGTTGTTTAATCTTGCTTTGAGTTGTTGTTAGTGTTACTGGATACCAAGAAAATATATTTGTGACTTCCTTTTATAAAATAATATAGTTTTGGAATCTGTCAAAATTAGCAGTAGGTGTTTGATATCTTTTTAGGGCTTGTTGATGCATGTTCCTAGTTTTTGGGTCTTGTTCGAGTCTTTGAAGTGTTAAAGTGTCAATTTTGAATCTGACATTGCTGAATCTGTTTGTTGTTTAGCTTTGGTAATTTTAAAGTTAGAATCTCATATATGTTCCCTATAATTTGTTGTTTTTTGTTGTTTGTTTTGAGTCGAATGTATGTAACTATGGCAATATGGATTGTGTGAACAAAAAAAGATTAGTTTATGGGCCTTAAAGGCTAGTTCTAGGTTTGACAGTAGGCTGAGAAATTCTCTAGGTTTTAGGGTTCGGGTTCTTAATGTTTTTCTCAATAGCGTTGCCTTGGCTCTATGATTTGGGCTAATTTTGGTACATTTCCTTACATTAAACACTTCGGGAAACTTGATTAGCCAATAATCTAGAGTTAATTTGCATCAATAACCTTTTTTTTATGAGTTTTAATCTTAGAATTTTGGTTTTGGTATTAAAACCTATTTTGGCCAAATCGCTTTATCGAGTGATAATCATTGATTTTTTTGGCTTGATTATGATTCAGTGATTGATTTCCAACATATCTATGTCCTTGGATTGTTCATATCAGGTCTAGTTTAAGAGTCACGTTGTTGAGTTCACTTTGAATGTTCTTCATGATCTTCCCAAGATCGCTGCTTTAGCTATGTAATTTCAACCAGTTTTGTTTCATTTATTTACATCTTCATCTTCACATGACATCATTAACCAATAATCTATAGTTCTTTTGCATTTATAACTTATTTCAATGTTTTAATATTAGGATTTTGGTTCTGGAATGAAATCTTTTGTGACCAAATTATGAAGATTTAATGATAATCAAAGTGAATGAACTCTTAATTCTTGATCCTTGAATGATTTCCAACCTTTTTGTGCTTTTTATTTCATGAAATCTGATCTAGATTAGAGTTCATGCTGCTAGAATTGGTTTGAATGTTCATCAGTATTCTTTGTATTCTTTGTTTTTTCTAGGTTTTGATTTGTTTTGACAAAAAAAATTGAGTTTTTGTGTATTTGCAAGTTCGATTCGTTTTGGGTTCTGGTTTGGGTTCTAATTTGTTTTTTGGATCAAACCAATGATCTTTGGTTTAGTTTATGGTTGAACCAAAGGTTTCAGGTCAACCTAATAGAGTCAAAGTCAGGTCAAATGTTAAGGCCCTGTTTGGTTTGCAATTGTTTTGATAAAAAGAATTTTGCCTTAAGGCATATTTGGCAAACAAGCTCGTAAGCCTGTTTTAACAATTTTGTTTTAAATAAAAATAAACTTTTCCCAAATAAAGCCTAAACAAATAAAAAAATTTAAAATAAAAAAAATGCATATGGAAAGAAAATCCTTGAAATTATTTGAGCATTTTAAAAAAGAACTCTAAGTATTTTGGTATGTCTAAAAAAAATATTGCATGAATTTTACAACAAGATTGTAAAATTCAAAAGGATTTTGGTCTATATTTTAAAAATATTAAAAACTTATTTTGACAAGAAAATATATTATTTATTTTTAATATAAGGATAAAAAACCTATATAAAGATAATATTATTAGGGATAATAATTTATTATTACTAACTTTTAATATAAAAATAAAAAAAAAACTTATACGAGGTTAATTGATACAGCCCTTTAACTCGTAATAGAAGAATAAAAACTATAAAAAAATCTTATCTAAAATATAATTTGCAATGATACACTAGTTAAAAATTCCAAGTTTTTCTTTAGAAAAACCTCATTAATAATTAAGAATATTTCATCTTTCTGGACCACGTTCCAGACCCTTTTTTTTTTTTTTTTTTTTTTTTTCCTTTTACTAAATATATTCACCATTTCTAATTTTTACTTTGGAAATAAGAGTTTTGTTTAGCTATGAACTTCAAAGCTTCCGATTATTTGTAACGTGGGTTTGCGAAACCATTACCAATCAGCCAAGAGTCACTAAAACCATTGCTTGTTGCAAACCATGTTGCAACAAACAACCGTTCCCCCGTTCCTAATATGCGGATCATCAGAACTTCAGGGAAACAACACATTTTAGAGCCGTTACTTCAGGGAAACAACACAAGCCGTTTGAAAACGTGAGTCAATATGTATTTCTAAAAAAAATTAATTTTTTTTTTTGCTAAAAATTAAATTGTTTTTTATGTTTTGAATGTATTATATCCGAAGGTGAGATATATGGGAAAGTTTAGATTGAATCAAATATTGACAAGGACTTGAAAACATATATCACAACCATACACTTGATCCCTTCAATTATAGGCCGGAAAGCTTCAGCGCCTTTCCAGCAAAGATATGTCATCAATTCAAAGTACTGGGGTGGTGCTGATGCCAAAGCAACAATCTTTGCTTTCATGCATACAAACAAGGAAGAAGTTTCTCATTGAGTTCTTAGACTGTACTGTACAGAACTTCAATAACTTATAAAACCATACTTCCACTTATCACCGTACTCAATATATAGCAGTGATGAAGTCCTAATCCATACAGAGGGAATAGGGAAGATTAACAGGAGTAATCAAGGGACAATCAAGAAAATAGCCAACATAGATATACCATTCATGAATATGCAATATTCATTCAAATATGAGAGTAACATCTTCCAGATCCATGTTCAGAAAATAGTATTTGCCTTACATCACAAGGAAATCTATTCACGTTATTATCTACTTTTATATATTTTGAACATCAACTCCAAGCATAGCAAACTATACAGTCTTCAGTCACCTGAATCAAAAAGGTTTCGTCAGTACTCAAATAAAAGCTGGCATCATCATGCTTGACGTCGATCGATGCCATTGAACCGACAAAATTTTAGCTACTTTACACTATCGATGGTTTTCTGAAACAATGACGTGACTTAAAGGGTAAAATGTAGACTACAAGATGCCAGGATAAGAAAATTGATATAAACTAGAATAAGAAATAATGAGTAGGGTTATAATATATGCAAAACATTTCACAACTAAACGGTCTTGTGCCTCTCCAGAGAAGGATTTGGTGAATCAATCACTATTTATTTTTTGTTTAGATGCCAATTTATATTATAAATGTTTACGACGAATCACTATTTCAAATTCAATTAGACAAGATGCACTTGAAGAACATGACTCCCTAGAGTTGCAGTCGAAAAACCACCGCCCAATGACCAACGCGTATGTAAGCTTGCAAACCAAACATACACTTGTAAACTTAACGAGTGGGTTAAGGTTTATTCTTGTCATTCAAGGAATTGGGGAAAAAAACAAATAAAAGTAAAATGCTTTCTTCACTAATATTTCCTCTCTGTAGGCTTTCATTTTAAATAGACGTTAAAGATAATCCTGACACAAGAAACCCAGTTGAATAAAACAGAATCTGAGTTGATTTTGCAAAAGACATCCCACCAAAAACTCATCCCAACATGTTGTTCTAACTCCAAAAACAAGGTGCATAACTTGATATACAGCTATGAGGTCCACAAAATTCTCTTATTTCCTATCTTCTAGATGCAATTCTACTGGCATCTTACAAGTTTTAGTTCCATTGACTTCTTGCATGGCTGTTTAAGCATTCCTTTATCGTATCACAGGAAAGGGAAAAAATAAAAATAAAATAAACCAGATCTATGTTCCAACAACAGCATCATAAAGTGAATCAAGCCGACTGCAAAACATGACCTAAATAATCTAAAATTTCCAGAGTTGACAGCGTAATAATTCATTAAAGAAATCAAATGCAGTTAATTACATATACCTAGCTAGGCGCTAGAATCACAAGGAGCGTCCGCAACAAGCTTGAATTCCTGAACCTCCTTAAAATCCAACCATGGCTTCACCCACACCTTGGCTTCATACACTTTCTTGTGACCCCCGTCAGTTACCTCAAAGGTAAGATAATAAATTGTCCCAGCCACCACCTGCTGCTTTGCATTCAACACCCTCTTGAACTCCAGCACTGAATTCTGCACAAAAACAAGCATCGGATCAAATTGAATCAGAACAACAATACTTCAAAAATAA
>Ga0325410_1009077_pt1 | contig 10680 bp, 7 predicted proteins | sample PopdelMetagenome_16_FD_206182 | JGI IMG/M metagenome (GOLD analysis project Ga0325410, IMG submission 206182) | Populus deltoides microbial communities from Bellville, Georgia, United States - Xylem-PdIQD-R3 | ecosystem: Host-associated > Plants > Phyllosphere > Stem > Wood/Secondary xylem...
AGTATTTGGTGATAAAGGAACTGTTGATGAAGCAGGCCTTCATGAATTAAACTACTTAAAGTTGGCCATCAAAGAAACTTTCAGATTACACCCTCCAGTTCCTCTGCTACTTCCAAGAGAAAGTAGATAGGATTGCAAGATAAATGGTTATGACATACCTATCAAATCCAAAGTCATTGTGAACGTAAGTGCGATCGGAAGGGACCCAACTTATTGGAATGAACTTGAGAGATTTTATCCAGAGAGGTTCCTTGATAATTCAATTGATTACAAGGGAACCGACTTCGAACTCCTCCCATTTGGTGCTGGAAGAAAGATGTGCCCTGGAATCTTGTTTGGTACGGTTAATGTGGAGCTTCCACTAGCACAATTGCTATTCCATTTTGATTGGAGTCTCCCCAAGGGACCGAAACCAGAAGACCTGGACATGTCCGAGGTTTTTGGAGCAGTAGTAACAAGGAAGAATGATCTCTGCTTAATTCCAATTCCACACCATCCTCTACCTGGAAATTAAAGCTTCAAAAGATCCATGAAATGTACTGTTTTTAGTTTTTAGACATCCTCTATTCTAATTTTATTTGTTTTTTTTAAAATTAATATGAATGTTCAAACTAGTATGTAAATATCTCAATTAATTTTACTAATTTTAAATTTAATAATTATATAAATCTTCAATAATTTAAAATTTAGCAGTGATTTGTTTTTCTTTTAATTCACACTTCATGTATATCGGATTTCCATGTGGTTTATGAGAATAATCGATCATTTTCGGCTCCTACATTTTTTTCTTGCACTGTACAAACCGTATTTATTCATAGTAGCCAGTTTAATGATGGAATGTCCATTTCAACTGACATGAGTTGACACATGTCAAGATATCATTCGCTATGTCTGCATCATCATCATTATCATCTGTAGGCTCAAAATCAATTCCATGTTCTTTGTTCAACACTCCTCCGTATGTGGCAATCTCCTTGGCAAAAGTACTGCGACGATTTATAATATCTCAAGACAAGCAAATGAGAGATTAGCCAATATCCTCTTGGGCAATCAATCATTCCTCCCTCCCGAGGATTTATAATATCTCACGATATGCAAACATGGGTTGGATTCATGGGACAAATTGGCCGAGGATTAGCCATCGGCCTTGGACAAGTTTGGACCGTGACAGCGGGCTTGCACGCCACCGTTGGTGCTGGCCTGCCGCTGTGCGCCAACTGAGGCTAGCCTGCGGGGCTGGCCTGCGCCCCTCTGGCTGCCAGCGTGCCTGTGGTGGTTAGCTTGTCTTTGCACACTTGGTTGCCTCCGCTCCTACGCGTTGCTAGAAGGTAGGTTAGGCACGCAGATTTGCCAGCCAGCGCAGGCTCGGGCCTGTAGGTGTTGCGTTTTCAATTCCACCATGCAAAAACTTTACAAACCACCCAATTACCACATAGATATATTGATATGATTTTTTGAGAGTTTTCCACAAAGTTTGGTTTGATTTTGGGTTATTTTCTATTTTTCATGATTTTCTCAGCTTTAAACATCGGAAAAATAAAAAAAAAATGATTCCAGTGCCTAAATGTTTTTCTAAATTTTTCTATAAATACTATGGGTTTTTGTTATTTTTTCAGCTCAAAATTCTAAAAATTGAATTTTTTAAAGGGAGTGTGCCACCTGGACATAGTGATGTTTCCTCCTGCTAGAGTTAATAAACTACTTTTGTCTATTATAGGTGGTGCCCCTTGACTGGCTAGGGGTGGGCCTCCCAAGGGCCTCCCATGCCCCAATGGTTCCGGTTGTCTTTCCGGCGACGGATGACAATTTTTCCAGCGACGTTGGCTCTCCTCACCAATCTTTGGGCTCTGGTGGAAGATTTTTGTAGGCGATTCGAAGGGGACCAAACCTCATTCCTTGGCATACAGGGGGTTGCTTGGGTGATGTGCGGGCTTGGCGTTCGCTGTGGCATTGCTCCGGCGGGCCTCGACATCCCTTGGAATGGTGTGAGGCCCTTGTGAGCGTGGTGCTATGCTGCTGGTTCTTGTCCCATTACTCAGCGGAATGCCTTGCTCTTTGTCCCATTCGGTCATTCCTCGTTCCTCGTAAGCTCTTTGCTCGCATCTAGTAATGCAGGCACGAACTTGGCCCGGTGTTTCCCTTTGACCATCGGGTTGGGGTTCGCTAGGCAAGTTCGTTGTCTTTTGTATGTGGTGATTCTTGAACAGCGGCTGGGCTGCTCATGTTTGGCAGGCTTAGTGCTTTGGTGCATCGAACTGCCACACAACGGTCCTCTTCAGTTGCTTCCCAAACGCCTTGGGTGCCTTGTGTTGCGGCTTGGTTCTTGTGTTGCCTACCCAGGAAATCATTCATATGTTTGTTTCAAAGATTAAGCCATGTGTAAGTATAAACTAATTTAAATTGTGAAATCGTTAATGGCTCATTAAATTAATTATAGTTTGTTTGATGGTACTTGTTACTCGGATAATTATAGTAATTTTATAGCTAATACGTGTAATAAACCCCAACTTCTAGAAGGGATGCATTTATTAGATAAAAGGCCGACGCGAGATTTGCATGTTGCTCTAATGATTCATGATAACTTGACGGATCACACGGTCTTTGTGTCGGCGATGCATCATTTAAATTTCTACCTTGTCAACTTTCGATGGTAGTATAGAGGTTTACCATGGTGGCAACGAATGACGGAGAATTAGGATTCGATTCTAGAGAGGAAGCCTAAGAAACGACTACCACATGGAAGGCAGTAGGCGCACAAATTATCCACTCTTGACACGGGGAGGTAATGACAATAAGTAACAATATTGGGCTCATTGAGTCTGGTAATTGGAATGAATACATTCTAAATCCCTTAACGAGGATTCATTGGATGGTAAGTCTAATGCTAGTAGTCGTGGTAATTCTAGCTCTATTAACTTATGTTTAAGTTGTTGTAGTTAAAAAAACTTATTGTTGGACTTTGGGTTGGGTTGACCAGTCCATCTATGGTGTGCACTGGTTGCATCATCCCTTCTACCAACAATGCGCAACTAGCCGAGTCGTGCCTCTGGTGCTGTTACTTTGAAGAAATTAGAGTGATCAAAGTAAGTATATGCTTTGAATACATTCGCGACCAGCTTCTTAGAGGGACTATGGCCTTCTAGGCTAAGGAAGTTTAAAGCAATAATAGGTCTGTGATGCTGTCAGATGTTCTGGGCCGCATGCTCACTTCATTGATGTATTCAATGGGTCTATAGCTTTGGCTGACAGGCTCGAGTAATCTTTGAAATTGCATTGCAATGGGGACAGATCATTGCAACTGTTGGTCTTAAATGAGGAATTCCTAGCAAACACGAGTCATCAGCTTGCGTTTACTGCAGCCATCGCTTGTCTCAAAGATTAAGCTATGCACATATAAGTATAACTAATTTAGGTTGTAAACTCCAAATGGCTCATTAAATCAATTATAGTATGTTTTATGGTATTTGCTACTCGAATAACCTTAGTAATTCTAGAGCTAATATGTGCAACAAAGCCTGATTTCTAAAAGGGATGCATTTATTAGATAAAAAGTCAGCACGAGCTCTACTCGTTGCTTTGATGATTCATGATAACTTGACAGATCACATGGCCTTCGTGCCAGCAATACATGATTCAAATTTCTGTCCTATCAACTTTCGATGATAGTATAGAGGCCCACAATACAGGAAGGCAGTAGGCGTGCAAATTATCCAATCGTGACACGATGAGATAGTGATAATAAATAACAATACCGAGCTTATTAAGTGTGGTAATTGGAATAAGTGCAATCTAAATCGTTAACGAGGATCCATTGGAGGGCAAGTCTAATGCCAATAGCCATGGTAATTCCAGCTCTAATAGCATATTTAACTTGTTACAGTTAAAAAGCTCATAGTTGGACTTTAGGTTAGGTCTACTAGTCCACCTATGGTGTAGTCGTCTCATCCTTTTGATCAGTGATGCAGTCCTGGCCTTAACTGCTTGGGTCATGCCTCTGGTGTTGTAACTTTGAAGAAATTAGAGTGTTTAAAGCAAGCCTACGCTCTGGATATATTAGCATTGTACAAGATCATAGGATTTCGATCCTATTGTGTTGGCCTTCAAGATCGGAGTAATAATTAAGAGGGACAGTAGGGGGCATTCATATTTCATAGTCAAAGGCGAAATTCTTGGATTTATGAAAGACAATCAACTATGAAAGCCTTTTGCCAATGATGTTTTTATTAATTAAGAATGAAAGTTGGGAGGCTCGAAGACGATTGGATATTGTCCTAGTCTCAACCACAATTGATGTCGACTAGGGATAGACAGATGTTGCTTTTAGGACTCCGCTAGCACCTTATGAGAAATCAAAGTTTTTGGGTTATGGGCGAGAATGGTCGCAAGGATGAAACTTAAAGGAATTAATGGAAGGGCACCACCAGCAGTGGAGTCTACTGTAATGACCCGACTTTTTCATAGCCAAAATTGGTGGAATTTGTTTTTGTAAGTCGTTGGGTTCTCGATGCTTTTCACAATATCATTCTGTGAATTTATCAATACATTTCATTCATTAACAAGGCACAACTCACATAAGGTAAAGTAAATCAACATCCCATAAAAAGTGACAATACACATTCTCGCAACGGTGTTTAGGGTTTATCGTAGCAGAATTCATCTCTTAGTGCAGTGCAATACCCTTGGGATTTCACAATACATCATTCTCATTAAAGAGAATATCATATGCATCCATTCACCACATCATGTTTACAAGATCATTCTTTCGCATTCATATTCCATTATAATTTTCGATACAACTCTTTACAAAAGTGTCGAATAACAAATATTCAACTAGTTCGCTCGTTCTTATCAAACACATAACACCTGAAACAAATTATTACGTAGCACCTTTCAAAGAATGTGAACCCGTGGAACGACTTTCCGACGTACCTTGATTACGTGATGTCCCTGTTACAAAAAAACATGGATACATGAATTGTAAATAATCTAAACGTAATAATAAACAACTAGAAGGACGTTATCGTTACATTTCGTTATCAACTGAAGATAAGTACATTCTTTCATTTACTTCTCATGTGCATTGTATAATCATTATTATTGCGCTAAATGTATTATTCTCACTCATATGCCCCAACCTCTCCATAGAAGTGGTAGAGCTGAAGTTTAATCATCGGACAGGGTTAATTACCTGACTTTAACCTGGTCATCCATCTTGGATGCTTTTTGTTGTAGCTGATCACAACATCTAGACTCAGTCATTTGTCTCGGATGCCATTAGCTAAAATTAATCACAAAATCAAACGCGTCATCTCTTACGGATACCATTAGCCGAAGCCAATCATCATAATCACCTCGGCCATCCATCTAGGATGCCATTAGCCAAAACTAATCATCAAATATAGCTTGATCATCCTTCTAGGATGTCATTAGCCGAAGCTAATCATCAATCACAACCCGGTCATCCTTCTCGGATGCCATTAACCAAAGCTAATAATTAATCATAGCCCGATCGTCCATTTCGTATGCCATTAGCCGAAGCAAATAATCAAACATAGTCCAGTTATCCATTTTGGATGCCATTAGCTAAAGTTAACCATCAAACACAGCTCGATCATCCTTCTAGGATGCCATTAGCCGAAGCTAATCATCAATCAGTGACACGGTTTGTGCTGTTGATTTCTAGATTGGTAGCGATATAATTTCTGCTACCAATTTCTGGATCGACAGTGACATGGTTTCTGCTATCGATTTCTGAATCGACAGTGACATAATTTTTCTGCTGATTTCTGAATCGGTAGCAACACTGTAAAACTCAACAAAAATTAGTGTTGGATTGGCCTACCCTAGGGAAGAATTGGAATAGGAACCAGCCTAGGATAACTCAAAAGAGGGATAAGAACCAAAGATATCCAACACCCAAACAACCCCCTCTCATTTAAGAGGGGGTATAAATGCAAGGAGAGAGGGAGGGTGACCTTTCCTCTTCCCCAAATGGGCGGCCAGCAGTGCAAAACCTAAGAGAAAGAGGAGCCTAGAGGTCAGCTGGACAGCAAGAGAGGGAAGGAAGAAAACCAAAAAGGAGAGGAAGAGCAGGCCACCCCAACCTGCATTGAATTTGTTAAATTCATGAGGTATGAACCTAATTCCAGAACATTTAACAGAGGAAATGTATAATTTTGAATGCAAAAAAAACTTAGAGAGGTGGGCGGCCATGGTGAGGGCTGGAAATAACATAGATTAAAGGGATAAAATGCAAAGATGGTGATCTTGTTAGAGTTGCTTAATTATGTGAAACAAAAACAAAATTATATATGTGTTAATGTCATGAATTCTGCATATGTGGTTGAAGAACTTGTATGAAAATGTGCTGGTGGATGTTAAGTGCAAAAAATATGTGTTTGTAACCTTGAAAGCATGCTACAACTGAAACAGGAATCTAACGACAAAGAATGTGTTGGAATTGAATTTACATATGTGTTCATGCTAAAATTGTATGATTCTGCTGGATCCAAAGAACGAATTATGGTGTCGATAGCAAATCGGTTTTGCTGAATTGTGTTTTCTGCAGTGAATTAGTTTTCGGTGTCGAATGGTGGTGGCTGCAGCGAATCTGGTTTCGCTTCCGAATGGTGTCGCCTGCAGCGAATCAATTTTCGATGCCGAATTGTGTTGTCTACAGCAAATTAGCGTTCACTGTGAAAAATTAGCATTCACTACCAAAATTGTATGGTCTGCAGCAGTGTTGCCTACAGCGAATCAGTTTTCGCTGCTGAAATTATGTGGTCTGCAACGGTGTTGCCTACAACGAATAAGTTTTCGCTACCAAATTATGTTGTCTGCAGCGAATGAGTTTTCGCTGCTGAATGGTGTTGCCTGCAGCAAATCAGTTTTTGCAATTGAATAGTGTTGTCTGTAGCGAATCAGTGTTTGCTGCCAAAATGGTGTTCTCTGCAGCGAATCAGAGTTCGCTGTCGAAATTGTGTTGTCTGTAGCGAAGAAGTGTTCGTTGCTGAAATTATGTTGGCTGCAGCGAATCAAGTTTTGTTGCCAAATGGTGTTGCCTTCAGTGAATAAGTTTTCGTTGTCGAATTGTGTTGTCCACAACGAATTAACATTCACTACAAAAATTGTGTTGTCTGTAGCGAGTGAACGTTCGCTGCCTAAATTGTGTTGTCCACAACGAATCAACATTCGTTGTCGAAATGGTGTTGTCAGCAACGAATGAGCGTTTGCTGCACAAATTGTTTTGTCCACATTGAATTAACATTCGCTGCCGAAATGGTGTTGTCTGCAGCGAAGCAGTTTTCGGTGCTGAATTGTGTTGGCTGCAGTGAATTTTTGCTGTCAAAATTGTGTTCGCTGCAGTGAATCAGTGCTCACTGCCGAAATGGTGTTGTCTCTAGTGAATCAGTGTTCGCTATCGAAATTGTGTTGTCTGCAACGAAGTAGTGTTCGCTGTCAAAGTTGTGTTCGCTGCTGAAATGGTGTTGTCTGCAACGAATCAGAGTTCGCAGTCGAAATCGTGTTTTCTATAGCGAAGCAGTGTTCACTAACAAAATTGTGTTGGCTGCAGCGAATCAGGTTTTGCTGCCAAATGGTGTTGCCTACAGTGAATCAGTTTTCGCTGTCGAATTGTGTTGTCCGCAACAAATTAGCATTCAGTGCAAAAATTATGTTATCTGTAGCGAATGAGCGTTCGCTGCCTAAATTGTGTTGTCCGCAGCAAATCAACATTCGCTGTTGAAATGGTGTTGTCGGCAACGAAGGAGCGTTCGCTGCAAAAATTATGTTGTCCGCAGTGAATCAACATTCGCTGTCGAAATGGTGTTGTCTGCAGCGAAGCAGTTTTCAGTGTCGAATTGTGTTGGCTATAACGAATCAGTTTTCACTTTCAAAATTGTGTTCCCTGTAGCGAAGCAGTGTTCACTACCGAAAGTATGTTGTCTGCAGGGAATCAGTATTCGCTACCAAAATGGTGTTGTCTCCAGTGAATCAGAGTTCACTGTCAAAATTGTATTGTCTGCAGCGAAGTAGTGTTCATTTTCAAAATTGTGTTGTTTGCAATGAATCAGTGTTTGTTGTCGAAATGGTGTTGTCTACAGCGAATCAAAGTTCGCTGCCGAAATTGTGTTGTCTGCGTGAATCAGTGTTTGATGTTGAAATTGTGTTGTCTACAGCGAATCACTATTCGCTGCCAAAATTGTGTTATCTGTAGCGAATTAGTGTTTCCTATCGAAATGGTGTTGTCTGCAACGAATCAGTGTTCGCTGTTGAATTTCTATTGTCAGTCGCGAATCAGTTTTCGCTAACGATTCTAGGTCACTAGCGAACCAGTTTTGGCTAACTAAATTCTGCAGCAGATTTAATTATCTAAAATGGCCTGGTGATTAAGATGATTGTTTTCTGTGATTGTAATATGTGGAACAATGGAACATGAACTTGTGTATGCTTGAGCATGCGAAGTGATGAGTTGTGTGTGATTACTGAATACGAATGTATTGAATTGTGGTCATTGATGTTTTAGGTGGTGCATCTGGGATCACACATTTGTCAGGAGAAGGACACCCTGCGGGTGGAACAAGTAGGTGATTTCCACCCCCCTTCTAGCGTAACGTTAGTTTCTAAAGTGAATTTATTATGAAGGATCTACCGTTGTATTATATTGAATGTTAATTGTCACGATTAGTTGTATGCGTATTACGAATGATTTATCGTTGTATTATACTGAATGTTAATTGTCACGAATGGTTGTAAGAGTATTACAAAGGATTTGTCGTTGTATTATGTTGAAGGTTATTTGTCACGAATGTTTATATGAATATTGCGAAGGATCTATTATTGTGCTATACCTAGTGCTACATTGTTAGGAATTTTTCTATGATTATTATGAGAGATCTATTGTTGTATTGTATTGAATATTAACTGTTATGAATGGTTGGATGAGTAATATGAAGGGTCTATTGTGGTGTTCTACTGAATGCTAAACAGTTATAGAATGTTTTTTTTGTATATTATAGAGTATCTATTATCGTGTTTATTGAATATTAAACTATTACAAAACGTTTGTACGAGTATTACAAAAGGTTTACTATTATGTTATAGTGAGTGTCAAATTATTATGAATCATTTGAATGAGCATTTCAAATGATATATTATCATGTTATAGTGATTTCATAAAACCAGCTCTAGAACGTTTTATTGATAAATGATTAGCTTCGGCTAATGGCATCCTAAGTGGATGACCGGGACTGAGAAATGATTAGCTTCGACCAATGCATCCTAAGTGGATGACCAGGATTGACAAATAATTAGCTCTGGTTAATGGCATCCTAAGTGGATGACCGAGACTGACAAATGTTTAGCTTCGGCTAATGGCATCCTAAGGGGATGATGGGGATGCACAAATGATTAGCTTCGGCTAATAGCATCCTAAGTGGATGACCGGGACTGACAAATCATTAGCTTCGGTTAATGGCATCCTAAGAGGATTGCCGGATTTTGGAGTTATGAGTTAGTTTCAAGAATTGATGCGGGTACTATGTTTTATATATACCAAGTATATGAAAGAACTATGATTTTTATGCTTTAAACAGAGAAAAACGTTAGTTCGGTTAACGGTAATCGAGATGGATAATCGGGTTTGAGTATTGTAATTAGCTTCGATAATTGACGAATTATTAAGGGTGGTATTTACATAAGTAAGGAGAAATGAAATAATTATGCTCTTTAGATCTATGAATGAAATGTGACGTTAATAATGCTTTATTATGTTTTTAAACTGCCTATAATGCTTGAAATTATCTTGTGCTGTAACAGGGACATCATACCAACATGGTGCGTAAGGAAATCCGCTTTGCGGCTCATACATTTTGGAAAGAACCATATATTTGCATGTTATGGGTAATATAAGTTCTGTATGAACAGATGTATTAATCGCTCAAGTAGTTGTCTGACCCCTTTTGTAAAGACTTGTAACGTAAAAATTGAAATGGAACACGGATGTGTATGTGCGAACATGTAGATATGATATGTATGAATATACATATGTGGTATTCTTCTTATGAGGATATTATGTTGTGAAATTACATGAGGTCAGGGTAACGAAAGTACTAGTTGTGTAACTTGTCGTTCAACACTCTTGTATGAACTTGTGATGATAACGAGACTAGAACAGGGATGTGAATTTATAAGTATGTCAATATGTTGTAATGTAAACCTATGAGTATGAAAATATAAAATTATAGGCATGTGTATTGAGAATTCATCTTATGAGAATGTTGATTTACGTTATCCTACGTGGATTATGCCTTGTTAATGAATGAAATGCAGTTATAAATATGCAGAATGATATGGTGAAAAACATTCAGAACCTAATGACTTGTAAAAAAAAAATCATCGATTTTGGCTTTGAAAAAGCTAGGCCGTTACATCGTCCATCTTAGATGCTTTTAGTCATTTGTCTCAGATGTCATTAACTAAAACTAATCACAAAAACCAACCCATCATCTCTTACAGATACGGTTAGCCGAAGCCAATCATCATAATCAACTCTGCCATCCATCTAGAATGCTATTAGCTGAAGCTAATCATCAATGCAACTCTGTCATCTATCTAGGATGCCATTAGTCGAAGCTAATCTTCTACGATTAGCATGATTAAACTTGAACCAAAATTAATCAT
>Ga0325410_1009078_pt1 | contig 10678 bp, 8 predicted proteins | sample PopdelMetagenome_16_FD_206182 | JGI IMG/M metagenome (GOLD analysis project Ga0325410, IMG submission 206182) | Populus deltoides microbial communities from Bellville, Georgia, United States - Xylem-PdIQD-R3 | ecosystem: Host-associated > Plants > Phyllosphere > Stem > Wood/Secondary xylem...
AGATTTGGGTCTTACACTATTCATGAACATTGTAGGCCTATTTCTTAGCTTTCCATCCATATAAATTAAGCTTAAATCCAAGATCTACAGCTCCATATATGACCCAATAACTGAACAGTGTTTCAATTTGAATTGAATCGGCATCTCCTTTCTAAGCTTAGCCGTTTCTTTGTCCTTTCACTTTCAATAGTTAATCACATCAATCAATCCTTTGAATTGTGAGATATGCCTGCATTTAAAATGAACATTTACCATAAATTAAAGCTATTTTATATTATCAGATCTGTTATTATAAAACATGCTCTAGTTAAGGAGTTATTGATACTTTAAGTGCAAAATGATGATATAAAACCTTGATAAAAATGCACTTTTAAGTACTAATCAACACACCTAAAAGCATATAAGGTAATGTGAGTCAGGCAAACATGCTAAACCAAAGGCACTTAGACTTGACAGTCAGCCAAGTTCAAGGTAACATGGGTCTAGTAAACATGTTAGACCCAAGCACTTGGACTTTGCAGTTAGTCAAGTCCAAGGTAACGACCATCTTCCCTTAGGCATACCCAAGAGAATGACCATCCTCTCTTGGCACTCCAGACCCTCTTCTTCACAAAAAAAAAAGACTCATGGGCTATAAATACACCATGAGACCTTCAAGATAAAGGTTCACAATCTTCATTCTCTATTGCTTATATATTTTCAGAGCATCTCTCTCTATAATATTATTTTATTTTCTCTTTCCAAAAAGATAATTTTTTTAAACATCATAGAGTCTCCACCTTCACCAAAGAGGACCTTTTGCAGGTACTAGTCACAAGCTACATTGGCCTACCAAGCGTTAAGTAAGCTATCAGCTACCTTGGCTAGAGAAAATAAATGAGATTGCTAGAACTAATTAATTAACTGATTATCCAACCCGGGAGCCCTATTCCTAGGCTAGTTGGATTTTTAGGACTTCATTAATGGCGCTGTCTATAGGAAACTAATCAAAAAGCTATTGATTTCTTCCTAAAACTTGTTTTTAGCATCTCTATGGCATTTCATGGCACACAACCAATGCCCTTTAGGGCTAGAAAATGGGACATATCAACTTGTTACCCCGGACACTCCTACCCAGCAAGAGTTTTAACAACTTACTAGTCAGGTGCAATTTTTCACCCAGACTGTGTTGATAACCTGAGGGCAAAATTAAACATTGCCACCCGAGCAAGTCTTAACACCCTTAACAACTCATAATGCCTTAACACCAAAGCCACTAGCTGCACAAGGAGCTCGTAGACGATGATTGTAAACCCTCGGATATAATAATCTCATCTTGATTTAGTAAAATAAAATAAAATACAAAGGATGTGGAGAAATGATTAAATTGAACAAAGTAATTGGATTAAAAAGAGAAGTTATTTAATGAGATGGGTGAAATTGAAAACAATAATAAAGGAGTAAGGAGTTAGTAATAACAAAGAGAAGTAGTGGGGGTCAATGGATTAATAAAAGGAATGGTGGGGTCAATGTGAAAATAGAAGTAAATATGGGGGGCAAGATGCAAATAAAGAAAGAACATAATTATAAATAGCAAGAAATCTCTAAAAATCCCTAAAGTAATGGCCGGCCAAGGAAAGGAAGAAAGAGGAGAAAAGAAAAATTGAGAGGAAACCTTGTAAATTCATCCTTTGAATCCAAAGAAAAATGAGAGTGAGTGAACTAAGAGTGCTTCAAGTAAGATTTAGGAAGAAAACTTAAAGAATTTACTAATGGGAAGGGAAGGGTTAGAAGAAGGAAGAAAGCACAAGAGGAAAAGGGGTTGTTCTCAATCTCTTGACTTATTGTTTTGTAATAGAAGGTAACAAGCTCCCTTATTAAGTCACTTGAATTTGTTTTTGTTTTTCTTGAATAATTGAGATTTTAGAATACCTTAGTATAGGTTTAAGAAGTTTGTTAAATAATGATAGGTAGAGGTATTTTGTGTTTATAGTGGCTGGAAATGATGGAAAAATACATGGGAAACGAATTTATACTTCTTGAACTTAGAAATCAAAACAAGATAGGTTGTCTCCCAATTTCTCTACTAAGATTTGGACCCTAAAATGACAGCATTTGAGATACTTTTTTTCATGAAAGTTGTAGACATGGATGTTACCTTTCAAATGAAAATGACCTTACTTAAATTGGAGTGAAAAAACACTAAATATAGAAGAAAAACCGAAGATAGGTAAAAAACTGGGAATCAGCAGGATAGATTTTTGGGTTTCTAAAATTTATGAATTTAGGCATGTAGATTGAAAAAACTAGGTATATTCATATTTATGAAAGTTGTACACATTGATGTTACCTTTCAAATGAAATTGACTTTGCTTAAATTGGAGTGATAAAACACTAAATATAGAAGAAAAACCGAAGATGGGTCAAAAACCAGGAATCAGCAGGATAAATTTTTTGGTTTCTGAAATTTATGCATTTAGGCATATAGATGGAAAAAATGGGTATATTCATCTTCATGAAAATTATAGACCCGTGTTGTGGTGTTCCAAAGAAACAAACCACGTATAAAACTGAGCTCTATAGCTCTGGTTATACTCAAAATACTAAACAGTGTTTGAAATTCGTTATGTTGAGCCACCTAAAACTTGTAAATTGGTAACTTTTGTTTGGAATTGTTTTTTATTACAAAATGTTGAATTATAAAGGTAGTATGTATATGTATGTATGTGTGGTCAAGACTTGAAATTTAAATTAGTGTAACTATTGGTACAGGTGAAATTGTGGAAAATAGACAAGAGCAGGGGATGACTAGCAGAGCACAAAGAGCACAGATTTCAGGTAGGTGTCTGACACTTAGATCTCTAATTTAAAGTCTTATTTAATTATTTAACTTAGACCCTAATAAGATGTAGTTCAAATTTTTGTATTTATATGTAGTGCCTAAATGATGGTGGAACCAGTTCTTGGTTTAGAACTGGTGCCCTACGAATGGGCTGATGATTTGGACCAGTATCCTGGGTTGGAACTGGTGCCCTGCAAATGGGCTGATAATTGGATCAGTGTCTTGGTTTGGAACTGGTGCCCTGTGAATGGTTGATCAATAGAACTAGTTATTATTGGACAAGATTGGTGTGCTGACAAGTAGAAAACTATAGAAATTGATGATAAATGAATTAGAAAGCAAATTGTTTAGTGTAATAAAATATATACTAGATCATCTTAATTAATTTAGTTATGTTTATGAAAATTACTATATATGTTCATCTCAGCAGCGTAACCCTTAGTTGATGCATGCGTGTTCCTTCTATATAGTCACTTAAGTTAATAGGAAGATGAAAGAATTTTCTTTTGGGTTGTATATAACAATACTTCTAATTTGTATGTATAAAGTTATGTAGTATTATTTTGTTAAAAATTTAAGTAGTGATTTGATATTTAGAATCTTCATTATGCTAACATATGAATGCAATTACGATGGTTAATTAATGGTTACCTCTTAAATCCTAGGATTCTCCTCATTTTTATAACTTGATAATTGTGTGAATTTTTATCTTAAAAGTTTGGGGGTGTTACAATTTGAGACTTGGAATGATTGGATTGTGTATGAACAATGACTACAGGATATGTACAAATGATTTGTCGATAACTTGGGACATCCCGGTATAGGAGAAACTCTGCTGAAATTTCGATAGAAATTTCAATAAACTTTGTATGAGTTTAACAAAGAAAATAAAGTAAAAAAAAAATTACCATGTTTCTTTTTTTTTCTCTTTTTATATGGTTGATGTATTGGTTTCGATAATGGGGCTATTATATTATATTACCTAAAGGAGATTGAATATAATAATATTTATGAAAGTTCATCAAATGATCACTCACGCCACTGTCACACCCATGCATAAAGCAAACACTTTAAACACACTCCCCTTAGTTACTATGGGATGGATTTTGATGACCGTAATCGTCATTCTACGCCAAGCCCTCTAGGCTCCTAAGAGCCCAACATAAAAAAAAGTCAGGAAACAGTCTGTGCATGAGCACGCCTAGGAAAATGAGCATACCTAGGGGAATGTTTATAGCGCCCATCAGTGGAGGGTTTCTTCCTTGTCCAAACATATATTGAACATTTGAATCCTTAAGGACTACTTTTCCATGAACATAAGTTAGGACAACTATGATGGCTTGACCAACCTAAGAGAGCATGTGAAAAATATGTGCAGTAGCTTGGAGTTGACCATCCAAGACCATGACTCAATGTGCAAGTTATTCCCTACAACCTTCAAAAGATCTACGCGTGCTTGGTATAACAACCTGAAACCAAACTCTATTGAAGGTTTCAATGACCTATATGTCAAGATAGTGGCACGCTTTAACACTAGCATACCCACCAAGAAACCTCTATAAAGCTTTTCAGTGTTGCCTAATAAGAGGGCAAGTCTACACGGGCATATTTGAGGAGATTCAATACGAAGATGTTCAAGGTGGAAAAATTAATTAAGTCAGTAGCCTTATAAGCCTTAATAAGAGGAGTAAAGAAGCGTGCCCTCTAGAGAAAACTTCATGTTTTACCAAATAGAGGCTTATCCAAAGTAAAGCAATTCATGAAAAATCATATACGAGTTGAAGATGCTAGTTTACTTCGATATGGATCTCCTTATTTTTACAAGGACAACCAACGTCAATGATTTTCCAAACGAAATAATCAGGGTATCCAAAGCCAACATCTTAGTGCCACATCCATAATATGTTTCCTCCTAATAAGCCTCTCTTATACTTATCACTCAAATTATATTAGGATGTATAATCCTTGATAAAAATATAAGTTTTTTAAATATGAATAACTTATTCAAAATAACTTCTTCTTTTTTTCAGGTGATCCCTAAAGGCTATATGCACATAGTCTCCTAAGTGTTATATGCACCACTCTCTAAAGGATGGACGGAGTCTCTCCAGTGCAATATGCATCAATATCTATTGGATGGACATAGTCTCCCTAATGTTATATGCACCAATCTCTATGGAATGAATGTAGTATCCTCAGTGCTATATGTATCACTCTCTAAGGGATAGATATGATCTCGCTAGTGTTATATACACCAATCTCCAAGGGATAAAAGGTAGTCTCCCTAATGTTATATGCACCATCTCCAAAGGATAGATGAGATTTTCCTAGTGCTATATGCACCAATCTTTATGGGATGGATGTAATCACCCCAATGCTATATGCACCACTCCCCAAGAGATAAATCAACCTTTATGGGAAGGACGTAGTCTTTCTAGTGCTACATGCACCACTTTCTAAGGGATAAATGCGATATTCTTATTATTATATGCATCAATCTCCAATGGATGGAGGTAATCTCCCCAATACTATATACACCACTCTCCAAATGATGGACTTGGTCTTCCTAATACAAATAGTAATATCATGTAATCATCACTCTTAGTGTGGGGCTCTTAAGCCCCATGACAAGGTTGGGAAAGCTGCAAGCTCATACTCTCCAAAGAACCTATAATTACTTAGAAATTTCTAAGCATAGATTCACTTTTTTTGGGTTCCCACAAGACACTTAGAAATTCTTTAAGTATGTGTTTCACGCTTGTTGAGTTTAGAGATTAAAGTTCCTTAAAAATGAGTTGATTTCCTTTGACGGATTCCCCTCAGCCACTTAGAAATATTTCTAAGTACAAGCTCTTTCCCAATGTTTTTCTCTTACCCTTCAAGGAAATTTTTGAAGTATGATTTCCTTCATGCGCTCTACTCGGGCTCTCTGGTATATCACCCAAAGTTTCCACCTTTTTTTCACACGATGAAAATTCAACAAACTCACCATGATAATAGAGTATTTTTTTACAAATCTTTACGTATCAATATTATGGGGGAGCTACTGATAAACTTATTTTTAACAAGCCTAAATAACCCTTATAACTCTCCTCCTTTGGGCAAGCCCAAAGGAATGAGTATGCCCCAATTGGAGGCTTGGTAGTGTGCCAAATCTAGCCACACGAGGGCTTGACAATGTGTCAAGCCTCGAGCATACTGGGTTTGGTATCAACCAAACCTAGACGCTTTTTGGTTTGACAATATGCCAAGCCTTAGGCACGCTAGGCTTGGTAGTATGCCAAGCCCATGGCATGCTTATGAGAATGCACATCCTCCTTTGGAATGCCTAAAGGAATAATCATCTTCCTTTGGCACGCCCAAAGAAATGAGGTAATGTGAGTTTGACAAACGTGTTAGACCGAAGACACTTGGACTTGACAATCAATCAAATCCAAGGTAATGTGGGTCTAGTAAACATGTGAGACCCAAGTCACTTGAACTTGGTAGTTAACTAATTCTAAGGTAACGACTATCCTTCATTGGGCATGTCCAAGGAAATGATTATCCTCTCATGACATGTCCAGTGAAATGACCAACCTCTCTTAAGTCTAACCTCGAGGAAGAACTCAACCTCCATGAGTTTAGCTACATTTAACATCTTGAACCCCAATCTCCCTACACCTTTTAGATGTATAAAAGTCCTCCAATGACTCATTATATTCTTGTCAAACATTAATATAGATGTAAGAAATATTTATCTCTCATTAAATGTTAAGAACGTAAAACAAAGGTTCATAATCTTCATAAAATGACAAAATTCATGGGCTATAACTACACCATGAGACCTTCAAAATAAAGGTTCATAATTTTTATTATCTACTGCATATATATTTACAGAACGTTTCTCTCTAAAATATTTTCAAACCTTCAACACAAGAGTATTTTCTCTTTCTAAAAAGATATTTTTTTTAAATATTGAAGAGTTTTCATTTTCATCAAAAAAAAAATTTTATAGGTAATAACCATAAATTAATTTAACTTACTAAATATCAAGAACAAGCTATTAACAAGAAAAAAAATAAAATTATTAAAATTAATTGAATAACCATCTTGAAAGTTCTATTTGAAGACTAGTTTGATTTTTGCAGCTTCATCAACAAGTTAAACAGTGAAGAAATGCACTCCGATTTGTTCATCTCTTTTTCTTTCTTTTTTTAAATATACTACCATCAAAAACCCATCCTAACCCCTTCTCCTCCTCTGGCTCTGTGACGCCCGATCCTAAGAAGAATCGCCATGGATGCTGAAGCTGACCCACCAACAAGATCGCGAACCGAAAGGTCTCTCTCGCTCCCTCTTTCTCGCTGTATTCTGCATTATTTTTTCTTATTCTCGCTTTCATATGTGTCAATAATTTGTTCTTACAATTCGTTTCTTTTTCTTGATAATGAATTCGGGCTGTCTTCTTCAGAAACTCCAAGTCCATGCCATGTATATGAAATTGTTTAATTCCTCATGTTGTTTCATGGAAGCAGGCACAAGTGCTTTGCATGCTACAAGCAATTCAAGAAAAAAGAACATCTTGTTGAGCACATGAAGATTTCCTACCACACACCTCATCAGCCTAAATGTGGGGTCTGCCAAAAGCACTGCAAATCTTTTGAATCTCTGAGGAATCACCTTACTGGTATCATTCTATTCCATGTTCTGATTGCTTTATCTGTTAAAGTTTACTGCTTTTTTTTCATGTTTTCCTCCAATTATTTAGGCCCATTATCAAGGGCTAGTTGTTCGAGGACTTTCTCTGCCCAAGGTTGTGATCTCTGCTTGAAACTCTATGATAGCCCCAGTTCACTTGGCAAGCATAGAGAAATATGCCACCTATCTGCTCCTGCTTCCCTTGTAAGTTGTTGATTCATAAATTCTTATGCAAAAATGGTAACTTGTCTATCTTTTAGTGCTTTTCATTTTATTTATTGTACATTTTAAATGATTAATTACTAAAAGTCATGTCACCCATTTCCTTCTTTTTTTTTCACAGGGAACAAAGATATTGCCTTTTGCAGGATCTGTTGATGAAAAGTACACCACCAAAGGTGCCAAAGCCATTGCTATCAACTGTGGGTTGGTTGGTGGTGGAACCGATGGATCACTTGACCTTTGCGCAAGGGTGTGTCTGGTTGATGAAGATGAAAATATTATTTTCCATACATATGTTCAACCTCAAAGTGCTGTTACCGATTACAGGTACTTCTGTGTTGACACAATCCTTGGTTTTATTTAAAGAACAATGAGGGGGAGGGGAGGGGGAATATATTTACGAAAGTCTTTTTTTTTTTTTTAATTGAAACTTACACACATGTTTTCAGATACGAAATAACTGGATTAACTGAAGAGCATCTAAGAAATTCGAAGTCTCATAAGGAAGTACAAGACAGAATTCTGGAAATTTTGTACAATGGAGAATCTGCTTGGAGACTAATGTCAGACAGTGGAAAGGCTAGACTGCTTGTGGGTCATGACTTGAAGCGTGGTTTGGATTGCTTGAGGATAAATTATCCTGGTCGTTTGCTGAGGTAGATTAAAATCTTCTGATGGTTGAAATTGGAATTTGGGATGGAACATTACAGTTTGTAATAATTCCTATGATTCAGGCTTGAAAAACATTACTGAGACGCACCACTGCTTTGCAAATCTGACCTTTGAATAATTGAATAATACCACTAATCCGCCATGTAGTCTACTTCTAGGTGAAGCAAATCCTAAAATACTACTAATTGCTGATGGAAGAATGACACTTGGTGGTCATTTTGACGTGTCATGGAATAAACCAACAAATCTTCATATTATTGAATAGGAGCTTTTTGCTGCACATTGAGTACTGATAATAATTGAAGGTTTGGTAAGTTTTCTTGTGACTTTACTGTTGTTTTGCAACATTCTAGCCTTTCATGGGATGTACCCGAACACATTCTAAATGAGCATAAGACCAGATAGTGGTGAGGTTTACCTTGTCTTAAACTCCCTTCCCCATGCTAGGAGTGCCGTAGTATATCTTTAACTGCTGGCAAATCTTGTCTTGGCATCCATATTAGGAGTGACCCCCCTAGAGGCCCAAGACAGAACCTTGGGGACCGGCCCAAATTATGGTAGGTAATTGAGAAAACAAGTCAAATAGTTTTTTTTTTCTTGTTCTGGAGATCCTGTCATTTGAAATGTAATATTTGAGTTATCCATCACAAATGTTGTGTTCATGTTCTCCTTGTTCTCATCTTTCCTTCTTTTATAGTTACAATGCACTTTGATTTTGATTTGAGCAGGGATACTGCAAAATACCGACCATTGTTGAAAACTAACCTGGTTAGCCACTCGCTCAAGTACCTCACCAAAACATATCTTGGGCAAGTTGCTCTTTTCTTTCTTGTTTCTTTAGTGATGTCTTAATAGTGATTGGATCTTCCCTCCTGCATGTACGATGGCTGAATCCTTATGTGGCTAACTATTTTAATTAGTAACCAATACTTGAACTAGAAATGATGCTTTTGTGTTATCTTGTCTTTTGTTTTTTTTTTTTTTTTTTTTGACAATTTCATTACACTTGGATTTACAATGCTCGAATGCTGTATATCTGGAAACGTAGGTGGTGACTATTTCTTCCTCGATTCACAGCAGAAAAGACTGGAATTTCTCATCATGTTCGTCAAAGAGGATTTGGGAAAGATGATATCTTCTTTGTGCCTAATATGTTGGCTTTCCAGAACTCAGATGCTACTTTCAGCAAACACTGTTTTGAAAGTCATTATTGGTTCACAAATAATAGGTCATTGTGGAGAGTTTAACAAGCATTTAACCTTTTGTTGATCTGTTTTTCTAGTTTTTGGAATGATCACCGTGCACTTCATATTAATGGGCAGTATTTGCTAGTTGAAATTACTCTCTCTGAAGTTTTTTGCCTCACAGGTATGATATCCAGACAGGGGAACATGATCCATACGTAGATTGTGTTTCTGTTATGAGACTGTACAAGAGAATGCGTGCTCAAGATCATCAAGTTAAAGGAATTGGAACTCCAAATTCAGACAGCGGTTTTGAGTCCCAGAAAGCAGAGGAACTCGAGAACATGACCCCAGATGAGCTATACCAGATCTCAAAGTCAGACTACAAATGTTGGTGTCTAGATTCAAGTATAGCAGCAGGGCTTAACAGTTGATTTTTAGTTTCTCATCTGTTGATCTTTGTGCACTCAGCGGGACAATTTTTTGCTGCTCAAAGAAATAGGAATGACGTGATGTGCTGCTAGGTATGAAGATTCGTGTACAGTTTTTGCTGTAATGCAAAGTGAAGCATATATTCGCATGGTTGTTTATATATGTTTGCTTACATTTCTTGAAATCTAAAGCAAACGGGAGAGTTTCTAATATTCTATCAAGCGCGACACGTTCGAAAATCTCAAGATCCTCTATTCTGGTCATGGCATGATACCAATCCACCAGAAGATGGAAAAGGACGAAGATATAATTCCCATGAACTTGGAACCCTTCTCTTTTCCTTTTTTCAAACCTGGCTTGGAATTAGAGATACCTGACAGGTACGCCATCGGCCCATCAATGTTGACCATCTTGTTCTTCCTTTTTCATAAGAAGACATTTTATGCTGGAAGAGAAAAGAAAGGATTCGTGTTGTGGGGACGGTATAGAAAAAGATGGTTTTATTCTACCACCTACATATATTGAAAACTAGGGTCAATTTAATAGGCAAACAAAAACTTCAATCAATCACGTCAATTATTCAATCTTAAAAAAAGAAATAATTATTTTTTAAAATATTTTTTATTTAAAAATATATTAAAATAATATTTTTTATTTTTAAAAGTTG
>Ga0325410_1009079_pt1 | contig 10678 bp, 6 predicted proteins | sample PopdelMetagenome_16_FD_206182 | JGI IMG/M metagenome (GOLD analysis project Ga0325410, IMG submission 206182) | Populus deltoides microbial communities from Bellville, Georgia, United States - Xylem-PdIQD-R3 | ecosystem: Host-associated > Plants > Phyllosphere > Stem > Wood/Secondary xylem...
ACCCTTTATTTTAATGTGTCAAAAAACAAAAAATCTCCAATAATTGAACTTTAGTTTTCGTATAATGACCGGCTGTAATTTGGTCAAAAGAATATTTAAAGAAAACAGCCTTTTCCTCGACGTTTGAATTGGAGCCGAGAAGGACCGATGATTAAATTGTTGGATTAAAGTGCAAGGGAAACATAATGGAAATGAGAAATTGAGTGAGGGATAATGTTGGATTAAATGGGTGACTTAGCTTTCTTGACTCAAAACTCAGCAAGACCACAGATTATATGTATGCAAAATAATGCAGCCCTAATGACTTTGCCTATTATATCTATATTTTCATGGTCCAAAAGTCTTCATTGACTAGGATTGGGAACACCACTGTATTGATTTACATCATAGTTAATTGGTGTTTCTTATCATGAAGAAAATTAATTAATCATATTAAAAATAATTATATATATAGTCATTTGACAAGTGTTGATTAATTAATCAAATAATCGAGAATATATAATTAAGTCATAAATACAATTAAAATTATAGAGGAACAAAATATTAAGATTTTAGAAGAAAGAGTGAATTAAAAGAGAAGAATTAAATGCCAATAACAGTTCAATCCTTGGAACTAGGAGAGGATAATGCATTAATTGAGATTAAGCCTCGTCCTTGGATGCAAAACCCGTATTGGTCTGGTGTGTTTAGAGAAATTCAGACCGATAATGAATCTAATCAAATTAGAATTTGAAGATATAATTTACAAAAGGGTCTAAAACAAGAACTCTAATCATATTTTATTACTAATAAGTTACTCTTACATTGTTTAAAAAGGATTACAATCCTTTTTTTAGAATCTATTAGCAAAACTTGAGTGTTATCCGGCTATCAGATCAAAAAATATCTCTTTTTGCATCAGATAATCGGTTTGGCAAGAATATAAATATATTTATTAGGCCTTTTACATGATTTAGTTATAATAAATCTGTATCCCATTGATCATAATCACTATCTGATTTATCAGAATCTCCGGCATTAGAAATTTAACGAGTTCTCCTAGATGTTGACCCCAATATTTAAACCCTTAAAGTTAATATTGAAACATTGTGATGTGAGCAGTAGAGTTCATTTCATCAAATTATAATGAACGGTGAAAATAATTGATTTAGGTTTTGTTATACATGGATTTATACTCCTAGATGTTGCCTTTTATTTTATGCTTATATTTTCTGCAATGGTTTTACAGTCTCCAACTTAGTGAACTTCCTTGTCCGTTTATATCTCTGATTTACCTCTATCGTTTCGATAATTTTGTTCTATGTTTCTAGACCTTGATGGGGTGCATATCATAAAGAAGAAATTTTAATTTCTTTTCAATTTTTTATTTTATTTTCTAAATAAACTTCAAAGCCTTATGTTCTGGAAAACCTTGATGGGGTGTGTATTTTCGGGCCTTGGCCTGATAGAACATGATCAACAAATAAAATGATCTATTTGGCTTTCCTAATTACTTGGCGTTTGCTGGCTGGCTACCTCTTTGTATTAATTTTGGAGCAATCATGTAGGTTAGATACATCCAAAAGATGCAGACGCTAACAATCTTTCAGAAACTAGTTCCTCGCAGTAAAGAGTTTCTCATGTGTGGAGTAAATCAGCATAGGATCTTATAAATTATGATCTCTTATGAATGTAAATATCTGCCAACCTTTGGTTCTTTTTACTGGAATAAGTGGTTATGGCATTTTAATAGTATCACACTGCCTTTGACCTCACCATTCTCCGCTCAGTAGAGTAGCTTATTCAGTATTCTTTGTTTGACATTTTTATGGCTAAGTTAACATTATTGTAATCTGCATCTACTTGTCCAAAGACTGCAAGCAGATCGAAGTATCCTTGCAGTCTAGATGTGAATCTAGACTGTGCCATATACCCTGCCCTGTCCTCAGCATACCATTCATTGAATACCCAACCCACTGTTAGAGCCTTCTATTCTAGATGTGAATCTTCAGTTCATGGCAGTCCCAAGACTGAAACACCCTGCCCCAGTGGTGTTTATCCATTGCTGAACCTCTTGTTGACACAACCATAGCCATAAGACCTCATGTACTGGTCTTCAACCCAAGTAAATACAGAAAGAACGAGAGAGATTGAGAGAGGCACGGTGGTGAAAACCCCATGTTGGCTGGCCTTACAGGATTCAAAGTATAATTAACTGGGAATTTAAGATGAGAAGTAAAGAAAGGCATTATTAGTAGTATTTAATTATTTATAGACGGAATCAAAGTGACTGGTTGAAGCATTAAACAAGTTTCCTTAGCTGAAAGAGAATCGGAGCAAAGAAAGACTAATTTGTTCATGAGCACATAATTGTTAGTATTAAAATACCTTTTTCAGGATTTAATAATTAAAAAAAATAAAGTAAGAATAAAAACCGATGGAAATATGTAAGGTTCCTACCAACTTGATTCCCTGTTGACTTCAAATTGTGCAAACTGAATTGTTGTTTCTTGGCACCAATGACTTCGCACTAATATATATATAACGTTTCTCATGATCCAACAGTCTTTTCATTCCTTCAATTGATATACTTTGATTTTTCCTTTTTCTATTCTACATAAATTATAATTTAAACTATGGAATTATGTATACATAATTGAAAAAAAAATGATAATCAAAGCCAGTGAATATTTCACGCGAGGAGAAGTCCCTTAATTCATTGACACATAATTCACTGACACAAGTTTTAATAAATTGCAGATTTGAACATTCATGTTAATTAAAAAAATAAAATAGTTAATTATCAAATATTTATAATAAGATTAAAAAAAAATTATGCGAAGATTGCTTTGCCCACTAAAATATAATTTCCAAGAAATTCAAGCCACAAAATCGGAAGAAAACTTCTTAATAATTTACGATCGTAGTTTACTCACAGCTTAAGCAAGTGGGGATGCAGAATTAAAGAGTCATCATCACCTTCTTATGTCCACTTCAATCCAGTCTACAGTCAACACGTTCTGGCAATAGCTTTATTGAACAGTTGCTAGAAAACTGACAATCAATGGAGAATTAATGGAGTTTGAAGGTTCTTGCCCTCAAGATACTCTGCGATTGGTCCTCCTAAAAGGTCTTTCTCTTTCAGAACCAATCTTCATATGGTCTGTCGACCTCCAAGTCTTCGGATCTTGGATGTATAGATGTTGTCCACTCTTCATGTGGTGCTGAATATGGAACTGAAGGTTCACTTGCAAATAATTCCACACAAGAGTGAGCGTTGGAAACACGGCAGTACTAATTTCCAAACTTGACATTTTGGCTGCAAGTCTTTGTGCTAACAGATACAGTTCATGCTCTAATTAGAACTTCCTTTGTAGCTCGTCTGATGGCAGCTGTTCTCGGGGACATCTACCCCTCTATTATTCCTTGCTGGCTTATAAACTTAATACTAATTGGACCCCCCCTTCGCATGTACTGAATAGCAATGACCATGTGCTAATAGACAGTTTGTGCTCTTCCTTTGCAGCTCGTCTGATGGGGGAAGTGTACGTTGCTGGGGACTTCTACCACTCGTCCTCGTCTTCTATAAAATTCCATGCCAACAAAAGACAATAATGACTAAACAGGAGTGTTGGAAACACGGCAATATTAATTAGTTTCCAAAATGAACATTTTTGTTGAGATCAAGTCTATGTGAGTGATATGCAGCAAGTCTATGAAAATCTGCTAAAAGAACAGCCATTCATATGGAGTTTAGAGCCACTCAAGATTCTTTAAGCAGGAAGGAATGTTTCTTTTAGCATGGGGTTGTGGTGATGCATATATCACTCAATAGTAAATCTTAATATGAATAAAAAATTTATAAGAATTGTTTTAATTTGCTTGCACACTCGTAGGTTTGTACAGCAATCTGTTCATATCTCTATAAATCTCAAAATACTCTCAGAAACAGAGATTGATTTAAGTGATCAAGAATAAGAAAATGGACAAATAAAAAAAGGACCCAAAACAAAAATAATTTTATAATTAACACAAACCATTGCATGCTTGACGTATTACATACATGGAATAAAAAAGAAGAAGAGTAAAGGGAATCCAATACAATGAATCTGCCACTATAGTTTTGTTTCAATGTTAAATCCACTTGATATCTTGTTTGTAATGCAAAATTAGAAAGGTAAGACTGATCAAATAAATTGTGGAGAAAATAAAGCCTAACATAACCTATCAATAATTTCTTTCAGCGAATATTTCCACACGAGGAGAGGTCCCTTAATTCACTAACTCAAGTGCTAATAAATAAGGTAGATAATTATGAATGCTGAATTTTACATGAAATATTTATAGCAAGATAAAAAAATAAAAATTCGTGACTGCTTAATTTGAATGTTCAGAGACGTTTTTCCAAATTGTATTTAGCAATGAAATTTATGCGAAGATTGCTTTGCCCACTATAATAAATAATTTCCAAGAAATATATTTTTTGCATGTGGGCATGCAGAGTTAAAGAACCATCGTTGATGCATGAATTTGTGTCTCTGAAACAATTGTTTGAATATATAATTTTAATCAATTAATCGAAAAACTTAAACCATGAGATTATGTATTCATTCCTGTTCCTGTGAATATATAATTTTTCTCGTTTGAGTAATACTCATTGTTGACGTTCAATCCAATCCAGTCACCACGTTCTGGCAATAGCTTTGTTGAACAGTTGCTAGAAAACTGACAAACAATGGAGATTCGTGTTTGAAGGTTCTTGCCCTCAAGATACTGTGGGATTGGTCGTCCTAAAAGGTCTTTCTCTTTCAGCATCAACAAGGGAGAACCGATCTTCATTTGGGCTGTCCTTTACCTCCAAGTCTTCGATCGGAACTTAATACTAATTGGATCCCCCCTCGCATGTACTGATAGATTATTATTGCTATTATTAACAAGAACAGGGGACTGTTTACTTGAAGGGCTAAACAACTTACATGTTTCTCAGAAGAAGAAGCAGCATTTTTACATGCTATTATTAAGCAATCTTCATTTGGTCTGTCCTTGACCTCCAACGTAGAGGTGGTGAAGTGTCAATTTTATATCAAGGTCAGAAAGCAATAGGCAATAGTCCAGAAAAGTCCATATGCTGCTGAGTATGGAACTGAGGGTTGAATTATTCAATTGCGAATATTTCCTTCAACATTTTTGTTGAGATCAAGTCTATGTGAGTGATGTGCAGCAAGTCTATGTGCTAGTTAGAACTTTCTTCGTAGCTTGTCTGGCGTTAACTATGCATTTTATATTTGAACACATATATGTTAGGAACATGAGATTATTGATTTCTTGTCAAAAATAAATTAAAAAAAAAACATAAAAATACTATTTTGATATATTTTCAAACAAAAAAATACTTTAAAAGATAATCTTCACCATTCTAGGATACTCTAAGAGTAGGAACACAACAATATTGATTTTCTAAATGGATCAAATAGTGTTTTAGGGGTTGCAAATTTTTCTTAAATTAACTAATCCTTTTAGTATTAAAAGTAATTAAATAGTTATTTGACCAAATTTAATCATGCTTATTTGAGCAGTATTTTTTTTTAAAAAAAATATTTTTCTTGCAAATCAATCCTTCAATTTATATACTTTGATTTTTCCTTTTTCTATTTTAAATAAAAAATAATTTAACTATTAGATTATGTAAACAAATAATTAAAAAATATATATACAGTAAAAAATGAAGATTGTAAACTTTTTACCATGGTTTAATGAGTATTTATAGCCCTTGAATTTTGTTATTTTGTTGGAGTGGATGGCCTGAAGAGTCATTTCCTTCTTATAGAAATAAAAATAATAATAATAATTCTTACAAAACATTAATAAGTAATAAATATTCGTTACAAAATATTAATGGTGATAAAAATATGATAGGTCGTTAGATGATTTTTATACTACTTGGGATATAGGAAGATGATACTTAAAATAAATATTTGTTACAAAATATTAATGGTAATAAAAAGATGATAGGTTGTTAAAAGACTTTTATACTCCTTGGGATATAAAAAGATGATACTTGAAACTGATGAATTGATCCCAACTATTGAACAAGATGATCATGATGTTAACATCAAAAAGTTGATTTTTCAAATCTAAATTATAAATGATTTGAAATTTATCAAACATTAAATTGTGCTAAATATTTAGGAAGATTTTTATATACACTTACACAAATCATACCCTTTTATATTAAAAGTTATATATAAGAATAAACAAATAAAACATACCTCAACAAGGGGTCTATAATGCTAATTAGAACTTTTTTTTAGCTCATCTAGTGGTAACTATAAAAGTATTGAATTGATGTTATATATATATATAGTTTTCAATGCTTTTAATATGTTGATGTCAATTTTATTTTTAAAAACATATTATTTTGATGTATTTTTTATTAAAAAATATTTTTTAAAAAATACTCTACACCGCATTATCAAACACATACTTAGTGATATACTTTTGAACATGAAAGACTAAGCTATAATCACATTCATAAATCAGGGACTAGACAATAATTTACTTATAAGTCATCAAACATTACATTGGAATGAAACTTTGCTAAAAGAACACATAGGCTGTGGTGATGCATATATCCCTCAATAGTACTTCTTAATATTAATAAAAAATTTAAAAGTTCTTTTCACATACCTTTTGTTCCAAATTGGGTTAAAGAAATATTCAATTATGCATATTAATTACCCAAAACTGACATTTTTGTTGAGAGTAGATAATATCTCCTACGTGCAAGTCTATGTGCTTATAGATACACTCTGTGCTCTTCCTTCGCAGCTCGTCTGATTGGAATTGTACGTTCTTCGGGACTTCTACCCTTCTATGAAAGTTGGGACTCCATTCTCAAAATCTGGTTTGTACAGGTAAATAATTAAAGATTTCCATAGAGCACAGCTCGAAGACGAAAGTCTCCATATCCATTTAAATAACAGAGCCCTGTTTTTTGACATTAGGGAGCCTATGCCAAGACCTCCTTGCTTCTTATCACGCATTCCACACCATGTGATGGGTTTAATAAAACGTCTGATGGGTTTAATAAAACGTCTGATGGGTTTGCTGTGATGTAAGAGATAGAGAGAGATCATGTGGATGGGGGGGTGGGCCTAAGAAATGGTGGAAAACTTTTTCGGAGTTTAATATCATATTTAATTAACCAACTAAATCAAGCTGACTTTAATATTATATATTCTATAATATAGGAAAAAATTTAGTAAATTAGAGTGGGTCAGCAAAAATTACTCGATTGGTAAATAGAATAAACTACTCAAGAATTTATAATATGATTGATTCACTTCATATAATTTTAATTAAAAAAAAACACATATTTCCTCTGCCTCAAAATAAATGAAAAAAATACAAATTAATTATTGAATTCCTAAGTAATTTTATTTTTTTTCTATTTTCAGACTTCGAAATATAATAATTCCTCATCTATTTCTTTTTAATCGGATGCAATAATTTATTATTCCTATGAAAATGAAAAAAAAAATCACTATTATTTGTATCTCTATTATCTATACGAAGCATGTTAAAATGGGAATCACTTAGCGTGAGTACGCAAATTATTCATTGTTCATATTCATCACAATCTTCTCACTAATACAATCAACAAACCAAATCTCATCATCTTGAATCCAATTGAATGATTTATAGAAGCTAAACACTCATCAAGAGAATCTGATCAAACTACAAAAAATAAAAAAATGAATAAAAACAAAACGTCATGAATTATATTACCTTATAAGCCTCCTCCTTTTTCTTGCTCCTCTTCTTCTTTCGACCGCAGCTTCAAAAAGCACCCGAAGAATCCAACTTCCTCAGTCAACTACTAACAAGTCTTCATCAATCAATACAAGTAGATGCAAGAGCATATAGTTTCCTTCAGAAAGACAACAAAACATTCAAATCAACACGTGGGCAAGGGCCAGCCTCTAAGTTGAACTCTCCAAGAAAAACGGACGACAGCAGGTAAACTTGATTCGAGGCAAGACCAAAAACCATAAAGATTGCTTCTTCCAATGCAATAATCAAGAGCAATAAATGCCAGGCCGAGAGAACAAAAACCCAAGCTTCTTATATGGCAAAAAACACAGTAATTTTTTTTTCATTCAAAAATATTTTTAAAAAAATTTAATTTTTTTTAATTTTTTCTTTGTTTTAAATTAATATTTTTTTTAATATTTTTAAATTATTTTTAAATAAAAAATACTTTAAAAAACAAATATAAGGTTCATAAATTTGATCCTCTTACTTATCATCACCACTTTTCACTCTCTCTTCATCCTTGTAGTACAGATATAGAGAGAAGAGAAGTGGGCAATCGTAAGCATAAAATTGCTTAAAGTGAAAAGCAAGAAATGGAACTGCTAACTGGCTTGAACTGGCTACTTCACTTGAAAGTGCATTCCCTTTACAGTCATAACATGTGTATGTGTATGGCAAGTTAAGAGTGCATCTTAGTCCCTCTACTCTTAGTTCCCTTTACAATCAATACAACAGATTGTTTCTGTTAGTATATACCAACGGAGTTAGCGATTGAAAAACTTCTTCAGTGAATATTACCGCAAAATACCGATAAAAAAAAACCATCAGTAATTCCGTTTGTATTTGTTGAATTTCTTGTACACCAGTCAACACGTTTTGGCAATAGCTTTATTGAACAGTTACTAGAAAACTAACAAACAATGGAGATTGGAGTTTGAAGGTTCTTGCCCTCAAGATGCTGTGGGATTGGTCGTCCTCAAAGGTCTTTCTCTTTCAGCATCAACAAGGGATAACCAATCTTCATTTGTTCTGTCCTTGACCTCCAAGTCTTCGGAACTTGGATGTATAGATATTGTCCACTCTTCATGTGGTGCTGAATATATATGGAACTGAAGGTTCACTTGCAAATATTTCCACACAAGAGTGAGCGTTGGAAACACGGCAGTACTAATTTCCAAATTTGACATTTTGGCAGCAAGTCTTTGAGCTAACAGATACAGTTCATGCTCTAATAGAACTTCCTTTGTAGCTCGTCTGATGGCAGCTGTTCTCGGGGACATCTACCCCGCTATTATTCCTTGCTGGCTTATAAACTTAATACTAATTGGAACCCCCCTTCGCATCCACTGATAGATTATTATTGCTATTATTAACAAGAACAGGTGACTGTGTACTTGAAGGGTTAAGCAATTTATGTGTTTCCCAGAAGAAGAAGAAGCATTTCATAGCTTAGAAAATAGCAATGAATATGTGCTAATAGATACAGTTTGTGCTCTTCCTTTGCAGCTCGTCTTATGGATCATACTTTTTGTGTGGCAACACAAGTTCCATGCCAACAAAAGACAACAATGCAACCCTTGGTACAGATTTTTGCTGGATAAATCTGCCGTTACATACAACATCCACCTTCGTTTTGTTTTTTGTGTTAGAACGAAGAAAAATCTGAAGGAGTGCAGTGCTTAATTAGCTGTTGTAGTGTACTAACCGATCTTGCAGTAAAATTGGGACTCTCGTGAAGTGTCAATTTTATATCAAGGTCAGAAAGCAATAGGCAATGGTCCAGAAAAGTCTTCGGAACTTGGATATATAGATATTGTCTGATCTTCATGTGGTGCTGAATATGGAACTGAGGGTTGAATTATTCAATTGCGAATATTTCCTCGCAAGGATTGGTGACTAAACAGGAGCACTGAGTGTTGGAAACACGGCAATATTAATTAATTTCCAAAATTAACATTTTTGTTGAGATCAAGTCTATGTGAATGATGTGCAGCAAGTCTATGCGCTAATTAGAACTTTCTTTGTAGCTCGTCTAGCGTTAACTGTGTTCTTGACATCAATGTATTAAAACAAGGTAAAAATATGTTAGCAATACAAGAATGTTGATTTTTTTGTTAAAAATAAATCTTAAAAAATAAAAATAAAACACAAAATTATTATTGTAATGTTTTGAATTAAAAGAGTTAGGAAAATACAACAAACCCCTTGGTGGCTTAAAGAGTGAGTATAATTAAATGAGGGGTATCGTAGTAATTGTATAAAGAGATATATATATATAAAAAGGAAGGGAGAAAAAAAAAAAAAAAAGAGACCTGTAAAATTTTGAGAGAGAACCGCAGGAGTGAAGTGAGAAAGAAGAAGAAGAGAAAAGAGGGGAAAATAAGGGAAAAAGGAAAGGAGTTGGAGGAAATAAGTAAAAAGGGATAAGATTATGCTTTAATGTGTATAATATGTTTTCTTTAGCTTTAATTTCGGTTTTGATAAATGTTAGGGTTATGAAATTTGTGTTTTGAGTTTAATTGATGAATTAAATTGAATGTTAGGGGTTGATTGTTGTGGTTAATTGATGATTTAGTTGATTATGGAAGATTGTGATGATTTTAAGTTATAGTTTTGTTTGAATGGTGAATTTTGAGTTAAAAATCAGGGGAGAACAGTAGGTTTCTGTTAAAATTCTGGGTTGGAGGTTGAAGATGATAAAATTTCGGTTTGGTCCCTCAATTTTGGAAAATTACAGTTTAGTCCCCAAACTTTGGAAAAATTACAGATTGGTCCCTGGAGCCTATTCCGAGATTCTGGACAGAATGAAATATGAATTATGGGCAGAATTACTGTATAGTTATGAAATTTTAACACTTTCAATTTAGTCCTCCAATTTGACAAA
>Ga0325410_1009086_pt1 | contig 10671 bp, 9 predicted proteins | sample PopdelMetagenome_16_FD_206182 | JGI IMG/M metagenome (GOLD analysis project Ga0325410, IMG submission 206182) | Populus deltoides microbial communities from Bellville, Georgia, United States - Xylem-PdIQD-R3 | ecosystem: Host-associated > Plants > Phyllosphere > Stem > Wood/Secondary xylem...
TATATATATATATATGGGTCAAGTGAGTTGTCAAATTTAATACAATTGGGCTCAATTACACGCCGATGCCAAATACATATAGGCATGGCAAACTGTCATGCTCACCACCCCTTATGCTTTACATCATTCAAATTCCAAATAAGTATGAAACTGACGATCATTATGGATTTCATGCTGGGACATGAGGTATTATTTGTTTATTTTTATAACTTCTTATATTAAATGTTAAAATTCAAGAAAAATTATCTCGCTATATCCTAAATGTATAAAGGTCTTCAAATTGTTCACCATATTTTCACAATACATTATTATTGCATGAGAAATGTTCATTACTTGTTAATATTATGTAAGAAATATCAACTTCTCGTCAATACTATCATAAAAAAATGATACTCTAACCACCTAATTTAAACAACTCGTACAGGAGGCCGTGTATATCACTAAATTACCTGGGTAAATAATTCATAATTTATATTCACAAGTACCAATGATTAAATTCTTGTAGTATTTATCATAAAAAAAAAAAACACTCTTATAACCTAGTATTTTATCTATTGCAACTTTTTACTAAATATAATTGATTTTATTATCGAAAAATTCTTAACCCAATTAGAAATAACTGTCTCAAGGGTGCTAGGCTTTCTATCACCATCCATTAAACTTTTGAACCCCAAATAAAAAAATATTAACATAATTAAGTGATTATCGACTATCTACACACCAAAAATCTCATCCTCAAGCAGACTGAGCTATCAAACTCCAACAACACCGTGGATGGATTACTCCAGAGCATGTCAAGACAGACCACACAGCACACACGTTGAACAACACATTCAAAAATTTATATTCCATTTCACCTCTCATCTGTGTTTTATTGTTATTTTTTTTAATTATCCACACATTAATTTAATGTCAGGTAGTCGTACGAGTTTCACGAGAAATATCAATTAAATCATATACAGATGCAACTAATCATATTAATTTTACTTTACTAAAATATGCATTACAATTATAGTTTTCCTGATCAGAGATCATGATTTCCTATTGATTTCGATGCCATTCCTTTTCAAGTGATAAATTTAAAAATCCTAAAAATAAGGGTACTATTAAAAACGCTATCAACTACAAGGTCAAAAACAGAACATTCTTGAATCTACAGGACCAAAAATATTATTTACCCTCCACCACAACATCACACGTGTCACATATAAACAACGGTTTCACAAAAATCAAGAGAACCCATCCACAACCAAAGCAAAAACTTTCAAAATCCCCGATAAGAGGGAAATCGAAAACAAAAAGGCGGCAAACATGAAAAAAAGAACCAGCAAGGAAATCAAATCCACCTCTAGGAATTACAAAACAACAAACTCCCTCTCTCTCTCTTGCTCCGCCACCCACTCAAAGAGAGTATTTCCGTGTCTCGATTGACGATCGTGCTTTCACTTCACGGGGACGCAAACTCGATCTTCGAACTCGATCGCTCACTCAAATTTCTCCGATTCTAAACCCTGACTCTTCGTTTCTCTGTTTTTGAGATCGACGTATTCTTCTTCTTGTTTTCATTGCAGAAAAAAACAGCGAAAACAAGTTGCCGTTACTAAGAATTTAAGCGCAATTGATTTTAACTCCTGATTTCAGTTGTATTTTGATTATCGAGCACGATTTCTGCTGCTGCTGCTTATCTGATTTTGATTGCGATTTATTCTCGATGCTGCTGTTGATTTTTTTTGTTTTTTAAAATCCTGAGCGTGTGTCTGTTTGGTTGCAGAGAAACAAGCGATTATATTGACGGTGCTGGAATCGATCGAGCTAAGTGTTTTAGCTTAATTTGAACTATAGAGTATGATTTCTGCTGCTGCTGCTTATCTTTTTTTTTTTGTTACGATTTATTCTCGTTGCTGCTGTTGATTTTATGTGTTTTTAAAATCTCGAGCGTGTGTTTGTTTGGTTGTAGAACGATTTATTCTCGTCGCTGTTGTTGATTTTATGTGTTTTTAAAATCTCGAGCGTGTGTTTGTTTGGTTGTAGAACGATTTATTCTCGTCGCTGTTGTTGATTTTATGTGTTTTTAAAATCTTGAGCGTGTGTTTGTCTGGTTGTAGAAAAACAAACGATTATACTGACCGAGCTAAGTGTTTTAGCTTAATTTAAGTTATCGAGTATGATTTCTTCGTGCTGTGTCTTTTGAATTTATAAGAAGTTAATATTAGCAAGTGTCTAAGCAGAACGATAGTTTAGGTTTTGCCTTTTTCTTAGAAATTTGTGTTTGTGGAATGCTTGCGTGTTTTTGATATGTTCTTGATTGATTTGATGGATTGTTTGAAGTAGGTGTATTGGTCTGTTAATCTAATGAATTAATTGTGTCTGGCTTAGCTATGAACAGCTGAACGCAGAGGATTATAATTTGCTTCTGTTTTCTGAGCAAGTGAATCAGGTTCATTGTTAACTGATTGGATGAATTTGAGTACCAGTTGTTTAGCAATATAAGTGTCTTTGAAATTGGCTCTTAAAATTGAGATTTGATTCCCATAAATTCTAGAGTCTTCAAGTGCTTAATCGATGGATGTTCGTGAGTTCGGTATGTTTTTGAAAGGCCAATTAATAAATACCCTTTTATTGTCTTCGCGGGAAAGGGGTGGTTGATATCGATTACTTATTGAATAATGGCTCAATTTTGAGCATGATTCGGAAAAAAATCAGGCGAGGGAGAGGGAGATTTGCTTCCATTCACTAATTTTTGAAAATAGCTCTGCTTCGAGCATGAATTGAAATAATTTGGATGGGAGAAGTGTGCTCACTTTGACTCGTTTTCGAAGAACGGCCCTATTTTGAGCATGACTAGAAAAAGGCATCATAAAAACTAAGAAATCAACTAAATTCCACTAGTCATGCTATACTACAATTTCACATGGAAAATTCTTTCAGCTGCGCTTGGATCCTGTAATTGGGATAGCATCAGCTCAACCCCATTAGCGATGCTGTTGTACTGCTTCACTTGAAATTTGTGCCCAGCTTGGATCTTGTAATGCATCTCATGTTAGAGGAAGAACACTTGAATCTACAACAGAAAGTTAGTCAATGATCTTTCTTCATCACTAAGCTAGCTATGACTTGGTGGTCAGAACTATTGCTGTTAAACTTCGCATCCTGCTCTCCTGCTTGTCATTTTTTCTCGTTCTTTGTCTTTACCAACCTACTTGCAGGAAAGTGTAATCTGGCCTTAAGAGGACGGGGTGCTCTTGTTTTCTGGTCGAACCCCCTCACACAAACAAACCCTGAAAATAAAGTTTCACCAATCAACAAAGTCAAGCTTACTGAATTTTTCAAGTATACGAGACTAGGCTTTAAACAAATTCCCAATATGACTGGCATAATGTCTTTCAAATGTCAATATTATATTAACTACTGAAAACAGCATTTGATACCTCTCCAAAAGCAGAACTGAATTCCTTCTGTTGAAAGTCCTGACAGAAATAACGAGTTCTTGTTAGCCGGTCTTTTACTTTATAATTTAGTTGGCTTGTCAATGCACTAATCTTGTCTTGTACCTTTAAATATTGATGATACAGAGGTTCCAAAGTAGACAATTCGTCTCGGCAAATTCCATATCAATGATCTTGGAACATCAATTGGGTTTAAGCTAGATTCGTGATCTGCAAACATCTGCAAGGTAATTGCAGTCACTTGATAATCATTTATTGAAAAGTTAAATGATTTAAATTTGGGCATGCATAGGATGGGAAGGGTTTCCAAGTCAGATGTCAACTTTCTGCGGTGGTAGACATTCACAGGGAATAGGTGAATTACACAGTTTTGGTGGTATTTACCTCGTTCACTTGAAAGTACGTTCCATTCAGTGGGAAGCTTCCTCTCATTGCTGTTCTACAAGGTATCTGCATGTATGGTAATTCAAACATCAGTAAGCAAAACACATACTTGACTAGAATGTAGAGTTCTTTTCTTATTAAGAGTTAGTTGTTTGTTTGATTTCTTTCTAGATCAAAAATGATCAAGGTTTAGAATCCTTGTTTAACTAGTTTTTTAGACTAGACTAGATTAGATTATTTTGATCTTATCTTTATCTTATAATCTTATATATGCAGAATTATATTCACAATTGCTTTGTGGTTGTGTTTTCAACAATTGGTATTGGGTAACAGTTATTTGACACTTGTTTTTTTTTGGTGTGTTATTTGACCTTGTTTTTTTTTTTTGGTGTGGTTTCTTATTTTTAAGCTACAATCAACTTGTTTCGTGCTATCAAAATAGTGCAGACACGATGGGAGACCTTCAAATAGTTAGAAGAATTAAGAAACTTAGCAACCAAAAATGATGGGAGACCTTCAAATAGTTAGAGGAATCACGAAACTTAGCAACCAAAATCTCAACATATGGGCATGATGTCTTATATGCAAGGACAAGATCTTTGGTTTCTTGTGAAAGTGGAAGATTTAAGCTGGCAACAATTGAAGAAGATATTTTGGAGAACATTTGTGATGCCATAACATTGAAAAATGTTAGCACCAATTGAAGAAGATATGTTGGAGAACATTCAGAATGCCTTAACACTAAAAGAAGCATGAGACATCCTTGCCAGTCTCTTCTTAAAGAACTATATTACATTGCAACTCCTCGAGAATAGTTGTTATCAATGGTGCAATGAGACATGACGATTCCTTAGTTCTTCAATAATATAAATCAATATGCCATGGAAATTTTAAACTAGAACTTGAAGTAATAATTGGCGAAACTAGGATGAAAAAAAATAATTATCCATGGTTTAAGACCCGGATATCGATGTTAAGTTTGAAGTCAAGTAAGCAGATGGGGAAGCACTCCACCAATAATAGCAGAAGTGGCATACCCAATGGGATCGAACCCACAATTGGCACACTAGTAGTGAATCTGAAAAGATGGTGAAAAGTCATCAAAAAGAGGGAAACTTTTGTTCAGGAGGTAGATGCCACAACTGCAGGAAGAATGGTCACATGAAGAAAGATTGCTGGCTCCACAAAAGGTCTGTAGAGAGAGAAATACTGCTATTTTCAATTCAAAAAGGCAGCTTGAGAATGAATGAGAAACTGAAACATCCTTTGTTATAGAAGAGGAGGAGTTAGCATTCACATTAACAACTATAGATCGAGATCGGGACTAGGATTGTGATTGTGATAGTGATCATGATAGTAACCAAAACAAGGAGTGAGACCATGACCATAATCTTGACTATGATGAGTCACATATTGATGATCATAGTGCCACACACAAAGATAGCAGGGGAAGGAAAAATGTCCTGAATATACTATAATGATGCTGAAAGGGTAGCAAACACATAAAGTGAAGCTATGAGCAAAGTCGGTAGGAAGGAAGTGGCAACCCTTGAAGAGGAAAAAAACGTTGATAATAGCCTCTATGTCGTTGAGGGAATGTAGATGCAATGAGAGGTGGATATCCAGTTGTAATAATTGCTGAAGACACTGAGACACTGAGCAAGAAGCTTTTTAACAAGAATGCAAGAGATCTAAGATACAATTAGAGCTAGATATCCAGTTGTAATAATTAAGCAGAAAGCTTTATCAACTCTCGTTGTTAATTAGCATAGGGGTGCTTTTAAGATTGCTGCCCTCAAAGCTCCTGGTTTTGGGGAACAGAATAGCCAGTACCTTGATGACATTGCCATTCTGACTGGAGGAACTGTCATTGCAGATTAGATGGAGATTGCCTTGGACAAAGTAGGCAATGAGGTCTTGGGACATGCTTCTAAAGTGCTTCTTACCAAGGATACAACCACCATTATTGGTTATGGAAGCACCCAAGAATTAGTAAATAAGAGAGTTGGACACATTAGAAATCTTATTGAGGCTGCAGAACAAGACTATGAAACGGAGGAGCTCAATAAAAGAATTGCAAAACTATCGGGTGGTGTTGCAGTGATACAGGTTGGAGATGAGATAAAAAAAGTCTGAAGAGAAAGGAGAACGGAAGCTGATGTTGGGGGAGTGTTAACAATCAACATCAGCCAGGAGTTGTTTTTCATAGGAAATAAAAGTCTGCAATAACCGGTAAGGTTAGATTTATAGTTCTTTTCTCATTAGGAGTTAGTTGTTTGTTTGATTTCTTTATTAGATAAGAAAAGGATTCCTAGCTCAAAAAGGATTCATGTTTACTATCTTTTTTAACTCGTTTTTAAAATTCCTTGTTTGTTTAGACTAGATTAGTTTGATCTTATCTTTATTTTATAATCTCTATATATAAATAAATAACCCGGGTTATGTATGCAGAATTATATACATGAATATACATAAATAAGAGAAGTGGGTTCAAAATTGCTTTGTGGTTGTGTTTTCAACAATACTCACCAGAAGCGTTCCTCTTACTGTCTGTGAATTAGCTTCTCTGATACTATTGCATGAAAAACATGTCTTCTCATCGCACAATTTGTTTGGTTCTCTGGACTGGCATTGTTGGTCTGGTGGCTCAATAGAATTTGCAGTTTCACCTAATAATAAGATATTACTCAGTAATACTACAAGACAGTGCCATCTTTTACTCTTGCCATGAGCATTCACTACTTCGTGTCCCATCATATAAGTAGAATGGTTGCAACTTTGCTATCACAGGTTTATATTAATGAAGCTTCACAATATGCTCTTAACATTAATTAGTTTATATAAATACAGTATAGTTAGTCTGAGTTTCACTTTAGGTGTCGTTGAAACCATTGAAAGTCACAGGTTTTGTGCTTACCTGGTGTCCATATTGCTAGAAGGTATGGACTAGGATCATCAGGTTCTCTTCTATCCATCTGCAAGTTTTATAAAGTGGTTTGGTGGCAGTTAAATTAAGCATGTAGTTTCAGGAGAAAAGAAAAAATGCTAGAAAATGGAAGGAAAACTAACCCCCTCAAGGAGAGGATGTGAATCTGGAAGTTCATACCTGCGTAACATCAAGAAGACAAAGTGTCAGATGCATTGTTGAGGACCTCATCCATGGTCCAAACTCCCTCAGCAAATTATACTAATTATTTTGATGTGGGTTATAGTGTAAAATCTATGCTTTCTGCCATTATTTTTATACCTGGGTCATCTGTTCTCGTTTCCAAGTACTACTTTTGCATGAAGTGCATTGTGCCAAGAGTTGGGTCAGCTTATCACATGATTGAGATGATTTTTGCTAAGCTTCTATAGATTGAACGAATCAATCTTTGATTTATCGAGCTGTTTGCATGTTTCTAGCAAATCATTCTGTGATTGGTTTTGAGCAAGGATAGAGAAGAAAATTGAATTGTGTGTCTGTGTCGGGGGTAGTTATCTTTATGAAACTATTAAGTGCAGGGACAAATAAATAATCTTAAAAAGTTGGACAAACCAAGTTCCGGACCTGATTATGAGAAGATTTTACTTACACTTGGTGTTCTGTCCGTAGACGACTAACATTCTTCAATTTGGGTGTGGGTATAGAAGCATTTGGATTCAAAGCAACTAAGGCCTTAGACATGTCGCCTTCTTGGAGCTCCAAGTTTGTATGCATGTAATTCTGTAAATTCTCAGTGAACTCTTCCATGTTCAGTTTTATTGTGGGTATTTCATCAGGATCTTCTCCAAAATCCTCAATATCAGTCTCTGTTAATTCAGTGTTCTCTTGATCTGGTGTTGCTGGCTCTTCAATAATGGGCACGCAACTGCCAACATCAGACCCATGTCTTTTATGTGGGTTGTCCTCAGGTGGAGGTAATGGCATGGGATTGATACCTATGCCGGGGCTTCTTTCAGGCATAAAGGGAACAGTTGAAGTTGTTATATCCTTCTCTTCTGGTCCAGGTAATGCAAGCCTCGCACTGCATCAAATAGAGCTCACATTTACAAAAAATGTGATTTTGAGAAAATGAATTTTAACTTGGCTGATTGCTTGTCTTGTTATCCTATCTGTTGACCTCTTTCACCAATTATTTATCATCACTGACTCTCTTTTACTTTGTTTTCCCTCCAATAACTAGGGTACAACAAAGATCAGACTAGCCTTATATATTTTTTAACCTCAAAGCATTGGTAAAAAACTCTATATACCTATGGTCTAGATGGGAAGGCATTGCTTACCCAGTGTGATAAGCGATGACAGCATGTTTTTCCCAGGATTTTCTTCAACGGAAAACTCTTATTTCAAACATCTTCCCCAAATTTTATGTTTCACAAATATAATTCTTAAATTGAAGTAAAATCGTGGTTCTGATGTGCAACTAACTCGGAGGCTACAAATCCTTTTGGGTCATATATTGTATATTTCTAATTGCAATTAACTTTCCTCCATCCTCTGCTACTTTATTGCTGCAAGTGATCAGTCAAACCACAACAAAAATAACATAACATGACTAGTTGCTATCAATGTCCCCCTCGCTACCTTTTTATTGCTACAAGTGACCAATTTACCATCTACTGTCTTGTATATTTTCTTGTACTTTTGTTGTTTATAAATTATCACCAAGCTAATTATGTTTCATGTGATTGACTACGCAAATGTTCAACTTTGCAATGTTTTAAATTTCAAAATAAATGTTCTGATGGCTAGCATCTTAATGTTCACTTGATACATGCTGGTGGCAGTACAGCAGAGATAAAAATGCAAACCTTGCAAAGGCACTTGCAAAATGTCTACATTCTGCTCTCATGGGACATGCATTACAGTTGGGTCTACTCTTTGTGCAAAAAACCTGCATAAGCATTGAAGCATGAGTATATTGATGCTTTTTTAATGCACAATTACTAGTAATAATCCAATTAATATGTTATTGAATGCCAAAATGAGTATACCTTTCCAAATGTGATCATCTGGTAATGCAATTCATACCTGTAACCCCATAGAAAAAAAACCAGAAATCAGCAAAATTTTATCTGAATAACAAAAAACCATTATTTTTATACATAGAAAGTACAGCTTTCAATGAACAGAATGGCTCTAAGGAAGAATCATGTGATTACAATGTTCTTTGATCTAGTTTGCACAATCTTGGCCAGAGATATTTCTGAATTGACTCGAGTATTGGGTACCTAGAGAGAATCTGGTTAGTATTTTTTATTAACAAGAAAAATTTGGTGTCAATTTGTGATATTTAATACTTACAGTTCTAGGAGGTGCAACTGAAGTGACTCTGGCAGTGGCTGGAGAGGGACCCATCCTAGTCGAACTGCGATTCTCCCGACATTTGTGTCAACCTTGAACAACAGGTAATTGAATCATTTGAACTGTACAAAGTTGCTATCTCTTGTCAGTTCAACATTATATATTGTTTAGCCATGAAACTCACTGGAAAGGCAAGATGATGAAGTGTCAGGAGCCTCACACACTCCACGCTTTTCAACCCCAGCCCCCTTATACTTAGCAGATAATCCCTGAAAATTTCAGATATTTCAGAAACTGGGAAACATATTTTGTTATCAATGAATTATTTGCTGTTCTTTGGCTTAAATGTTGCTATGAGTAGTTTCTTATTGACACAAGGGAATTATCAATATTTATGAGCAGGAACTCTAATATTTGGGATGACTTACTTTGCTTTGTCAGGGGGCACATCTCTTAACCATTCCAAATCGATGCTTCCGTGTTCCCTTACCAGTCGGTTGAGGAATTCCTGCAATATTGTGCACGCATTATCAACATGTTTTATGATGCCTTGAGTTCATGCAATCCATCAGCAGGAAAAAAAAGGGGGGAGAGAGTTTTCACAAAGCCTTTTAAAGCTGAATGAAAGGTTATTAGGGCTTGTGGTTAAACATGCCAACATACCTGGATTCGTTCTGCTAGCATGTTATTCATCCCTCTTTCTTTTATCGCATCAGAAATCTCCTTGACTCTAGCACTTCGCACTGCTTCATAGTCCAAGGAATCCATCGTGTCTTTGGCTCTCTCTTTTCTTCCATTTGCCTGCACTTGCTTCCTTAAACTATCCCAGTCAAATGCATCCTTTTTCTCACCCTCCACTTTTCCTTTTCTTGCTTTTGAGGTACTTGCATTTGCCTTGAGGTTTTGCCTGTTATTATGATGTACTTTCTCCTTTGTATTTGGGTCCACCACATTGTTTTCTAGAGGGGTTTGCTTATTCACTGAACTGATTCTCTCAACGTCAAAAATGTTTCCTGTGAGGCTTGAGACTTGCTGTCTGTAACTGTTTTGCTTAGGCAGTTCTTCAGCAAGATTTACAGGTCCGCCAACTGACATGCTTTGCCATTGCAAGGTCTTGTTCCTCTCATCAACTTGTCTTTCATGGCAAGACTGAGAGCTGCTTTGTCCATACCTTGGCAACTCATATTGCTTGGCAGCAGTTTTACCTACACTTTCTGCCTCTTGTCCAACAGCTTTGCTTGTGCAGGTTGCAGCCTTTTCTTTGTCGAATCTGGAAGAATATGACAGCCAAGAAGATATGTTTTCTTCACTGTACAATTCAAAGCCTTCTGCTTGCTGTACATTGGATTGTGAAGTCATGTGTAGCAACCCATAGTCACTGCAAGGAACCACTTTCCCTAGCATCTGTGGATTGCAATAATCGAAATGCTGATTATATGTAGAAAAGCAGTTCAGATTACCTAATCTTTCCAATCCAGGTCCTGGCTGCCTGTTTTGTAAATCTTCTGCTTGTTCCTTTTCATGCCTGGATTCCTTATGAAACAGTGAGCTCCC
>Ga0325410_1009087_pt1 | contig 10670 bp, 11 predicted proteins | sample PopdelMetagenome_16_FD_206182 | JGI IMG/M metagenome (GOLD analysis project Ga0325410, IMG submission 206182) | Populus deltoides microbial communities from Bellville, Georgia, United States - Xylem-PdIQD-R3 | ecosystem: Host-associated > Plants > Phyllosphere > Stem > Wood/Secondary xylem...
GAATAATGGAAAATAACACATTTTGCATGAAAATATTTCCCTTAGGAAAATGTTTTCCTTTATGCAAAACAAACGCACCCTATAAGTTCATGACTTAGATGCAGTGATGGCTATTTTCTGATTGCATCTCAACTCTACCTTCAATTAGTTACATTGCCTAGTTTTAAAGGGAAAAACTCATTAAATGGCATGTAGATGAAAATTGAATTTGAATCACCACACCTTTTTCCCACTTATACTTGTCATGTTTCTCATGGCATAGGTTATCTAGTTATCAGTTGAACAGAAGTGTGAAGTCATGCCATGTAGACATGGCATTGACCTAAAAAAATGAGTTTCTCTCATATTCTGGAGTTCCGCTAATGTATAGTAGAAAGCATTATCAATATACCCTGGCGATGTGATTAACAAGCAGTTTCATGCACTCATGATTTTCAAAACACGATCAAAAGGTTCTATTAGTTTCGCTTGCAGTCATGGTATTGTGCTTTATGCATGCTTTCCATGATTTATACCAAATCTTGAATTTGATGGTAACTCCAGACATCATTGGAAGCAGATGAAAGATTAGCAATTGAAATTTCAGGATCTGTACAAGGAGATAAAATGAAATTTAGGATGACATATTGATTGAGAAAAGTCGGTGATATAAGAAGATTCCGAATGGAATTTGGTTCTTCCTCTCTTTCAATGATCCACGTGTATGTTCTAACATGCAGTTTTAAGTGCAGACCAGTTTTTCTGGTGTTGAAGTCATGCCTCTACTTCCTGAAGAGTCGATGGACGTGGAACTACCTGAGGAGGACCTGGAAATTAGTACTTCAAGGGCAGGTGGGAAAGGAGGGCAGAATGTAAACAAGGTTGAAAGTGCTGTCAGGATAACTCACATTCCCACTGGTGTAACCGTTCGCTGCACAGGTATGGCTGTGCCCCTAAATTCTTTTGTTGGTTCTCTCTAAAAAAGTTGTAACCTTGAAGGGAAGTAGTGGAATTGGTTTATTAAGAAAAAAGCAAATGCTCAAAAAGCTCCAAAGTTGTGAACATGAATATTCAGCCGTGAGATGCAGTGTACACCTCATCACCTCCCACTAGCTTAAGGTGCTAAATCTTTGGGAAGACAGGATACTTGGTTGGGGAAGGGGGAGCGGGAGCACACGGAGAAGCGTCCCAGTAGCGTGTAAAGTAAAGGTTTGAGAGGGAGAGTCAATAGACCTCGTTACTGATTGAGAAGAGAAGTTTTCACACGTTTTCACTGGTTAGAGTTAGACTGCTGATCTGTATGCCACTCTAGCAATGCAATTTCTCTTTCATTTGGGTATCAAATTTTCCATTTGAACTTTGCAGTGCTGACAGGCTCCTTTGTCATAGAATTTCTTGTTTTTGTAGTGCTGTACAATTCCAAAACTGATGGCATTTCCTTGCTGCGTTGCAGAAGAGAGATCCCAGCTATCAAACAAGATCAAGGCTCTAAGCCGGTTAAAAGCGAAACTATTGGTCATAGCTGAAGAACAACGAGCATCTGAAATCAAGCAAATAAGGGGAGATGCAGTGAAGGCAGAATGGGGCCAACAGATAAGAAACTATGTATTCCATCCATACAAACTCGTCAAAGACGTCCGGACAGGACATGAGACATCAGATATTGCTTCTGTAATGGATGGCGAATTGGATCCCTTCATCAGAGCTTACCTCAAGCACAAATACAGTATGACACTATCTGAAAGTGAGCCTAATTGACACTTGAGCAACTCCATGGAAGCTACTGATCAGATAGCCATGCAGCAGTCTCTATCTTCTTAAGTAATATAATTTTTTGTATAAAGAACTGTGTGTCAAAGGGAAATGTTTGTATATCAAAACAAAATCAGATTAGCGTGGCCAGCTATTACTTGGTTGAATACTTGTAGCTGGGATCGAGGACCCAGCTACACATGTCATAATATCATCATTCATCAGAAAGTCAAAATTTCTGGGGGCTCTACTTTGCTGTTTGTGTGGGCTTTAGGAAGGCTTTAATTGTTAGTGTTTGAGGCCCTTCCTCTGCAACATTCGGTATTTGGGCCTTGTCTACGAGAGGTTCCTTAGGTAGTAGGAGTGTTCAGAATTACAACATTCTGTTCTCAAGCGAGCCGGAATCAGGGATTTAGCTAACATATGAAAATTATTAAGTAAATCGTGTGATTTATTTCTTTTTACAAATGCATCAATTTTTATAAAATCTAACTGAAAAATATTTTAGTTTCAGCATGTAAAATTGATTTGAAAATGTTTTTATTATTAAGATAAAAAGAAGAAGATATTGCTGTGGTAATTAATGACTTATACTCTTTTCTAGCTTGACAGCATTAATTTCCAATTCAGTTTTGATAGATTTTTTTTTTGTTTTTTTTTAAATGCGTTATATTGGTAGATCATATGGTTAAATTACATAGGTGTGGATCACCTGCTGTAAGATTCAACAGTTGACAACAAAAGAAATAAAAATTTTAATTTGAAGGTTGAAAACTCAAGTGAGAATAGATTAACCCTCAAATCAAAAATAAATTAGATAAAAATCAAAGGGAATTAAAAAAAAAGAGTTAATTAGGAAAAAGAAGGGGTTGAATAAGCATTCTTCCAGGAACAAGAAGCACGCATCAGACGTCGTCGTTCTGTCCACTGAGAAACGACGTCGTGTCAATCAGGTTAGGTATATAAACGGCACTGTCCCTATTTTGCAAATCCGCCTCCCTTTCATCTGCCCAAGCATAGACGGGTGGAAGACAAAGCACAAACACAAGCACGGCCACACACAGAGTGTTAGGGACTAGAGAGAGATGGGGAAGAAAGCGAAAACCTCAAGAAAAGGAAAGAAAGCATGGAGAGCGAACATTAGCACAGAAGACATCGATAATTTCTTCGAGAAATCAACAAAAGACGCTCTTACTGGCGGCTCTCTTGCCCATGTCGAAACCGACTCGCTCTTCTTCGTCGACAAATCCAAAGGTTCGCTTTTTATCCTTCTCCGTGATCTGATAACCAGACTCATTGCTTAACGGTTTCCAATTTTGATTATTGAATTTCACCACTAAATCCCCACTCATGCTGTTATGCTTTAGTTTAAGCTAGTCTAAGATATCATGTCTGTATTTTTGTTCGTCAATCTCTTTGCTCCTTTTTTAAATCAAGGGCGTTTCCCTATCCTGTTATTATTCTGTTTAATTATTGATTGCTTGTTTTGTCCCTAATCTCTGCCTTTTGTCGTTCACAGATCTTTCTGTGAAGCGGAAAATTGAGAAACACAGGGAGAAAGTGCTTCGTTGCGACAGTGTGCTGCATAAAAACCCTTTTGTTCAAGTGGTGCCATCATCTTCGCTGAAGAGATTGAAGAAAAATAATAAGAATAAGAAAGATTCTGAAGCAAAAGATGCGACTCAAGATGGTTCCAAGGTGAGCAATTGCGCGAGGATAGAGTTGTTATGATTTTATGCTCTTATGGATAGTATGGGATTGATTGTGTTTGTATTTTTTTTGTTCTAGGATGGTGCTGTTTCGGGTTCAGAGATGGCTGATATATGGGAAAAAGAAGGTGATTTGTAATGACCTGGTGTGGCTTTTCTTTTTTTTCCTGTTTTTCTGTCAGTTTGGCATTTGGAAATAATGAGTTTTGTGTTTGGTTCTTTCCGACACTCTTGCAGGCGAATGCCATGCCATAGCTAGAAAGGTACCTAATGCTTTTTATGATTTAACTTCCTGTGTGATTGGCTTTTATGCATGCCTGTTGATTTGCCACTGCCACATATTTCCGGTGACATATGATTTGAGAAGGAATGAATGTACTGTGCTGCTTCACTGTGTACAAGGGCGTCTTTCTATGAATTCGATGCTAGTGGATCCCATTTTGCTCCTTAGAAATGTAGAAACACATAAGCAGTACTCTATTTGATATTGGCACTGTCTGGATTTTTCCTTTTTATGAGGCCTTACTGTTATCTGATTGATGACAGATATCCAAACCTTCAGTTATTCCAGCTGTGGAAGTTGAGCCTCCAGGATGCTCATTCAATCCTTCATTTGAAGCTCATCAGGTAATTTGATCTGCATTAGTGATCACATGTATTTCCTATGTTGAACCTTCCAGATTCAAATGCTGTATTTCTTTGAATTCAATCCAGGATTCTTTGGCTCAAGCTGTTGCAACAGAAATGCAGAAAGTTTATCAAAATGAGCTGGGACCTCAGCCTGTCCCTTTAACTGTTCCTGGACAAGTAATTGATGAAGAAGATGTAAGTAACTCGTGTTCTATTTGCTTTTATTGTTCACTGTGAACATTGTGCGTGAACATGTTGCACTTTTGTATTTTGTGTGCCTTCTCTTAAAATACACACAATTTGTCAGATGTACTTTCTTGATGCGGATAATGGGAATGATGGTGATGACACCGATGAAGAGATCTTGAATGAGAATGAGGATTCTGCACAAGAGCAAAGGTCAGCTTATTTTAACCTTATATGACCATGGTTGGAATGATATATGTACATATCACAATCTTGCTCGCACAGATTATGCGGGCATGGATCTATATTATTGGGGTGCCTAGGATTATGTTCAATTATTATTAAATAATTGTAAATAAAAAAAATCTATTTAATAGAATTATCATGCTAGACGTAATTGAATTTATTTTGATTTCTTTTGCTCTCATTGTTCTTATGTGGATGATCGAGCTGAATGGTGGGAAAGGATTCATATAGCTGACCCAACTAGTTTTGATTGAGGCTCTTGTTGTTGCTTTTGTTTTCTAAATTTCCTTAGGCTAAGAAATTGGGTGGGTTTTACTAATATCCTCAATATTCAATCACATGACTTCTTTCTGTCTTAATGACCGTTGTGCAGGCCCACTCAAACAAAGAGGGTGACACGAGTTGAGTTGAATAAGAGAGCAAGGCGTAAAGAGCAGGAGAAAAAAGAAGCAGCAGTCAAGAAGAAACAGAAACTTTCCAAAGGAATTGACAGGTAGGAAAGCAGTTTTTTTTTATGTTGAGATAGGTGCTTTTCAAGTGAGATAGATTCCCATAAGGATATACTCTTACTGTTGTTTGGCTTCTTGATTTCAGCTTGCCAGATATCATTAAGGAAATAGCAAAAGAGGATGAGGAGAAGCATAAGAGAAACATCCGGAGAATAGTATCAAAGCAAGAAAGACTAAAGGCGCGTCCACCTCGCTTGGGAAGGCACAAGTATGTATGGTTTCATGTTAAAAATTTTATATTCTAGTGCTGGTTGGGAGAGCAAATAGATCAGTGAACTTTCTTTATTTTGTTTTTTCGGGACTCACTCAAGTTGGAGGTGTTAAGATGTTAAAGAAACATTTTATTTAGTTGGGGATCAAGAAAATTCGAAAGTTTAAGGTGTCTTATTAAATTGATTTGTGTCTCTATATCCACTTTTATCTGAGAATATTAATCTCAACCATTGCAAAACTAATTGCAACCGGTATTTCAGGTTTGAGCCTGCCCCTATTCAAGTACCGTTATCTGAAGAGATTACTGGATCCCTCCGTAAAATAAAGGTCATCTCATTTTTCTCTTCTGTTCTCTGTTTATTTATCAGATTTTTCATTTGCTTTAAGGTTGGATGGAAACTGAAGGAGATTATCTTTCCTCCTTTTGTTTTTGATTAAAGGGTTGCTGCACCTTAGTAAAGGATCGATTTAAAAGCCTGGAGAAAAGAGGACTGGTTGTTCCAACGGCCAAAACCAAAACCAAAAGGTTAGTTTATGAGTTGCAGGATTGCATTTTGAGCAGCTTATGATTTCTCAAATGCACGTGCATCTTTTATACATCTTACTCAGATTGGTCCTTTCCCTGTATGCCTGGCAGGCTCCATACTGTCCATTACTCTTCAAAAGAGTACAGATCATATGGCTTGTCTTGCTTGACAGATTATGGAGTTTGCCACTTCTTTTATTTGCAAAATTTTTAAGCTCTTTGTTCCAACGTTTTTATGCTTCCTATATTAAATGTCGATGTCTTATTGAATTGATCTGTTTCGTATTTCTGGACAGGAAGTAGAAAGTGGTGGTTTCATCGGTAGGGATTCCTTGGTAGCTTTTACCGAGGCTTAGCTGTACCTCATGGCATTAAAGTACGAGAAGAAAGCGACCATTTGAAGACGAAGGGATAGGCTTCACATCCTGATACTGAAGATTTTGGCCTATGTTATTGAGTTTATTACTACTTTCAAGCAAATTTTGACTTACTTTCAGACAGAGTCATGTACCAAGTTAAATTGTTCTGCGTTTGCCTTTTATTGAAGAAATAGATTATTTATAATCGAAGCAAGAGAATGCAGTTTAGTTTGTTATTTATTTATTTTTTCTTTTCACATTGCAATACCTTCCAAGCGCGATTGAGCTGTTGGATGATAATTCCCCACGGTTGCTCATCATCATCGCTATTGGAACTAGGGTTTTTTCTCCTTTTCACTATCCTTCAATCGTGAAGATGGAACCTTCCCCCCCTCCTTTATTCTTCTGAAAAAAATAATAACTATAATCTAACTTTTTAGGGAAAAAGAAGTGGGATTTAAAGAGCATTTTAGAAATTACAAGAGATTGAAATATCTATGAACTTCACCTCAGAGGGCAACGAGATTTATGACACCCTGAAATTGTCCTGCTGCTGCTTTGCGGTTTTTACTTTTGATTTGATTCAAAAGTGAATAAATAACTTCAGGTATAGAACAAATAATCTTTCGAGAAAAAAAATATTTATCTTAAAAAGGAGTATCTGAAGTTCTGCAGACGACGCCGGAGGATCATGATCGCTAGATTTAGTCGATTAATCTCTTCTACTAGGCCATTTCATATATAAACATATATATTTTATTTTTATTTCACTTAACCAGGTGAGACGCTGTCGCAGTGGGCAGCAAAAAAGAAAAAAACACAGAGAGGACCTGCCTGTGCCTGGGTTTTGATTGAGAGAAGTGGAGAGGTCTCTCACACCCACTAGCAGCAGCAGCATCATGCGCGCGCTTAAGAACGTAATGCTTTCTTTCTTCTTAAAAAATCAAATCTCATGTCGTTCAGTCAATCAAACTATTTATTTCGTTATTTTCTAATACTGTGGTGCAGTATTTGTTTCGTTTTAATCCTCAAAATGTTCCATCTCGCCACTTCTCATCATCCCCATCACCATTCAGTAAAAGAGGTCTTCTTTCTCTCCCTCATTTTTGTTATGGTTAATTATTATTATTATTATTTAGTTAGTTAGTTACAAGTATTAATGGGTAATTCTAAATTTGCAGATGAGCTATCCATTGAAGAAGATGCTGAGAGGAAAATTGGATGGTTGCTGAAATCAATCTTTGTCGGGACCGCAGCCTTTGTTGGTTATCAGTTCTTTCCTTACATGGGTATGCCAAACACAGTGCTGGTTTGGCCTTTTGTTTTCAATATTCATAGATTTGACATTGTTTGCTTGCTTCCTCTTTACAGGAGATAATATGTTGCGACAGTCGGTTTCGCTTTTGCACGTTAAGGATCCCTTCTTTAAAAGAAGTGGAGCTTCTAGACTAGCCCGTTTCGCCGTTGATGGTAACCACCTCTTTCAATTATTACTCTGAAAGAGTTCTTGTCTATAAATTACTAGCTGCTTGTTTTAAGTTGATGTGGGTTGTGATTGTGGACCTTTTTTCATCTCTTGTAATTAAAGTTCAAGCATTTGGTGATGTGTTGGTTTGTACCTGTAAATCCACTGATTGCATCTTCTGAAATCTGTATCGAATATTTCTATTAGACCCTTCTTTTCTCATGACTGTTGTAATTGAGTGTTTTTGCTGGGTTTAAACGAAGGAAATTCCATGATTTTTAGAAGTGGTGACCCATAGTGAAGTAGTGAACTACCGGATGTCTGGTTTAGATTGAATTAGCTTGGCATGAGGGATGTGGTTTGAAGATATTTCCTTTTTATTTACAAATTCTCGCGTGTATGCCCTACTTATTCTTCTTCTTGATTCTAGATGAAAGAAGGATGAAAATAGTGGAGATAGGTGGGGCTCAAGAGTTGTTGATCATGCTGGAAGCTGCAAAAGAAGACCGCACCAGGAAAGCAGCTTTGAAAGCTCTTGCTGCCCTCTCACAGTCAGGTTACATCAAAATGTTTGCGTTCATTGGATTGTACTTTATATTCCTTTTTCTTATGGATCTCAGATATTGATATCAAATCATAAATCATGGATACTTTTTTTCTAGCAACATAAAAATTTGATTTACCAATAAAAGGAAATGACTGTGGTTGATGAACAAAAGCAGGTTAAGAACACAAATTGGAGTTCATGTTTCCAATATAAGACATGTTTAAAACAATAAAGAATATTGCACTCTTAAATCCTTTAGATTTTTCTAATCTCGACTCCTTGTTTTGAGGATTTTTAAATTCCTTTAGGTGTGATTTTTTATGGGCTCAATTTACATATTTGAGTGTTCAAGCACGTTGCAACGTCCATAAATGTAAATGACAGCACAATTGCTGCCAAGAGATACTGAAACTTAGCACTTACGTTTTGGAACTGCAGATGAAGCTCTAGGAGCTTTACACCTTGCTGGGGCAATATCGGTGATTAAGTCTATCCCAGATTCCTCTGAGGAAGCAGAAATTGAGAAATTCAAGGCTAGCTTGCTGAAGAGGTTCCAGGATCTGAAATATGAGAACTCATCTTAAGTCATTTGTTCAAGGTATTAAACCTTCCCATTGTAGGCTTGAAGTGCGGCCAGGTCAAACAGTCATTTTGATATCTTGGAGATATTAGAATTTACAAGGAATGAAAACACAGTGCATCCTTTTTTAATGTAATACAAACTTAAATTTTTTCTCGCGCCAACTTTTTTCCCCTTTGATAACCATGTTTTTAATGCTATGAATCAAAGGGCTCACGTATCATGAGCTTATGGAGTCGCTAGCAAATAGTTCTGCGCATTTGTAATTGCATTCATAAGGCTGTGTTTTACATTGAGTAGCTTAGTTTGGTTTGCCAGGCAAGTAGTACTCAGCACAGGTCCCCCAACTATTTTGTGTGAACTGTTCGATGTGCTCGCCAGAAATGGGTATGTTCATTGGTGCTGGAGTTATGCATGGGCGTGGACAGGCGCCCTGTTGGACCTTTTCTCTATGGAGAGTTTATGAAAATACCTTAAACAAATTCAGCTGTCGTCGTCAACCCAGCGATTCAGATGGTAAAATGGAAGTATCATGCTAGTCTTGTTCTTTTATCAATTAACCCTGTATGGTTCAGGATTCTTTGCAAGTTCACGCATTATCAAATGCACTTCGGCCTTTGTTCCAATCTGGTAGAATTTGGAAAGCTCTGATTAAGCCCTCTTCCTTTGTGTGTGTAAAATTTTCTTCCAACTTCCTTTTGTCATATGAAATCTTTCTTTCTTTCTTTCACAATGATGTAGAATGTGATTCAAGAATGTTTGGATTAACATCTTACCCGGCCCTGTTCTTAAATCCTGGGTCAATGCTCTCTCACATTTCAAGCCAGGAGTTGTAATGAATCGAATGACGCAATCTCATATTATTTTTCAACGCGAACTTGATCTTGTGCTGGATTATCTGATCTTGATCTTGTGTCGTCTGCTTGAATTCAGAAGTTTCAAAGAGCAAAGATAAAAACTCTTAATTTTAGATGCAACTTCACATTTCTACATGTCCTCCGCTAGAAGTCCATGAAATTGTCAATTTCCTTGAAGTGTGGATCACCACCCAAAAACATATTCATGGACAGAATTTTCCCCATCTTTTAGCTCCAGAAGCCACATCCTATTTAACTCGAACAAGCCATCATCCAATTTTTCTCAACAGGTTCAATGAACGTCCAATCTCAAATATTCATTTCTCAACATTCTAGTCACTCTCCTTAACCGAAGAATCTGTGTGTGATCCCTCATTGAATTCCATATTTTCTGGGAAGTTGAGCATTGCCACACTATTCTCACCATGATCCTCTAATAAACTACTAGTTCTGTTGCCGGATGAAATTAAAACTTAGACCGTGTAGATTTCAACATAATTATGCCTTAAAAAAAAAGGATGAAAAAATAAACTTACCCACACGCCTGAACAAGACCAGTTGAAGCATAACAAAAACAACAACGAAGAGGAGCGCAAAAGCACAAGAATTCCAAACCATTCTTGCAACACACCCAAATGCATTGATCCATCATGGACATTTCCAGACGGTACATCCCCTGGCAAAAATGGTAATTGTATTATGAGCTCTACAATTCACTTGCCATCATAAATAGCACTGTTCTATTTAATGAGCTAATCAAAGGGCTGTTCATTATTGAAATTTCAAGGGCAGAAGGCCTAATTAACAGAGCTGACAAACAAATCCCAGTATTAATCACTTCCGTAACTAAAACAAGACATAAATTACAACCAAGTTCCATGCATATAAATATACACACTTACCGATAATAATCAAATAAATAATCAAGCACCCAGGAATAGTGATCATGACACATCCTTGCACAGACACGGATCCTACTCTCCCAAAAGCCTCCCACATGACACCAGCATATGTTGTTGTATCCTCGGAATGTGTATATCTCAACAAGAAATCCACAGAAATATCAACCAGCCAAGCAATGATCGTAAATTCGTAATCAACAGAAAAGCAGC
>Ga0325410_1009089_pt1 | contig 10669 bp, 3 predicted proteins | sample PopdelMetagenome_16_FD_206182 | JGI IMG/M metagenome (GOLD analysis project Ga0325410, IMG submission 206182) | Populus deltoides microbial communities from Bellville, Georgia, United States - Xylem-PdIQD-R3 | ecosystem: Host-associated > Plants > Phyllosphere > Stem > Wood/Secondary xylem...
AAACAAAAACTGCAGCTAATTTTCCTGTTTCTGTAGATGATATGACATTGACAAATAGATATACCGTTGTTTTTCCACCAGTTTTCCACGTTTTAAATACGCCAGCAACATAACAATTCAACCAACCTACGGTATATTACGTCCCAAGAGACTGAAAGAAGCAACACTTCGATATATATATTATATTATATTATCTAGAACAAGATTGAAAAGTTGATGGACACCATAAACGTACGTAAGCCTTGTTTTTATTCATACTGGGCCCTAGGTTGAAAACTATGAAAAACTGTAGCCACCAATAAGTGCTGTCAACTTCAGCACTTTACTCAAATATTCATGCGAAACCATGGCAACCCATGAAGTTGCTTGGCATTATCTCATCTCCTTTTATTCTCTGAACCTCCCTTTTGACCCATCGGCGATGCCCTTAGACCGGGAGTCACCGTATAATTTTCCTCTGGTTTCAGGGATACCATATCCTTAAATCAGATTTCATATTCATCAGAGGATAAACTCATTCGTTCTTTTCTGCTAAAGTATGGTGTTTGTGATGGTTATAAAGGGTGAATTAACAAATAACTTATGAAGATATATAGAGCTAGCTAGGGAGAAACATCGGGTATAGAACAATTTTCCTGTTTTGAATTGAAAATTAAATAACTGTTCTATATTGATTTTTTAACATTAAAATGCATTTAATTTTCAACCACGACCATCAAAATTAAAAGAGCACGTGACTTTTATTTAGTGTTCACCGAACCAACTCTATTTGAGCGCGAAACTTGTTCCTTCTAGAAAGGAGAAAAAAAAAGAAGAGAGATGACAGAATTTACTGTGATAGAAAATAGTTTTTTTAAAAAATTAAGAATTAATCAATCATGTAAGTTAACATGATAAAAAAAAATTCATATCTTGTTAGCTGATCATGTATTTAAAAAATAATTAATCATGTTGGAATTGAAATACATACAAAGTATAAAGAAATCGGTTGGTTTAAGTTTTTATTGACAAAAAGATATTTTGGAGGTATGTATATCATAAATATTTAAAAGTTTATTTTTATTAAAGTTTTATATCATAATATTGTATTTAAATTATCATTAAATTCTCTAACTTTAAACATGTTTTATAATAATAGGTCTAATAATATAAAATATTTTTAATTTATGGTAAGTACTTGTTTTAAATGAAAGTTTGCAAAATAGACATATCTCACAATTCACAGGATTAATCAATGTGTTTAACTATTGAAGTTGAGGAGACAAATAAAAAGCTAAGCTTAGAGAAAAAATTCTAGTTAGGTTGGTTCGATTCAAACTGTAACACCATTGAATTTTTGGATCATAACTAAATCTGTAAATCTTGGATTTAGGTGTGGTTTAACTTGATGGAAAACTAAGATATATGCCTAAAACATTAATAATGAGTCCAAAATTCAATACTGCTGTTTTAAAGTTTAAATCTTGGCAATAAAAGATAAGTCTGAATTTGTCCAAGCTCAGACATTATTTAGTGTTCAACCCATATCTTGAGTTCTAGCAATCCAAATGAGTTCGTTATTTTTTTTTTTTGAAAATTTGAGACAAATACCCACAACTTTCATGAAGATCATCTATTTAAATTCTGATTTTATTGATGATGTTTTGTCTAGCCACTAAAACAATAATTCTAGATTTAAACCCATAAAAAGAGGTATTTGTCATACATTTAGGCATCTTGAATTTCAAATCAAGATCTTTCTCTTACTTTCTTTCTTTGTATTTTTATAATGTTCAAGTTTTATTTCATGTTATATTCTCCTTAATCTCTTGTGTAAATTCATCATCTCATTTACTATACTTAATTAATTTATATCATAGTTATGTTATCTTGTTTATTTATGCTTTACTTCTTCATTATATTTAGTTAAGTTTATTTTTTTTCAATGTGAAAAGGCTACGCTAATGATGTAAGAATAAGTATAGTACAAGTTCAATATAAACTTTCATGTTTATATTCAAGAAAGTTTGCTATTAACATCTTTTATATTTGTTATCTTAGTCAATCTCAATACTCTGTTTATTAAGTGATAAATCTAGATTCATGATGTACAACTCTTGACACAACAAATACTTGATTCTTTCATAGCTTACTATATCGATAACAACACATGTGTTTTAAAGGGAACTCAATTTGTTATTGACATAAGTTAGTATCATGAATACTTGACAACATTTATAAGTATATATTGACGCTACTCAAATAAGATAATTAATATAATCACGTTAAAAAATTAAAATGAGCCATCAATGATAAATCATCCTAATGGAATCTCTTCTGTGCGTGGTTTCTAGTTGAGTAATTAAAAGAGTTTGGACTATACTTATTTAAAATACCATTAGTGGATCCTGTATCCTTGACAATTCTTTTATCTTTGTTTAATCTTTACATTAATATCACATCTCAAAGTTCTCTTCAATTCTATTTCTTTTATTATTTGTGGTTTTGTATAATTAACCTCTCTGTAGATTGATCTCAATCTTATCACGTTATTTATTACTTTGGCACTTCTACATTTAAAAAAAGACAACAATCATTTGATCGTATCAATATACAATCAAGGTTATAATATATTGGTTTGTTTTTTACATATACGTAATTGATAAATTCAAAAAAACCATTGAAGAAATTATAAGTGAAAGAGTTTCACGTTTTTCTTATTGCTCTCAAGCGGAGTTACACACGCACACACATACATAAAGAAATAGTTGGCAGGCTTCTGCTTCAATTCCTCTCGGATAGTTATCCTATTAGCAAGAGGAAATACATATACGCTTTGGCTTGTGGTTATATATGACATTATCTTTAACTGCCACCATAATTTTAGGAACTGATGATAGATATAAACACAAGACACATGATATTTCCAATACTCCCTCTCAAGCTAGATCTAGAGGATTAATAGATCCAAGCTTACTCAATAGTTAGTGAAATTGGGTTGACGGCGGAACTTTGATGAACACATTTGTTATGCTTCTTAATTGATCATTTGTACGCATATATTGAGTAACAATAAGCTTTGACTGGACTTGTTGACAAATGTAGTGACAATCAACTTCAATATGCTTCGTGCGTTCATGAAAAACAAGATTAGACATAATGTGCATGGTTGCTTAATTATCACAGCAAAGAGCTTAGGAATACTACATGGACAACCAAGATCGGTTAGGAGGCATTTGAGCCATACAAGCTCACATGCAGCTGAGGCCATAGCATGATATTTAGCCTCTATGCTAGAATGAGCTATCACTCGTTGTTTTTTGCTTTTTCATGAAACCAGGTTACCACTAACAAACATACAATAACATGTAGTTGATCGGCAATCAAGTGCATTACCAGCCTAATCAGAATCAGAGTATCCTATAACATTCGTATCCCTGTTATTATTCATAATTATGCCCCGACCAATAGGGCCTTTCAAATACTACAGAATGCGTTTCACCATACCTAAGTGTTAAATGGTTGGAGCATGCAAGTGTTGATTGATAAAGCTAACAACAAACGCAATATCAGGTCATGTGATAGTCAGATAGATAAGTTTTCCAACAAGTTTCTGATAGTAGCTAAGAGAATCAATAGCTTCTCCATCTGAATCGAGCTTTAATTTGCTATCTAATGGAGTGGCAGCAAGCTTAGTGTGTAACAAACCAGAATCTTGAAGTAGATCTGCAATGTATTTTTGTTGGTTTAGAAACAGCTCTTTGTTAGTAGTTGTCATTTCAATTCCAAAGAAGTACTTCAAATATCTCATATCCTTGATTGGAAATTGGGGTTAGAGGTTCTTTTTCAACTAAGCAATATATTCACTGCTATTACATGTGATGATGAGATCATCCACATATATAAAGAACATCATATTCGACAGTGTGTAAAGTAAGCACTAACATTAGGATTACTTGGAGAAATAGTACGAGACATGACTTTTCGATGAACTTCTTCACGTTGGATTGTGGCACAAATATTTGGAAGGATGGGAGTTCAGTATTCATTAGAATGTGACTTCTTAAATCCTCAAAGTCAGGATTAAGGCTAGCCAATAGCTGGAAGATATGGTAATTGCATCTATTATATAAGGTCGATAGATCTCCAATTCACTCCATAATTTTTTTAAATTTCCCAGGAAGCTGACAAAAGGTTTTCCATCTTGATTAATATTGGCAATATCTCAATGAATTTGAAAAATCTGGGCAGATTTGTTTTGGTTTCCATACATGTATCACGAACAACATTTCAAGGTCCGAAAAAGACTCGGAGTAACTAAAATTTTCAACAAGATTGCGCTCCATCGAATTTAAGATCCAAGACATAACTAACTGATCTTTTGATAACCAGGCTTCATACTCCAGTGAGCTAGCATCAGGAGATTCAATCGTACCATTGATAAATCCTAATTTTAATCTTCCACCAAGAGCAATTGTGATTGCCCTAGACTAAAGAAGGTAATTAAATTCATTCCGCAACATAGAACTCAATTTATGAGCAGTGTTGATATCACCATCAATAACGTTAGGTAAGGAGGTAACGATCTCGTTTGTTCTTCCAGCTGCATCATGACTCTCAAAATAGTTATACACATTATTATCTTTAATTACCACCACAATTTCAAACACTAATGATAGTATACAAACACAAGACACAAGATATTTCCAATAACCATCATGGTAAGTTTATGAGTAACCCTATGTAGAAAGTCGATCGAATTGGACAAAAAACCACTATTGGCAATGGCACTAAGTAAGTTTCTTGCACGATCTGTGTTGAAAAGCAGTACAAGACAATGGCAGCTACCTAACTTCAAGTGGCCACTTTTTATAACTCAATTTTAACATTATATATTAACGACGTTTCAATTCGTGCTATCCAAGCTAATTAAGAAATCTCCTGCTCACTCCTATCATCCATGTGTTTCATTAAAAGAGTTCATATGCTGATTTTCTGGATAAGATCGGAGATAATAGCTAGTAATGTTGTATTGAACATTTAGAGTATGGTTTTTTTGTGTTTAAAAAGTAATTTTAATTTTTTTAAATCTTGTTTTTTTAATTATTTTTTAATCATTTTAATATATTAATATTAAAAAAATAATTTAAGTTGTATCATCCAAACACTTCTACAAAAACGTATGGGAATGCGGTACAAACCGCGTTCTCAAAAAATTTTAATTTTGATTTTTAAAAAGTTAATTTTTTTATATTTTAAATCGTTTTAATAAACTGATCTTAAAATAATTTTTTAAAAATAAAAAAATATATTATTTTAATGTATTTTAATAAAAAAATATTTTAAAAAACCACAACCACAGTAAAAATGTTGGTGCATGTAACCACGTTTCAAACAATTGTCGTGTAAAATGCGCGATCTTGTAATTGGCACCATCGCGTTCGAAGTAAATCATTGGAACCGAAAGATAGATAAATGCATGCATCAGGAGCCGAAGTAAGTAAGAATCAAGAATGTCGCTCGACAACTAGTCATGGCCATCCATACTGGAGGCTCCGTGTCCTCGTGCAAGATCTCAATGTTGAGTTGACATGCTGACTGGCCAGGTTAAGATGGTCCGATTAATATAGGAAAATACAAGGTTGAATGAAAGACTTTGATGCAATTAAATCTTTACTTTAAATTATTATTTTCTCTCATCATTTTGAATTTATTTATGGGTCAATATAATTATATTTTCAAGACACATCAAGGCTAATCTATAAAAGTAGGATCAACGACTTTAGAGTTTCTCTGTCAAAACATGCTCAAGAAAGAAATTATGAACAAAGAGGAGAAAAAAAGAGAAGAACGTGTTATGCTTTTGGCCCTGTAAACAATTATTATTTATAGTAGACTAATGATCAAATAAACCCTAAATTAATTGCAATCATTTAATAATTCAACTCTCACTTTTGAAAACAAGACGAGTGACTCTTCAAAAACCTAAAAAAATCACAGCCATTTGTTCTAAAGTTGATGCCAACTGGTGCCGTTGTTTTTCAATTTGGGCCCACCGCTTTGGTTATTGCTTCAACAAGAAATTAATTTAATTTTTTATTTTTTATTTTTGAAGTTAATTGATTTTCAAATCAGCGTTTATCACTTTTCTCAACTATGTTAAAATATTTAATTAATTTATAAAAAAAAATTATAAAGTATAATTAAACAAAATTATAAATGGAGTCTTATTATTAATTATTTTTATTTATATTTGACAAGTGAAGCCTTGAGTAATCTTCATTTTGTATTTGGAATTTTTTGTTAAGTGAAGGCAATTTTTCATTTCATAACACGTCATTAACAATATATTTTATTTATTTTTGGAGCTTTTTTTTGTTAAGTGACGGACAATTTTTATTTTATAAAGTATAATTAATAAATATATCTTATTTATTTTTAGAATATTTTATTAAGTGGAGGTCATAAGTTGTTGCCTAAATTACCTATATGCTCTTCGTTATATATATATATAAAAAAAAAAATCTATGATCGAGCCATTGGGAACAAGAAAATGGAGGTTCCATGTTAGGAGGGATAGGTTGTGACAGTGGTGGAGCAATGGAGTTTTTTATTTTCCATGGGTGCGCCAACAATACTCGTAGTTTAAGGATATTTTTCATCTTTGGGGGAGCGGTGACCGGCCGGCCGGCCTGCCACTCCTTGGCTGCCAGGGGTGTTTGGTGATTCAAAGTAGCTAGCTCTGTTTTTTATTTGGAAAGGAAAAGAAATGCTACCCAAATTAATGTCCAAACTAGCCAAGCGATGTAAATCAGAATGTCAATATTGGAATTCATCATCCCAGATTCATTCATTAAAAAAAATACAAAAGGTTACCCATAGAAAAGCAGCAAGGAGAAGTGATTATTTTTTATTTAGTTTGGTTTTTATTTATAAAAACAACCAAGCTGAAATTTTGTAAAAAAAACTTGAAACCAAACCGAAATTGACTCCAACTGACCGGTTTTAGTTCGGTTTGATTATTTTAAATTAAAAACCTAAACTCAACCGACCAGTTTCGGTTCGGTTATGAAACTAAAACCGAACCGAATTAAATTTTTTAAAAATATTGTAATCAATTTTTTTCATGGTTTAATTTTATAAATTATTTTTTTTCTTATTTTTTCAATTTAATTAGTTTGTCTATTTTTTTTTACTCGGTCCCAGCAGCAAGCGCATGTGTGTAGATCCAAGATCAACTTGGGAATAGTTGAACTTAGCATCTTGACCACTTCTCTCACGAGGGTCGACAAGGAAGATAAGCCTGCCTAGGCTAACCATTCATGTAAGTTCTTAGATTCTTTCATTTTTTAAACATGTTAAAGATGATTTCTACTTTTCTAGCACACATCCGGTGGATCAATTGGAAAATATATATTACGGCTCCATCCATATGTAAAACGTGGAAATCAAGCATAAGATTTTTAGATTTTTAGTTTTTTTAAATAAAATTGAATAACCCAATAACTTAGGGTGTTTTAAAAAATAATATAAATCATATTTTGAAATTTCATCTAATAACTTAGATTTTTAGGTTGAATTATTTTTTTTAATATATTATCAAAATTTTGATAACCAAATGATCACGAGTTTGAATTTTATTATTTTTATTTATTTGATAAAAAATTAATCGCGAGGTAGTATAGATTTGTGCAAGTTTCAAGACTAAAATTTTTTTATTTAAACGAGAGTGTTAAAAAATAATATAAATTATAATATAATTAATTAACAGATGGCAGTCAAAACAACCACTAAATTCAAGTTATTAGTTCAACTATAATTACCACATTATATTTATTTTAATGCAAGAATGTCAAACCACAGCTGATACAAAATAAAATTGGCCTTTTACACTTCAAACGTAAACAAATAAACAAACAAATAAATAAATAAATAAATAAGCCGTAAAGCAAAGCTTTTTCCAAGGGTTTCACACTAGCCGTTTTATAAGATATATAGAATCTTGACAGCAGCCCTTGTGATTAATTGCTGCAGCCGTAAATTAAAGAAGCCGGTACTTTTACTTTAATTTATTACTATATATATATATATATATAGATCGCTTTTCAAAAAGTGTGATTGCAACAGGAGGAAAACCGGCTTCTTTGATTTCTATTTTCTATGACCTGCAATTTATTCCACTGCTCTCCGTGCCGTCAGCCTGCCATATGATAGCTATCGTGTGAAACGTGGTATGTCTACAGTGGCCTGGCAGCTTCTAGCTTCGAAAAATCTGATGAAGTGACAGATTCTAACAACTGATTGAAAGGAAAACCAAGACCTAATTAGAACAATATCATGGCTCTGTCAACTACATTCTTACATTATGTATTCATGTAGAACATGTTCTTCTACACCATTCAAAGAAAAAAAGAAAAAGAAAACCTTATATGTGTGTTTTCAACATATACGAGATTTGATGTCTCTGTAGAATGTATCGCTGTGACTCAGGATGGCTTTCCCATTACAAACTGAGTGCAAAAAATAGATCTAGAGTTGTATTTTCTTGAACTCGTGTTTTCAGTCTCGTTTAACTTTAGATCCAGCCTAGCTCACACGTCTTTTGTCGGGAAGAAAGAGGAGAAAATTTGGACTTCATTCCTAAAAACGGTGCATGCCTGCCTGCTGTGGAAAACTTTGTGTTGTTTTCTCATGCTAGGCTGTAATATGCACGTCCGGCCGACGACGTTGGAATAAAATATATGGTGATTAATTAGGCAAATTAAAGGCAACAAAACGTGGCTAATACTAGCCTAACCATGTTTGTAACTTTCCCACTTGAGTTGGATTTTTATTATTATTTTTTTGAGACAGTGGAAGGTAATTAACATTTAAAACAAGAAAGATTAAGAAACATGCTCCTCACTCTAATTATTCTCCTATCCTTAATTTTTAATCCATTTTTTTTCTCTCTTTTCGAATTGAAGTGCTCAAGAAATCTTTCCTAAGCATGAGATTATTTTTTATTCGAGTTGTAGTTAAGAGATAGGATTGGATTGTGGAGTGGTAATATTAGTTAAAAATTATAAACAGGATTAATAGAAAATTATCGTGTAATATAACCTGTCCCATCTTGGGAAACAGAAGTGATGGGTTTCAAGCCCAATTATAACGAAATAGGCTTTATTCTTACCATTCTTATCGAGACCGGCCCATAATATAAATGTCCTGGATCAATCAACGACGTAGGCCCAGGCCCAGCCTACGTTTCTTTCGTGCTGGGCTTTAATCACCGTTAATGGTTATCCGATGCTACTTCCAAATCCTCCATTAATTATTCCTATAATTATAACTTAGTATCATAAGCTTATCAAAACTAATCAATTAGTCCCTCTATTATCAAGAATTATTAAATAATCCACCAATTAAGGTCGACCATCCTCAATTTTGTTTTAATTTTTTAATTCCAAAACGTTTTCTGTCCTCGTCAAATCTCCCTTGTGACCTACTTCTCCTTTTCCTTTTTATTTCTTAAAAAAATAAAAAAGAATTATGAAATTGCCAAATGGACTCACTTAGAAATGCCTATCTAGGCCATGGCACTCATGCAGCCTCCACAGTAGCTGGCTTCATGGTTGAAGGAGTAAGCCTGTATAGCATTGGCCAAGGCGCTGCTCAAGGTGGAGTTCCATCATCCCGGCTTGCAATCTATAAAGTATGCTATGTAGATGGGTGTCGCGACCTGGACTTGATGGCTGCATTTGATGATGCAAATATCCAGGATGGTGTGTAAAAACAAAGAAATATATATATATATATATATATATATATATATATATATATAGACGGACTAGTGTACAATTATGTTTAATTTATCATAATAAAATAGGGTAAATATAAAAAGTTCTGAAAGAAAACATGGAGTTCATACAAGTTTAAATCTATTAGCATGCAAAATAATAACTCATGACAAACATGTTATCAACACAAATATAATACTAGTATGCATGCTAAGTATATATCTAAACATATAATTGATACTAATTTAAAATTTCACCATGGATACTAATAATAAAAATATATATGTTTAAATTAAATTAAAGACTTTTTGAAGTACTTTAAAATAATGAGATTTTTGTTCTTGTTAAGGATGAATCATTTGTCTTTAAAACTTTATTACTTATTACTTGTGCAACTAGGATGTTTACAATATACCTCCCTAAATTCCAACAACATCATCTTGGTTTAGATGCACTTGTAAACAAGGTTTATGAACCAAAGAATATGAAATTTAAATATCCCTCAATAAGATGAACCTAAACTCTAGATTTAAAAGGAAAATCAAAGCATGAAAGAGAATGAAAACACTAAAAAATATATGAGATTAATATCCAAAATATTTTTATGAATAATACAACTCTTTCACTTCTAATACAAGGATAAAATCTACAAGGAATTTCATCTGAAATATCATTTGAAATGACATGGTAGCAAAAATTCTAGTTTTACCTCAAAAGAAACCTCGACGATAATTGAGGATATTTTACCTTCCTAGACCGAGTTCTTGACCTAGAAAACTAGAATTTGTTCATCGTAGCAAACTCATTATAGTAAGCTAGTAGAAATAGACATCACCAAACCATAGCAAACAATAAAAACTAATGCAGCTTACTTTAGGTAAGGCGTACTAGGGGTGTTAATATATTTTTTT
>Ga0325410_1009090_pt1 | contig 10666 bp, 3 predicted proteins | sample PopdelMetagenome_16_FD_206182 | JGI IMG/M metagenome (GOLD analysis project Ga0325410, IMG submission 206182) | Populus deltoides microbial communities from Bellville, Georgia, United States - Xylem-PdIQD-R3 | ecosystem: Host-associated > Plants > Phyllosphere > Stem > Wood/Secondary xylem...
CCAATTCATTAAATGGCAAGATTTGGGCTCTTAAATTATCGTTTTTTAGGTTCAATAACATAAAATATGTCCAAACTCATTTTAAAAGTAATCAAGATCCAAAAAGATGTACTTTGTAAATTCTTAGCCTAAAAATTGGTAAAACAATGTTAAATAGGGTAATCCTCAATTAAATATTGATAAATTAATAGGTAAAATTGTTTAGATTTAGGAGACAATTTCCATTAAATTAATTTAAATATCTAAAAAGATAAAGTAATAAATCGATATGTGAAATGTTTGTTAATGAATATATCTTGCAGGCAATTAATTGGTTACATATAACATTGATTTTATTCATGTAAAACATATTTATTATTAATAAAGGATTTCTTTATCTTTAATATTCATTTATATTTGATTAATGAATCTAGTGTGAAGATAAAATCCTTATAACAAAAATGCTTTGTAAAGAAAATTATTAAGTTATAATTATGAAATTTTTATTGCATCAAAGCATTATTTCTAAATGTTTCCTAGTAAATGTTCAATTAAGATTGGACATTAATTAGAGTTATTGAGGTCGGTTCATATTATGTTCCTTTCTTAAATAGTTGCTCTCATAAACTGAGGTATGAGAGATATCTAAAACTAACATGTAGGATCTTATCAAATGACATGTATACTAAACTAACTTATAAGATAATTCTATATGAAAAGATCACTTATGTATATGGAAAGGCTCTTGTTATAGTTGTGTAAATGATCCTTAGACTTGAGATCATTAAGTTATCTTATATAGGAATGTTATACTTTAATCATGACCACACGTTGTCATAATCAACGGTAACAAACAGAAAGATATTAAGTATAACATTAACTATATAAATGTATTTTAGTAGTCAAGAGATGATTCATCACTCTAGGTGAATTAGAAAAAAATATTTCATCTATTCTCAAATAGTATTGATTGTGAAATGCTTGGCCAAAATGGAATGAGTTTTGAAAAGAGTTTCAGAATCTTATTCAAATAATCAATTACTATAATGTTGAGAACTAAAATGATTTTAAAAAATAAATATACTCCATTCTATAATGTATAAATTAGAATATTCTTGATAAAGAGAAAATAATTATACCAAGAAACTGGTTACTAAAAAGTTAAGTCAAGTCACTTATAACTTTTTTTATATTTGGGGGATCATGACAGGTTGTTAGACATTGTACCTGATCTTTAAATATAAGTCAATCAGTTGTTGAATTGATAAAAAATTAATCTTTTTTAATCTTTTTTTATTTACGATTATGATTTATATTTGAGCCGACTTATTAAGGAACCTAATGGGTATCACATATAAGAACCATTTGTCATAAATTAAAATGAGATAATTAATCAAGTATGACTTTATTGTAAATAAATTTTAGAAATTGAGGACTGTAATGTAATTAATATAGGGGATTACAATTCTACACCTAGAAAAAATCAAGTAGGGACTTTATTGAATATATTTATAAATGATCTTAAATAATATATGTGATATTATTTAAGGGGTAAATTGATATTTTTTTTTATTTATAGGGTCTTTAGATTTTTCTATAAGTAAAATGTTATGCCTTTTATTTTCTAAGAGAAAAAGATGAGGAAAGTACAATACATAAACACCTAAAAGAAAAAAGAAAATAGCTAGTATTCTAAAGCATAACAATTTCTTTCTTCTAAAAGGGTTTTAGAGATTTCTCGCTAGTGATTTATGTGGATTATTGCTAAAGGCCTGACACTTGGATGACTTGTGGTAAGCGTCAACCTAACCCTAAATCAAATATTCAAGGCCCAAAAGAACATTTAATCTTCAGGTAATCTTCACATAAACCTTACATAACTTTAGATCTATCTAACAAGATTCTTGAGACTCATAAAAAAATTTATATTTACCATTTTCGCAACGTGTATGTGTTACGAGAAATCCAATAATGTCAACTCAGGGACAAATCATATAAATTCCCTAATCAGGTAAATTAATTATTTAAAGGAATTTTTTTATTAAATTAGGGTAAAAATAGCAGCACTAGTAGTAGAAAGACTCTAAAATCAGGTTCTATCTATCCCTTTATTTTTTGTCTTAATTTTATGTATTTTATTTTGCCCAATTTGTTTTAGTTCAATTGGTTTCCTATCAAGTTATCAATTCAAATTTATTTTTTGTCCAATTTGGTTTGGTTTTAAGATAAAATAAGGTTTATTTATGTCCATATTAGTTTGTTAAGAGCTAAAAAAAAGACAGAAGTTTTTTTGTAAAAGTGGACTACTAGAATCAGGTTATTAACAAATTGTTTAAATCATGTATTTGAGAAGCTCTTGTGGTAAATTCAAGTTATTAGAAGAATTAAAGAACTAAATCGGGTTTCACATTAAAGTTTTAGTTCATTTTTGGGCTGTTCAATAGCTGAAAGTTTCGAACAAATTAGGCATACAACTTTAGTTTCTGTTGTGGCATCCACGACGTGAAATGGTAGATCATCCTTTTGGATCAAGAACGTTATCAATGTGTTGGGATTAATAATGAAATTATAATTTGAAGGATTAAGAAGTCGTCACTTAGTATTACGGTCACTGCAAAATCTAATGGTAATAGTATAGGTTAGGAGACTAGTCGTGCATGGAAAAAACACATCACTCCTAGTGCACCCTATCTATAGTAAACTGCGTTATTGGTTGATTGTTTTTTCCTAAATTATGTTTCTATTTATTGGTTTATCTAAATTTCAAGAAAGGTCATTTTCAACAAAAAGATTCCTAAAGATTTGAGGCAGATCCTCCTCAATAGGGAGGTCTTTATCTTTGAGGGCTCAAACAGATCCCCCTCAGTAAAGAGATCTGTACCTTATCAAGTTAAAACTTAATCATTCTAAGGTCTAAATTTTAATGGTGTATTTACTTCTATTTTGTATCTTTAATACCTATGAGCTGGGCTTAGCCCAACCATATGAGCTTAGCCCAACCATATGAGTTGGGCTTCCTGGCCTGACCCAATCCCGTAAACAAAGTCCAAAGCTCATTTGTGACAAAAATAAGATTAAACATTCTTTTGATATGAATTTTGCCAAAAACATGAAGAATACCAAGAAGAAACCCAAAAACTAAAATACTATCATTGACCAAATTGTAACAAATAGAAAGTATAGAAGGACACAAAATGAAAAACCAATACACAATAATGCATTGAATATCAACATCAAACCCTGATTATAACAAAATAAAAACTGACATTCAAGAACCCTACCCAAACATTCAAACATATTATAGGTCAATTGGCCTGAAATAAATGTGTAAAGAATGAAATAATAGCATAGAATAATCAATAATTGATTTTAGCTTTAACTAAAGCTTATAAGAGAGGATAAACTGCAAAAACAAAAATGCAAGAAAACCCAAATCTAGGTTCAATTATAGCAAGAATACCAAACCAGAAGCTCATGCAAACTCATAAATGCCTAAAAAGTTAAAACCCTACAAACAAACCTAAAACCAAAAAATGAGACTTAAGCATTGTGACTATGGTTTAAACATACTATACACAACTTGTTTGAACCATTAGAAACAATAAAAAACTTTAAAAATAGGCAAGACAACAATAAAAACATATTACCTATAGCAAACCATAAATTCATTCTCTTTGGCATACACATTGTTTCATTGATTATTCTCATTATTCATAAACTCAAACATCATGCTTACAATTTCAACAAACCTAGTAAACCAAAAAATTGACATAAAACCACTTAATTCACAACGACATCATACTTAACATATTCTGCCATAACTCAATATTGTTTAACTAAAAATTAAACCATGCAAAACAACATTATGCACTATCATTTACCATTATATTATCACATTTTAACACATCAATCAAGGCATCAAATAAAATTTAAGAATATACAAGCTATTCTCAAAACATGCTTAGACATCTTAAAACATCATTCATGACTTTTAAACTAACAAATAACTATAATGGATGCATAATATACATTTAAGTAGAAATTTAAAAGACAAAGCAAAAGAAAAGGGGTATTGCTCATTAGGCTACACCCCTCATCAAAGTTGGAAGTTATACCTTGTAAATGGAACGTTGATTTCTTCTATGGATTATTTGCTTCATTCCTCTAGACTTTCAGCTTCTTTTCTATCTGAGATTGACCTTCACTCTTTTCCTTCCTTCTTTCTTAACTTAGCACATAATTATTGTAGCTTCTTTTTTAATCAACTCTAAGGTTTTTCCTCTTAATCCTTCCATGTTTCCTCTTTTTTTCTCTCTATAATTTTGTTTTTCAAAAATCCACCCCCATTGCTCAAGAGTAAATGCCATTTTATAAGCAAAACAATAATAGAAATTTCAAAACCATAATGGTTTTTGCCAAGAGGTTGATATGGAAGATTATTATTCTCTCTTCCAAAACCTCTCCCTCTAAAAGAGGTGGTATCTAGTCCCTTTTTCTTTTCCTATAAACAAAAATCACATATAAGAGAGTAGCCTGAGAGTCTTTTCTGTCATGGTGAATTTTTCTTCAGTCATAGATGATTGTGTTGGATACTTTCTCAAGATCATTGTGGAGATTGAGCCATAAACATGTCATTTATTGACCTAAACCTTGTAGAGGGGATGTAGATTTATCATTAGGAACAAACCATACTAGATTTAGAGGTCTAAAACTCTGCATTCATTGATTAGAAGATGAGCTCTTGATTAAATCTTTCAATATAGAGGTAGTTGATCAGGGACAAAATATTGTCGAGTTCATTGAGCTAAATAAGGTAAAAACATGTGATGATGATAGCTAATCCTTGTAGAGTAGATGTTTTTAAGTCGAGTAATGATGGTTGGATCATGTAAGGTGGTCGGAGATGTCACGTTCATTCACTTGAAAGTGATAACTCGATCAGCCTTTTCGACTAAAAGGGATGATAAGATGGTTAGACGACGTATCACTCATTTCTTCATTAAAGTCTAAGTGACTCTTATCGTTCATTTAAATCCTACAAATTAGGGTTTTTAAAATAGGATTTTAGAAAAAATTCAATTTAGTCCACGTCCTTCCAATTTAAACATATGAATCATCAATTGACCCTTTCAATTTTGGCAATTGCATCGCTGGAAACATTGATTTAAATCCTTTAATTTGATCATCCTTTTTCTTTTGGCATTTGGCTTCCAGATTATGCAATTTAACCCTTATCAATCATTAAACTTTGAATTTATTTCAAGTAGACCCCTGATTTGATTAATTGCAGTTTATGAACTCACATGTCTTATGCATTTTAGTCCTTGGTTTTGAAAATCTTTAATTTGACCCTCAATAAGATTTTAATTTTTAAATTTATTTCAATTGAACCCTTAATTGCAAAAATTTAGCCTTTCCAAGTTTTAATTATATCCCTAATCTTTGCATTAGGCCTTCAAATTTGATTTTTCTTCAATTAAGTCTTCGATTGAATCCATAAAATATATCAGAAGTTAAATTAAGTTCTTGAACTTAATTAATTCTTCCATTTTTATCCAATTTGACTTTTAAACTTAATGTTTCTTCAATTAAATCTTTCATTAAGCCAATTAGACCTATTAAAAGTTTAATTAAGTCCTTAAACTTAATTAATTCTTTTGATTTTGGTTAAGTTGGATTTCAACCTTCATTTTCTTTCTGGTAAGTCTTTCTTCAACCCATCATGTCAAAATATCTTAGTTTGATTATTTTGGTCTGTTGTAGTTTGATGGCTTATTTCCCCATGTCCCAAAAATATTTTTGAATTTTTTATTTATTTTTGAATAAAAAATAAAATGTGTTTTTTATAAAAAAAAATTAGGGAATAAAAAAGTGGATTATGAAAAGTTCATTAGAAAATTTTGTTGTTTCATTAAATATTTTAATTGAGGATTCGTTTGAAATATATTTGAGAAAATCTATATAGATTGGGTTCGATCAGTCTGATATCTATTCCATTATTCATTTTGGGTCTAATTCTTAATTCCATAGTATTTATTTCACATATATTTTTCTTGATTCCATAATTCGGTAACGTTATTGCTTGTTCTTGTCTTGTGTTTCCTTTATTGTATTCATTGATTGAATTCATTAGATTGAACTTTGTAATGTGAATTTTATTGATTGTTTTGTTTAGTTCTTTAAAGAGTTGAAAAGGGCAATTCAAGAGGTAAAAGGCAAAAAGATAAGCATAATATCATGAAAAGCCAGAATTTAAGTGAAACACGAGTGCAGTAACATCTATTTGAGTGTTAAGATGTGGCAGAGTATGTAAGGGGAAAAATTTCTTGTTACTAGCTTATTTTGTATACTGAATATATCATCAAAAAATGAATCAACATGTAAGAAGTGGAAGGCTGATAATTCTTTTGTGTTTTAGGACATGCAATAATAGTTAGAGTGAATATAATTGATGTTTAGTAAGATCATAAATTAGTTAGATCAATAGGAAACCAGGATTGATAATATACAAGAAGGACCACTACAAAGGTTCCTAATTATAGAATGCCACAGAGGTGAGTTTCCACACTTATAGATGAGTATATTGGTGAGAATGAGGATGAAAATGCAAATGAATTTGAGCAGGCTTTATTCAACAAAGGGCAAAGATTTCAATAACAAGGGGGGTTTTGAAGATCGAAGGTTTCAACCACATGCCTAGGGGTTTAGGCATGGTTTTAGGAGCCATGATGGTTTGGATAGAAACCTAGGGAGCTTCAAGATGAAAATTCCTACTTTTTAATGAAGGAACAATCCATAAGCATAATTAGAGTAAAAGAAGAAAGTTGAGTTGATTTTGAACTATCATTACTATTTAAAGGGGAAAATGTAAAACTTATTGTTATTGAGTTCATTAAGCATGTTGTAATTTGGCAGGATCAACTTGTTTTGAGCCAAAAGAGAAATCATGAGAGGCTTGTTGAAACTTGAGAGGAGATAAAGACAATCATGAGGAAGAGATTTGTCCCTAGTCACTACTATAGGGAGTTGTATTAGAAATTACAGGGTTTATCTCAAGGATCAAAGAGTGTTGATGTAATATCCCACATCGATGAGTGAGGACTTGGGGGAATGTTTTATATGAGCATCCTCACCTTGACTTGTAAGACGCGTTTTGGGGCTATGTATAACTGCCAAAAATAAATCCGTGAGGTCGTTGGCTAAAACGGACAATATCTTGCTAGTGGGGTGGGGTGTTATATTTGGTATAAAAGTCCAGCTTATTGGCTGTCTGGTGGTGCCGACGGGCTTTTTAAAGGGGATGGATTGTAATATCCCATATTGACGAGTGAGGACTTGAAGGAGGGCCTTATATGAGCATGCTCACCTTGACTAATAAGACGCGTTTTGAGGCCATGCATAGCTGCCAAGAACAAATTTGTGAGGCCTGTGGGCCAAAGCGAACAATATCTTGCTAGTGGGGTGGGGTGTTATAATTTGGTATCAGAGCCCGGCTCGCTAGCTGTCTGATGGTGCCGACGAGGTCGTCGGGCTCCTTAAAAGGGATTGTAATATCCTACATCGATGGGTGGGGACTTGGGAAGGGTCTTATATAAGCATGCTCACCTTGATTGGTAAGACGTGTTTTGGGGCCATACGTGGCTACCAAGAACAAATCCGTGAGGCCCGTGGGCCAAAACAAACAATATCTTGCTAGTGGGGTGGGGTGTTACAGTTGATGAATACCACAAAGATATTAGGATCACAATGATTCGAGTGAATATTGTGGAATTTAGAGAAGCAATCATAGTTAGGTTTCTTAATGGGTTAAATCGCGAGATTACAAACATTATGGAATTATAACACCATGGAGTTATAACACTATAGAGTTATAAGATTCTAGTGGTGATGATGTTGAGTTTTCGGTTGAGAGAGGGTCATTTGTGGTTAAGCGAGCATTCAATGTGTAGGTTAAAGAGAATGATTTAGAGGAGAAAAGAAAGAACATCTTTCATATGAGATGTCATATTGAGAATAAGGTATGTATATGATTATAGATAGTAGGAGTCATACTAATGTAACTAGAATTGTTATAGTGTATAAACTAAATTTGCATACTACAAAGTATCATATACTTTATAAACTTTAATGATTGAATGATTGTTGTGAGGTGAAGGTAATAAGAAAAAGGTTTTAATTTTGTTTTTTAATGGAAAATATCATGATGAGGTGTTGTGTGATGTTGTTCTTATGCATGTAAGTCATTTGTTGTTGGGTAGACCATGATAGTTTGATAGAAAAACTATGCATGATAGGTTCAATAATAGATATTCATTTGTAAAACAAGGTAAATTTGTAACTCTTGTATCATTAACACTTAAACAAGTGTTTAAGGATCAAATAAAAGTACAGAGAGAAAGTATCGATGATAAAAATAAAGGGAGTGAAACACTTACTTTAACTGAGAGTAGTGAGAAAAAAGGAAAGTTTAAATCGGCCATAGGTAAAGAGAATTCATATTCATCCAAGAAAAGGGGAAATATTGATTCAGCCATAAGAGGGGAGAAAAGAAGTGAGAAAGTTAAGAGGATCACAAAGAAGAAAGAAGACATTCTGAACTTGAAAAACATATAGAATATGTTTATTTTCAAATGTAAGTGGTGAAATTTCGGGTTCAAATTGGTTTATGTATTAACAGTATACCCAAACTCTCCAAAACTCTCAAATCATGACCCAAGCCTTATTGAAAACAATCAAACATATTTGAACTATTTCCATTCATTTTATAAGCCTTTAATGTAAATCCCGAGAAAAAACTAAGGCTGGATTAAATTAAAGAAAATAAACTAAACTAAAAAGAAGTGGGGACAAAAACGAATACACTTAAAGAAAATAGGGCCTAAATACAAATAAGAATAATTATAGAGTATAAATACTCATATCCTCACCAAAAACAGATCCGCAGCTACGTAAAGAAAGAAAAGAGGGAGTTTTTATATCTATTTTTACAAATCAAGAGAGAAACACCAAAATTTCAAGAACCCATCCCAGATTGAGGGTTATAGGTAAAATAAACCCTGGTGGGAAAAGGGATTAACAAAAAAAATTGAACAAGAAGAGAAGAGGGTAGGGCCGGCTGTCATTAGAAAGAAAAGGAGGGATCGAAGCCTTGATTCGCACCAGGTAAGATATTCTAAACCTGGTCTTATGAGTCATTTCAAGTCAATTATGAATTGATGTCTAGATGTTAATTTATATATTGAGTTCTTAGACTTGAATTGAGGAAAAAGAATGAGTTGTTAAAGTAAAGAACTTCATGTGTTGTGTGTAAATGGAAAGGTTGATGAATTTGGATAGTTTCGTCTCTTAACCTTCAAAGAGATTTTGGGTAGGAGAATGAAGGAATTAGGATCAAGTTCCTCATAGAAATTGTAGTTTTAGATGTTTACTAACTAATAAAATTGGTCTTGCTCAATTTGGAGTCATAGAACTCCAGTTATGGGTCACCAACCGAGACTGGGTCATGACAGACCTTATAGGGTAGTAGGTCTAGTTCATTGATGAGCAATTTTGACTGTCTTAGAGGCAGAACTAGGTTCTTCTCAAAACATAGAACTTGTAGCATCATGTCTTACCTTTCTAACGCCATAAATTTTGCTAGAATCGGAGTTCTATAACTCTATATATAGTTAAAAATATAAGGAGAGGTCAGACAGTAACAGTTCAAAAATGGACAGTAACAGTCCAAGTGTTTGTTAATGAGCAATTTTGACTATCTTGAGGCCGAACTGGGTTCTTCTTAAAATATAGAACTTGTAGCCTCATGTCTTATCTTTCCAATGCCATACATTTTTCTTGAATCAGAGTTCTATAACTCTAGATATAGTTAAAAATCTGAGGAGAGGTCAAACAGTAACAGTTCAAAAACAAGACAGTAACAGTTCGATGTCTAGACAGTAACAGTTCAATGTCTAGACAGTAACAGTTCAAAAATAAGACAGTAACAGTTCAATGTATAGGTAGTAACAGTTCAATATCTAGACAGTAACGGTTCAAAAACAAGACAGTAACAGTTTAAAAACGGACAGTAACAGTCCAAGTGTTTTCTGATGAGTGATTTTGACTATCTTAGAGGCACAACTAGATTCTCCTCAAAACATAGAACTTATAGCCTCATGTCTTACCTTTCCAACATCATAAATTTCACTTGAATTAAAGTTCTATAACTCCAGATATAGTTAAAATTCTGAGGAGAAGTCAGACAGTAACAGTTCAAAAATGGACAGTAACAGTTGGACAGTAACAGTCCAAATGTTTTCTGATGAGTGATTTTGACTATCTTAAAGGCAGAACTGGGTTCTCCTCAAAACATAGAACTTGTAGCCTCATGTCTTACCTTTCCAACACCATAAATGTTTATTGAATTGTAGTTCTATAACTCCAGATATAGTTAAAAATCTAAGGAGAGGTCAGACAGTAATAGTTCAAAAATGGACAGTAATAGTTGGACAGTAACAGTCCAAGTGTTTTCTTATGAATGATTTTGACTATCTTAGAGGTAAAACTGGGTTCTTCTCAAAACATATAACTTGTAGCCTCATGTCTTACCTTTCCAACGCCATAAATTTCACTTGAATCGGAGTTCTATAACTCGAGATATAGTTACAAATCTAAGAAGAGGTCAGACAGTAACAGTTCAAAAATGGAC
>Ga0325410_1009095_pt1 | contig 10663 bp, 8 predicted proteins | sample PopdelMetagenome_16_FD_206182 | JGI IMG/M metagenome (GOLD analysis project Ga0325410, IMG submission 206182) | Populus deltoides microbial communities from Bellville, Georgia, United States - Xylem-PdIQD-R3 | ecosystem: Host-associated > Plants > Phyllosphere > Stem > Wood/Secondary xylem...
TTTTTTTTTATTAACTATTTTTAGTTTTGATTGTATTTTTGGTCATTTATTAGAGTTCAGAGCATTTAAGAAGTGTCCTAGTGGATCATTAAATTTATAGGAGACCCTAGCTTGTGCAGTTAATTATTAATGGCGTCTAGTATAAGCTGTTTTCAAGTTTTTGTTTCGTTTTATAATTTTCTTTTTCCTTCTTGAACTTTCTCTGGTTTATGATTTTGGTTAGTGTTTGCTAATATTTTTTTTTCTTTTTGGGCTTTAATTTTGTGCTATAGCAAGATTATTTGTTGTTAAATGATTGGAGTGTGGATTTTGCTTAATTTTTTGGTTATCCTTTTGTTGATCTTTCCTTTTTGGGTCCCGGATTGTTAATTACTTTATGATGCAGCTGATTTTTTTTTTGTTAATTAGTATTTAGTCAATTTAGAATCTTGAGTTAATATATAAATAATGGGTTTTCTTTGAAAAATGCACTTGTTACTTTCTCGGTGAATTTTTTAAATAGTGGTGATTTATTTATGTGAATTTCAGGGAAACCCCACATTGGAACTTCATGGATTGGGATCTTTGGGGTCAACCAAATGATATAGGTAACATAATTAGTTTTGTACAAGCAATGTTCCATCTTGGATTCTAATGTTGATTTTTTTTTTAATGGTTTTCCTCTTCAGTGGCAGAAGAAAGCGGTTTTGATAATCCCCAGCGTGACTTTTACTTTGGTAATGGGTTTTGTACATGCACACTTTTTCCCTAAATGCTAACTCCTTTCGACATTTTGATTGGTTGTGTGATATATGTGCATGCAATGCTTCTTAGTTGATTTGTTTAAATTTTTTGTAGATGTGATAGATGAAGAAGCTTTGAATGAGAAATACCGTGTGCGCGTGCTGAGGATTTTGATAAAGAAGGCAGATACAGAGATTCTTGAACTGGAACAAGATTTGTTATCCTTGCAGACTGAACTAGCTTGGGTTGAAAATGAAGACTGGCCTGATGTATGTTGTAATGCTTTGAGAGAAAAGATTGATTTCCTTGATATCTCAATAAAATATTTGAGGAATAAAGACAAGAATGATATTGAGGTTCGTTTACTAATGTATACACAACCTGTTGAAACATTGGACGAAATTTTGAAGGCCCTCTTCAGAAATTACATCTGCAAAAGAGATAAGCAGGTCTGACTCTTGAAAATTTCTCAGCAATTATTTTGCCAATTTTCTCTTGAACTTGCAAATCATGATATAGGGGAATGCTTTACAACCTCGAATTAGCCTAAACACACAAATTCATATGTTGCCTATGCATCTTATATGAATATGTCCCATGAGTTTATTCTTCAGAACCCAGCAATTTCTACTTCAAATTACCATCATTTGATAAGGTAACATGTCCGTGCTGTATTGACATGCTTGAGCTAATTTTGGAGACTTTCACTGGTTTTGGTTTGTTGCGTGGATGGATTGCTGGTTCTTCATTGCTTGGACTTCTCAAGTTTAAATGACAAGCAATAATTTTTTTCCATCCTCTGGTCACTTGGGAAGTAGGATATTTTAGTACCTTGTCAAATCAGATTCCTTAGTATGAAGTCTGCGTGTGTGCATCAATTACGAGAGGTTCATGTCTGTGATTTTTATAAACTCAACCTCGAATGGTTGTATATGATAGTTTGTATTCTTCTATGTTCAAATGAACAGCTTAAGGATGCCATTGTCTTGGGTTCAAGCTCAGATGCTCCACTACACACAACCAATGGTTTGGACAAGGAGAAAAGGTTGAGCAACTGCAATTTGGAAACAATTACGAGTGAGAAAACCAAGGACTGTAGTTCTACTCCAACAGAACATGGTGCAGTTTTAAGTCCATCTTTGAATCTTCAAGAGAAGAAAACTGGCAATTCAAAGGTCATTAAGGTCCAGAAGCTCTAAACCCACGTGCTTTAATTATGTACATGATTGTTCTGCAAATTCAGAGGGAAAGATGTTAAAATTCATGGTTTTTGGTTCAAATCAAGGTCTTTTGTTCAAAGAAAGGGGGTATAAAATGTTTTTCAAGACGCACTGCAACCATTGAGTTGTCTTCAACTCCAACTAGTTGCGGTAACTTGTCTGCTCATGCATTTGCTTTGTTATAACTGTTTTTATCTAGTAGCATCCCTCTCTATTGCGGCAATTTTGCTACTAGACAGTTTAAAATTGTCTTGCTCCTGAACTTCAACCCCCCCTCCCCCCCCCCCTCTCTCTCTCTCACACACACACACACACACTCCCTTGTGGCCACATGTACTAATGCATGTTTCTACAAATCCTAACATGAGAATTTGTTGTTGCTGCATCTTGGAAAATATTTTGTTCTGTAGTAACTAGAGTTTGAAAGAAAATAAAACTGCAAAGTTCAGTCAACCATAACACTGATCCTTTCCAATATCAAACGATTCATTAGTAACAAACTGCTGTTTCCTTTTTCTCCACTTACTGAACAGATAATTTGCATGGATGCATCATTTTTCTTCTAACAATGACCTGATTTGCTGTCTCTTCCTGTTTTCTGTTTTAACAATGAACAGCCTACGAGTGCTGATATCAAAGACTTCTCTCCACAGTCTTCAGAAGTGGCACCTGATTTCTCTGATGAGAAGAAATCACTGAGCTTTTGTGGTCCAAAAAATACTGGGAAAAGGGATGCCAGAGAGCATGGGTTAGCTCCAAAAGATGAAAAACTGATCCAGAGTTCATCTTCAAAATCTGCATACAAGGGAAGACATGGTCTAAAATCAGTTAAAGTTGAGGTAGTTTTCTATGCTCTATTCTTTTATATATTATATGATTTGAGTGAAACTTGTCGAGGACAGATTAATCTATAACATTTTCATATAAGGAAATAGCGAATATTTTAATAAGAGAAACTCTATGGGATTAACTTCTCTAAGTACAATGGTAGGATTTGTTATTACTCAAATTCATAAACTGTGATTGTGATGAAATTTCAGCTTTTGCATGTATGTTTTGCAGATCAGAGGTGGAAACCTGATGATGAACATGTTGTCATCTGGAGAAGAAACTTTTAGTTCAAAATTATTCTTTAGCTTTCTTTTTTTCACTAGTGAGCAAGTGAAAAATGGTTGCTTAATTGGAGAAAAGTAAAAGAATGAGCTTGTTTCTCCATATCCAGGATGGCTATTAACGACTTAAAAAATAACAGCATTGTAATCATGCTAGGAGTTTAGCCTCTATTAAACTACCCTAACTTTGGAGTACATGATTCTCAGATAGGAGCTTGGTAGCCATGCAACACGCATTGTATATGAGAAGACAATATAGAGATGCTTTTTTTATTTTTTCTATTAAGCTATTATACAGAATATTCTTAATGCTAGAATATAGGAAGTAGATGTAACTTATTGAACTAATTCAAGAATGACTTTTTCAGTGTTTCAGTTTGGATTTCTAGTAAGGATTTTTCTGTTTTCTTTGGAAACTTGTAGATTGTAACATCTCCAGCAGTGTAACCTAGAAACTTTTGTCTAAATGGAACAGAACACATTTTGGAAATGACAATTGGAACCAGACATGGAGAGGAATTTATGTCTGCAAGAGATTATTTGTGGTCTGGTTTCATGATTTACTGTAAAGTGAATAACAGAGATTAGTTATTTGCTGCTTCAAACTCCCATGATCCTATCTTGTTCATTCACTCATTATTCCTGCGTGAACCTTAATACCAACATGCAGTTGCTTCTGTATATCTCCTCAGCCAAAACAACATTTGTGAAGTTATCCAGATGCACATATGCTCATAGCTTATTATGTCGTTTCCTGTTAAATATTATATAAATGCTAATCCATATGTGTAATCTGTTTTCTTTGATACTGAACAGCCTACAGAAAATAGTGTGAGTAATTCCACTATGTACGGTTTAGAAAACACAGTTGTCCTCTCCTACAAGGAAAAACCTGGTGATTCAGATCCAACTGCAACCAAAGAAGTTGAAGAACACAGTTCTATATCTACACCTGATGTTGTAATCTCAAGTTCTTCGAAGCCTATGGTGAAGAAAACAGATCTCGGAAAAATAGTCAAGGTACCAGTATCTTGCACATCCACTTAGTTTTGGACCATTATTTAGATTTTGTGGTAGACATAGACAACACTTCCATGCTATGATTGGCTAAGAACTTGAGCAAACTGAGTTATATCTGTTGGTCAGGTGATTTACATGCAATGGGTGGGTTGAAATTTTTTTTTTTTTTGGGTGGGGGGTGTTCTGAGTCTTGATTATTCTCCTCCCCTGCAATGAACAGCCTGATAGTATCATTGATTTTGGCCCTAGTACTAATAGGAATGCAGTTAGTCACTCCATTGAGATGGAAATTTTGGTAACGTCTTATCTGAGAGTAATTGGAAATGAAGAAGCCACAAAACTCCAATCTAGAGCTGTTGGCAACGAGTTCATCTTTAAATTTGGAAGGCAGAAGAAATAATCCTAGAACAGATGAGCTACAAGGTTTTTCTTTCTCACAGTTTGCATCAATATGCTGCCATTACACATAAAATCTATGATTTATACACATCCGAACTAATGGGTATTTTGCATATAGATGTTAGTGTCACATGTTGAGTTCCAATTCATCCCTTCCCCTTACTTTTGCTCATGCACAATTTCCTTCGTGCAGCCTGCAGGTGCTATTATAAAAAATGTTAGAGCAGAAGCTCTGAGACGTCAAGCTGGCCTCAATGCGAAGAAAAACAATTCTGATTGTGCACTAGGTACTTTTAAACAGGCTAATTGCAGTAACTCTGATATAGAGCAAAAATTTTGCGAGTTTGCTCCAAAAGCAGCACAAAAACGAAGTGTGAAAGAATCAAAGATTGCTGCAGCTCACGATATAGTTTCATTGAAGTCACCTCAGAAGACAAATGGCAAAAAGAAAACTCCTTTAATTGTGAAGTTGAGAGAAACTGATCTGACTGACACCGAAAATTGTGCCTTGACTTCACTTTTAGAGATGCAAGATCATGAAGGGAAAAATGCAGCCAAGCTGCAGCCTGATGAAGAAAAACCTATGCTAGTTGAAGTTCAGATGACTGAAATTTCTACTGATGAGGAAAGGTCCAGCATGAATTTGTTATCGAATCCACAGAGAGAAAAGGGAAAGAGGAATACCAAATCAAATCCACCAATTCTCCATGAAACTGGTTTCTCCAAACTCATACTTAATTCAAGCTCGTCTTCTATTTCAGAAAGCAATAAGAAACGAAAATCCAGAGTTGGCCCACAAAATTCCAGTTTAAATAAGTCTTTGAGTGGGAAGATCACAAAGAAAGCAGTTCGGCCTTACAAGGTTGAAGCCAAAGAACATGGTGCTGCAACCGATAATACCCCGAATTCATTATCAGAGCCACAGAAAAAGAAAAAGTTATGTGCAAATTTTCCACACCTTTTGGGGACTGAAGATTCATCTGTTCAAATGGATTTATCTAGTTCGCATGGGGACACAATTGATGGTGCAAGAAACGATGACCTTTCAGTTGAGAAGTCTTGCTCAATCTGTGATTCCAGTTATGAGGTTGTGGCATCAGGGATTGCTGATATAAGCAACTTGAGGGACTTGCGTTTACCTAAACTGAGGACTATTGCAGGCCGACTTAAACTAACCAAATATAGTAAGCTTCGGAAGGAGTTGCTACTTGAATTGATATCCCAGCGTCTTGCGAGTTGATGAGCATTTAAGTCGTACAGATCATTATCCCTCTTCTCTTTTCTTACTCCATATTTTTTTAGGTTTCTAGTTTGAACGTGTTTGTATGGCTCCATTGGTATAAGCTACTGCATTATAGACCAAAGGTATACCTCAATATCCATAACGACCCAACACATGTCCACTTGAGATATTGACTTGTATACATGAAAAAGGTAAAGTGAGATTTTACAAATGGGATGGAGGGTCTCCCACTTTTCAGGTCCAGTTTAGGGTTTCATGTAGTGCTATTCGAGCTTTCATTTTTACATATTTGCAATCTGTATGGCCCTTTAAACTGTTTAGTTAAAGTATACTGAATTTTCTACGTGTTCTTAGCGAGCGTAGTGTTTTACCCGTAGAACTTTTTACTTAGCAAAGCAATCAAGGGCCAGATATACCAAATACCAACAGACAACAAGCTTCTCTGTTTCTTTTGGAATGAAGAAAATTTGACAGTGCTATATAACAAATATCTGAAAGTAAATCACAAGAATAACTTGTAACGTGCATCCCCTATGCATGCAAAATCGGATGGATCAGTTTCAGTACAACCTAAAAGGTATCAATCTATAGTTTTGGATATCCACATAGACCTTGTCTGATTGTGGGATAGCACAAAGCTGCCAGCCTATCCTGATATCCGATGGCAAAGCACGTTCTCTCAGTTCATAATCGTAAATTCTCCAATTTCGGGATAGCCTCTGCACTTGCTTCTGAACCACCTGGAGAAAACAAAATGATTTGATGGAGTAATGTCAAAATAAACATACATTAAGCGTGAGGGAATTACTTTTGGCACAGCCTGGTTATCTATCGACAGCTTTTTCTAGTTTTTGTACAGAAAATGTAGAATAGTTTTTGAAACCTAAAACCTTGTACACATCAAGCTCGTTGCTCCATCAATCCTACCAGTGGCGGTTCATTCCACTTTCTTATTCCTCCTCTTCTGCTTGCCAAGCTAGACAAACCTTTTGCTTTGTTTTTTTCCTTGATAAATAATTGTGAATGGTCTTAAGGATGTGGAACTCCCGGTATTATTTAACAGTGTTGCTCAGAGAGAATCTCCTCTTTTTCCCTGGATAATTTCTCTCCCCCTCCCTTTCCCCGTATCGAAAATCTCCTTAAAGTAAAAGAAAACAGGGTTGTATAATGCATACATTCTCTGCACATTCAGAAAAAGGGCACCCTCTCCTACATTGAATCCATGATGAGCATTCGATACAATGATTTTCTTTTTATTCTTTTGGGTCTTCAAATACATGGTGTTAATTTTGGGATATTGCATCTGGATACAAAGAAATCATAAGCTGCAAGATGAGTGGTGGCTGGTGGTACAGTTGGAGATGGTGCTTGCTAGAGTAATTTTCTAAATCCAGAAAAATTCAAGTCTTTTGGAAAGATGTTTCAAGGAGATTGACTGTTTTTTTTTTGTTAACAAGAAGACAGGTGGGGATGATCTTGTTGGCTGCCTGAGAGAAGATGTTAGAGAAGAAAGAGAATCTTACTATCAATTTGGGAAAAATAAGAGAGGAAGGCTATTTTTTTTTCATTTAGATTATATATATATATATATATAGAAGGGCTGTGCCAATAGCCTCTCCCTATATGTAAACTAGCTTAAGCTAACACTGAACTACCACCTTACCAGCTCCATCCGGGAATAGAACAGCTTACTATTCATGGTAAAAAAGAGTCTAAGCACTCAGTTGTCAAAACTGGATTGGTTATAAATGGAGAGGGTTGTAACAATAGATGGCGTTAAAAGGCTAGTGCATAAATTAAATGAATATCAATACTTAAAATCCAGAAGGGTGTAATGAAACTGTAAACAAAGACAAAGGAGCCCTTCTGGAATTTTACCTTTTAGGCTCTCCAACTTAGCACCACCCTCCCTGATTGCTTGGACAAGATGAATAACACGATACTGGAGCTTTTCATTTTCCACAGCAAGCTTCTTAGCCTGAAAATCAAAGGTATAGATAATGTAGTTCATTTCAGAAGAAAAACTAATAATATAAAAATGTGAGTTACCTTTTCTCGTTCCGAAGCTAGCTCTGCATTTGCACCTTCTAGCTTTGCCTGAAGTTCACTTATAGTTTTCAAATGTTCCTCGCTTCCAGCATCTAAGAGTTTCCTGGTTTTGTTAGTAAAGCAGGAAATTTGGTTTTTAGCTAGCACATACTTTAAGTGGTGTGCCTTAGGTTTACCTCTATTACTTGCAACGGAAGCTTCCAGTCTTGACAGCCGATCCTTTAATACACACAAACGCAAGTTAGAAGATGCAAATGGTAAAGGATAAATGTGAGTGTTTGTTATTAGTGAACATTTAGGAAAAGCTACAGGTTGATGATAACACATCATAATGTTAAATCATACAGAACTAGATGAAAAGAAATAAATGGTTTAGAACTCTTGTTCAAAAAAAGGAAAAAAAAGATGAACATAAATGAAACAAGAGATTAGAATGGTCAAACAAAAAATAACCATATCACGCAGGGAACTGCATTTTCAGCACCTGGCCTGCATGCTAGTCAGCTTTCATAAAGTTCCAAAGTTCATGTAGTCCATTATTTTCCAAATGGAAGGTGGGAGTGATGGAAGATAATCCTAAGCTGCCAACCCCTACCAGCTGTGAGGGGATAACCCTATATTTCATTTCTTGAACCATTTCTAAAACCTGGCTAACTGGGTACTCTGATTTTATTCTCTCTTAAGTAAAACCTAGAAGCTTGTCATCAAAGTGATATTTGGGTACAAAATCGCTCTTTCAATCAGAGGCAGCAAACTATACAACAGTGGAGAACTAAATGCCTTACGATTAAACAAAACATAGGGTTTGGCAATAAGAATTGCCTTAATCTGTCCATAGTTTTATTTTAATCGGAATTAATGCGTTCATAGTTAATGCTGCCATATTTAATCAAATCTCAATTAGATAAATGTAAACAACATGCTTGTCTAACTGGGTCGATGAAAAGAAGAGCATTAAAAAAACAAAATATGTTTTCGTTTGATCACACAAAAGAAATCAAAGGTTATTACATGTGGAGCACCAAAAAGCCAGCAATTCACAGCACAAAACACAGGCCTGGAATCTGAGTCTTTCTCGACACCTTGTAAGCAAAGTAACGTTGACTTCAATTTCAATTTTCAGGGCCAATAAAACACACACAGAGATTCAAGATTTTGGTTTTGTTTCTCGTCTCCCATATTTCACAGCAATTAAACAGAAGAAGAAGAAAAAAAAAAAGAAACTGCATTTTTGTGCAAACTATCACTCAAAAAAGGCAAATTCCTGTTGATAAATCCAGTCCAAACAAAACCCAAATTTTGAAACCCATCTTCCTCACCAACACCACCTGTCAAACCCAAAAAAAAACCAAACTTTACATTTTTATGAACTAAAGAGCTCATCTCCAATTCTTTTCAAACCCCGTGATTAAAAACAAAAGAAAAGACTATAACTTTATAAATCGAAACCGACGGACACACATAACCCACATCAAGAAAGTCTCTGTAAACTCTACAACAACGCAAAATAGATGGTGGACACATGAAAAATCAAACATAAAGTCAGAAAGAGATGTGAATTGGAAAATCAAACCTCAGCTTCGGAAGCTCTTTGATAGAAGGGTTTGAGGGCATCTTCAAGGTTGGTTTTTGTCTCAGAAGCTGCCATTTTCTTTGGACTTGTGTTTGTGCCCTAGGAGACTCATAGTTATCAGACCCAGGATTCACCCAAGTAGCTAAAGTAGCTAAATCCTGGGTTACACGGTTCACCCGGGTGAACTTAAAAAAATTTTAAAAAAAAATTGAAATTTTAGTATTACACATAAAAAAAAATTAAAAAACATCTATATAAATATAAGTCGTATATATTATAAATAATAAAATTTAAAATATTATTTTAAAAAATTTTTTATCACGCGTTAAAAATATATTATATTATTTTTTAAATTGAAATATTTAAATTAAAAAAGTTTTTTATCTTTTATTAAAAAATATAATTTTTTTCTTATAAACATAATATATATACATTAAAAAATTTCAAATTTCAAATTAAAAAAATAAAATATTTTTTTAATATTTATATAATAAATTTTAAAAATAATTAATAACCAACTAAAATATATATATATAAAAACATTTTTAGTTAGAAAAAAAAACATATTTGTAAAAAAATAAAAGTGACAAGTCAATTATATTTTTATCTATTTAACTTTTTATTCTTTTTTAGATCATGATCAAATCAATAAAATTTTAGATTAACCTATTAAATCCGTTTGATTTAATACCTCCAAGAATATATACGACTGACTAGCCGGAACGACTTTAACGATTGATGACATTTCTTGTTTCTTGGCAAACCGATAAACCTTTTTTTTTATTCAATGTTGTTGTCATGAGATTATTTTCTCAAGGAAAATCCCTAGAGTCGTATTAGTAAATTTTATAATTTTATAACCTGATCTGGATTGATTTGATTTTGAGGCAAAATCAAGATTACAAGTTGAAAGAATCGATTTATCTTAACTCTACAAATAAATATTTTTTTGTAAAAAAAATTAAAATAATATATTTTTTTAAAAAATAAATTTTTAACTAAATTTACATAAATTAACTTAAATTTTTAATAAGGGGATTCGAGTCCCTTTTTTATATTAATTTTTATTCGATCCATAAGTTAGCTAGTTCTTTGATGAACTCACTAGACTAATTCAAGTTTTAAAATAATAATAAGTTCAAAATATTATAAGATTTGAAAAGTCATTTAATATTTTAAATAAATTTTAATTTTTTAAAGGAATTTATTATTAACACTTAATAATATTATTGAAAGGAAAGAAAAAAGAAATTATGAATAGTTTATTATACATGTAGTAGGTTGGCTAACTGGATAGAGGCTTGTGCTGCGTAATAAGTCGGTT
>Ga0325410_1009098_pt1 | contig 10662 bp, 5 predicted proteins | sample PopdelMetagenome_16_FD_206182 | JGI IMG/M metagenome (GOLD analysis project Ga0325410, IMG submission 206182) | Populus deltoides microbial communities from Bellville, Georgia, United States - Xylem-PdIQD-R3 | ecosystem: Host-associated > Plants > Phyllosphere > Stem > Wood/Secondary xylem...
GGGTTGATAGATGACAATTGACATCTATATTATATGCACGTCATGTGTGCAACTTTGTGTGGCTATCTGCACACGTATGTACTCGTTCCCAGAAGCATGCCCTCAACACTGAGATATGGGTTCTCACGGCTAAGAAATAGACCAAATCTGCAATGGACTAACCCAGTATCTTCAAAGAACGAAAGCTGTTTGCATATCTAGTTCTTTACACTTAAAAAGGTCACCTCACATTTTTCATTTTCCTCATTTTTTGAAAATTAAAGCTCATCCTCTTGTGTCCACATCGCCAAACCATCTTCTTATCTTATCTTTTTCTAATTTTCTGTAAGGAACTTTGACTGCTTATAAAGTTACAAGTACCATCAAATAAAAATTGAGTGCAGCAATTGGAGTTTGCAAGCCAGCGATCTGACTAATATTCACTGTGTGGGTGAGCTCAGAAGACAGCCTTGTCCACCTTGTCCCCGTGTTGTCGCAGCTACATGCACAGAGATGGGTTATAGGGGACCCCCGATTCGGCCTTTGCCTCCAAATTCAGGACTCTGGTGGGCTAAAATGAGCCTAAGTTTGGTTAGGAAGGGCGTCCCAGGACAGTGATGGTTCAGTACTTGAACAGAAACTTTGATTAAGAACAGCTCGGGGGATATTACCTGTCGTTTCCAATCAGATTAAGAAGCCCACACCGCACCAGATTCTTGGATCATATTTTCGTTCATGCAAAGTTGTTGCAGGTGAAAAGGGTGCAAGGCCTTTAATGTAGAGGGCAAGAGACTAGATGGGCCTGATGAAAGAATCATGACCATGGAATGTAACTTTTGGAACGCATGGTGCATAACAAAAGAAAGCAACGAAACATCAATATGAATCTATCCAAGATTTTTTAGCAGTTGGCAAGAGGGGATGAAGATGTCTGCATAAGGTGAGTAGCGACAAGTATTAAGTGGCCCTGGGCAGAGCAACATTGATAATGTAAGAAATGGCCTAACGGGCCAAATACATCCGTCCAATCCGGATTATGCAGTTTCCTTGGTGTTTCTCTGGACCTGATCGCAATATCCACACAGGGTAACAGATGATTTATATGAACATCGACATAAAATATCAAATGTATATGCTTGCTAGCTCATTGATCTTTGATTTTTGATACATTCTCGAGCATGCTTCAGGGATGCCGGTTTAGGTAATTGACAAGTTAAGTGTTTATTTGTTTATTTCTTTTAGAAAAATAAGTTAAGTGTTTCTGTATACATATATAATTCAATTGCAAATCATGATTCTAACTGCCGAATTTAAATAGTATTTAAAATTTGATAGTGCCGAAGCATTAGATGGACTCGAGTGGTCGACCCAAAAATCTGGAATTTCTCTCTATAAGAGTCTTTAATGTTTGAAATCGCCATCTGTATTCCAGTTCTTGGTCCCAGGCCTAGCTATAACTAGAAGCCACTGGCCCATGTGACACCCAGAGTCATTGGAGGAAACTTGAAAACCTATCAATTGTATGAAGCATTTACAACAGTACTAGAAAAGCAACAATATGTTGCCCTCCCAGCAAACGCGTGGTGTGATCTAAATTAAAAGCCTTGCAAGTTGTAGAACTTGACTCTGAGATTGCTACAGGTTGTGTAATGGATAAAAACTTTGGAGCAAGAGTCACATTCTCAAATGGTGGATTAAGAAAAAGGGACCAACCTATTTTTTCCCCTTAATATGTTTCAATCAATATCTAAAAATTGACTGCACCTTATGACCTCGAACTAGAACTCAAATGGCCCAGAGTTGTATGGGTTGATAGATGACAATTGACGTCTATATTATATGCACCTCCCTTGTGTGCAGACTTCGGTTGGCTCTCTGCACTCGTACGGATGTGCTCGTTCCCACAAGCATGCCCCTTGTGTTCAACACTGGGAGATGGGTTCACGGCAAAGAAATGGACCAAATCTGCATGGACTAATTAACCCAGTATCTTGAAAGAATGAAAGTTGCTTACACTTCATATGATGATATCCAGCTCTTTACAATTGAAAAGGTCACTCCACATTTTTCATTTTCCTCGATGGTGGGACTGGAACTTGACAGAATTAGATTATTGTTCGGATTTTTTAAATCCTCAACTGTATAGAATGCATGATAAAGACAAGGCATGGATGGATAATAAAGGAAACTTGTGTTTTCCTTTCAAATGGTTGGACAGAAATATTTCTAGCTTGACTGTGATCCACCAATGGATGTCTACTAGAAGGATTGTCATTCATCAAATTATGTCTTGATTAAAAGATGGGGTTTCCTTCTCTTCATGACCTAATAAATGATCAGAAACATGGTCGATCAGTAGGCTTGCTTGCTTAAATCACAGGGGAGAAGGTAGAGAGAGTGACTAGTTCCTATATGACACTTGTCTACTATTCGGGGCAGGATGTGATACAGACCCAAGCTTGTTTCCTTTCATGTTATTCTTCAACATCTTACAAGTTAGTCCCTTGAGGCTCTGTTCATCTTCTTACTGATATTTTTGCATTGCATTTGCATCCCACCATGCATCATGTGATCTAGGAATTGATTTGCAAACTTCGATCACCCAATTTTCCCTCTCTCCATTATCTTTCCCATATAAATATTAATTCCACCTTTTTTGTTCTTAACTTGCAGGAGTGTACTGATTAGTTAGGGCATTGTGAAAGGAGCACCTGAATCCCAAAGCGACAAATAAGAAAGTTATGAAGGAGACATCATCTTTTTTGCCACAGAACCCAGGGCCAGCAGGCACTCATGCCCCGGAATTGGAGCCACTAGGTCAGGGATGTGTACGGCCCCTCTGTTAAAAGACTCAAACCTCAACTCTCACAAAGAAGAGGCAACTAGATATTGCGCTGGGCCATATAGTTGATTACACTTACACCAGTCAAAAATGTCTTAGTCTCTTAGTTAAAGAGATTAATTAGTGTTCATATGATGTAATATTCCGAATAATTATGGAGTGACTTCCAAGCTCTCAAAAGAAGTGTGGGATCTACCGAATTCTCCAACTCTATAATGATGATATTCAGTTGAAGTGCATGGCCATATATAACCCCATAGCCAACATACTTGAAAGCCAATCCCCACTAAAACAGGTTAAAACCCTAGAATCCAAGGAAACACAGCTCTTTGCTCCCCACCATCCCCAACCAAACCTCTGGTTTCACAGTAAGAGAAGGATAAAAGCATGTTTCTTTACTACGTACCCCAGCTCACTTCTATAAAGCACAAAATTCACATCAATATGGGTCTCTTCCAAAAACACTCTTCATCATGTAATGTTATAGACAGTGGCAAAGTGATTGATTGTTATAAATCTATACCCCCTACCACTACTCTCAGTCATCTCAAAACCATTCCCTTTATTCTACAATCACACATACCATACTCCCTTCTCCCGTAATTCTCCTCCCATAAATACCTTTCCATATCCTGTAACATTAACTTCCAAAATCAACTTTCACACCACATGTTCGAAAACTTCCAGTAGTTCTCAAAAATGTCCATCACAGGACTCTCATCAGACCCTAGTAAGCCTTACAAGAAGTCCTTGCATCGGAGAAACAATTCTGATGAGCTTGATGTGTTTGAGGCAGCACGGTATTTCTCAGGGTACAATGAAGCAGGTGCGGGGTATAATGGTGCAACTTACACACAGAGAGTCATGAGAGAAGATCATAAGAATTCTTGGAGGGGAGGAAGAATGAGCCTAGATGTACCAATGAGAAATCCGCTACCTCATCATATCCATCAACAGCCTCATACAGTGGAGAAGCAAATACTGAAAGAGAAGAAATACAAGCAACCAAGCTCTCCAGGTGGTAGACTCGCCAGCTTCTTGAATTCTCTCTTTAATCAAACAAGCTCTAAAAAGAAGAAATCAAAGTCCACCACACAATCAATGAAAGATGATGATGAGAGCCCCGGTGGAAGGAGGAAAAGGAGGAGCAGCATTAGTCATTTTCGAAGCTCAAGCACTACTGATACAAAGTCTTTGTATTCTTCTTCAAGCTCCGGTTTTAGGACACCCTCTCCTTATACACACCCTCCAACAAAGGGCTGCAAGGAGTCCAGAAGCTATTCAGATCACAAGCAAATAGTTTCCTTGTCAAAGCAGAATGGGACTGTGAAGTCCACAACTTTCCAAAATGAGATATCGGATGATAAAAAGAAGTCAGGTTTCTCTTGGCTGGAGGAGAGATACAAATTCGTCAATGATGGGTTTTCAGATCAGAAAGCAGCCAAGAATCGCGGTAACCAATATTTGGAGAAAGACAGGACTTGGGTTGATGAACATTATCTATCAGAGGAAAACGAATTTAAGAAGTTCAGTGAGGTGGATGATGGAGCTGAGAGTGATTCAAGCTCTGATTTGTTTGAACTGCAAAACTGTGACTTGGGTATCTACTCAAATGGTCTGCCCGTGTATGAAACAACACATATGGATAGCATCAAAAGAGGAGCAGTTCCAATTTCAAATGGCACCCTATGAAAGACAGAATTATATTTTGTGCATTTCCCTTTGTTGAACGGTTATTAATTGATGATATTACTATAAGAAGCTGTGAGAAGAATATTATTGCCATATTGTCATGTCTTAGATCTTGCTTTCCAAATTTTTTTCCCCCTTCCTGTTTCAATTCCTTTCTTTCTTTTCATGTCTGTATGTACTGTGTGGAATGTTTATTTGTCTTTCTTTTTCTCTCTTTCTTTCGTGTAAAGACCACCATAGTAGTGGCTTCCTTAGATTGTGCCATGATCAGTGATTTTCCACTAAATTGATGGAGAAACAAAGCATGCATTATCAACCCACGTGGACTATATCTTTTAGCCTTTTGACTTGGGACTTAGGAGTTTGGACATGGAGCAATAATTGATAAAAGCATAATCCTGCCCCCTTTTTACCTCTTGTGTTTTAGGAAAGCAAAGGAAATTGATTACCAGTGAAAATGGCCATTCATCCAAGGCATGTCCTGCAAGCATCAAATGATAGTAGCTATCCAACTAACAGTTTGCCTTGGAGCTTCATAACTAAGTTCAACCATGCAGTCTATTTTGTCATACAGTGCATCGATCTCTCTAGCTTAATCACATCAGGAAATTATAGATTAGAAAAGAGTACTGAATTAGGTGCAAGGATTCTATCTGAATCCAAAGGAATTGGAATTTTGTAGCGTAATTAGGTTCTATATATGTGATCTGGAAGGACCTTTTATCAAATATGGGATCAGGAATATATAATTGATCAGATCGCCATACGTTTGCATTGCTAGCTACCATAATTTTAACTTATGGACATCAATGGTAATTAAGTTTATAACTCAACTGCTGTCATTCATCATGTTTTCTCTCTTCTTAAAAAAAAAAGAAGAAGAAAGAAAGAAAAAAAGAAAGAAAAACATCTGTGCCTAGTTAAAGTAAGAGCTTGGTTTGAGCTAGCAGCTTGGGGAGGGAAAGAGTACTACACAGCTGTGCAGTACGGAAGCAATAAATCCTCCCAAATTCGTGCTTTATATAAACTGAACTCGAATTATTAGGAGATTGATAGATATAGGTTATACATTTCTGTCTAATCATCAAATGATCAGCAAGGAAAGGCATGTTTAGAGTGTTTCTATTAATTCTTTTTTGTAGCATTAGTGACAGAATCGAGACAAAACAAGATAGGCCCATTTAAGATTACAAGATTAATTTAGTATAAACTGGTCTCAACTTTTAACGCTACATTGATTAAGGAAAGCAAAAGGGAAAAATGTCATGAGGTGATCGCATATATACTATATCGAGCATGCATGCCAAGGTGTCGTCGAAAAAAACAAATAAATAAAAGGGCATGCCAAGGGAATAGAGCGCAGATTTTAATTACTCATGATCATTAGGATGCGAACAGATAATTAAACAAACAGAGAAATTTATCATAAGAAAAAATACAGAGAAATCTCATGAGACTAAATTGATAAAGGGTATGTAGTTTATCAATTAAATCGAATCATATACTTATCGACAGCTATCTAGTTACTCATTAAATTGTTCTTTTTATTCAAGAGCAGATTGTCTTGCTGAGATAAAAAAATTATTTATCTATTTTTTAAGTGCTTATCGAGTTGAAAAGCGAGTGTGTGTGTTCATGCATGCGCGTCCGAATATATAGGGCACAAGCTTGGCACTAGAGTGTAGAGGATGATGATGAATACTAAGGATAGCCTTTAGAAAGAATGATGCAGAGGAATGATGTCTAGGAGGCACCAAAGGATTAAAGCTCATAAGAAGGCATTATATGCAGGAGTTAATGATGCATTGAGCATTGATGGGCCAGGCCATGGTCATGCAAAGCAGGTCACTAGCTAGCTAGTGGATGGAGGGGCCGAGTACGTACGTGCGATTTTCCTAAAGGATCGAAAAGTATATAGTAATTAATTATAAAGTTGATGCACACACAAATCAAGATCGATAAAGCTAACAGAAACTGCTCAGTTTTCTTGCGGACAATCAAATCTGTTATCCTTTATCGAAGTTCGGAGGGAAAACAGAGCTTGCTCTTATAGGTACCGACTACTGGCTCTGATTATGATCTCGGTTTTAATTATACCTGAAATATGATATAGTGCGGTGATTTAACTTGATCTGTAGACGAACCAAGTTCCGAATGCCTACACCGTAGAATTAAAAAAGAGAAGAGAGGAGAGGAGAGGATATATATAGCTAGTGATAATAACCCTGAAGAAATGTTGATCTACCATTTGCTGTGTGACGATGAAATTCAAGTCACACTTGTTAAGCCATTGGTATGATAAAAGCTACAGGACCACCAGATTATTTAGTGCACTGCAGAATCCAGTTATACATGAGATCAGCAGCAACTGATGGGTATAGATGCATCCTTTTGCATATACATCCTATTCAGAGAAAACCCTTTAGCCGCCAGGGACAAGCCGAAAAGCTTGACAGCAAAATTATCCTTCAACTTGTAAATGCCTTTTGAACATAACACCTGCAGCCATCAGAAACTGAAATGCTAGTCAGCATCATTTTGCACAAGTATCCCAGCAGCATAGTACTCTTCAGAATTCAGAAGACGCTCCACAATTCAATGTCTCTTCACAAGACACCAATTGCATGTTCAGGCACTAGTTTTTTTAAGCATCGGCAAGCTGGGACTCTTCTTCTCTTTTCAGGTTAAAAGATGTTTTCGATAAATTTACATTAATTATATTGATTTCTACATTGCCAAAGAAAAGTACCACTGCCATTATTTTCCACCGTCCATGTCCATGAACAGCATTCACGTATATGCTGCATAGATGACCAGCGTAAGCCTCCTAACTCCTTTCGTCCTTTTAATGGAGAGGCTCGGTGATTCACAGTTTCTAACCCAACTCGGGGGTCCTTGTTTTACAATAGAAGCCCGCCCTTGAATTGGGCTAGCCCGTTAAAAAACGGGCTTTCTTTTCCTTCTCTGCCACGCACGCTCGATGCCACAGTTCGAAACATATCCAAAATGCTTTGATGTCAATGTCAATTCTTATGATTTGTAAGTACAGGCACAGATAGGGATAGGTGTCCATGACAGGGGGCTCAACGGTGGTGGTGGCGACATGTTTTTCCTTAAAAGCAGGTCCCCAGCTTTTTATCCCCTCGCGAAAGCTTTCAGACCTCGAGAGTGCATGCCGTTTAAGCCTTTAAGGGCTCTTTGTTGCTTTAAACCCATTATTTCACTGAAAAAGCAACTGGATCCTGTTGTTGGGATCGGGTCAAATTTGGTTCTTTCAGTCCAACTATGAAGTTTTCCCTGCAAACAGACCCTTGTTATGCACCCGGTGCAGTCTCATTTAGTGTTAATATGGTTCACAACCATCTCATCAGACCCTTGAAAATTCAAAATTAAACAACACTTTTTTATATGGTATATATGGTTAAAAATAAATTAAAGTTAAAGTAGAATTAAAACATACAAACTCGGTTGTGTGAATGTTTATTTAGAATGAGAATTGGAATTGTTATTATTTACAATTTCACAGTGAATGGTAGTTCATTAATTATGATTTTGTCTAAGCTTGGTTATGCAAAGAAAAAAATTTACTAAGAGGCAGTTTGGAAACGCGGGCCAACCTGTATTTCCAAAAAAATTTTAAAAAATTTAAAAATTAATTTTTTTTGTATGTTTTTTATCATTTTTATGCGCTAATCTCAAAAATAATTTTTAAAAAATAAAAAAAATATCATTTTGATGCATTTCGGTATAAAAAGTACTTTAAAAAACAACCGCAACCACACTTCCAAACCGGCACTAACACTCCCATGCATAAAATCCTACTTCCAAGGGACCATATCTAGCCCAATTCTAATAAAATAATTGTTGAGAAGTAGTCCATACTGTCAACATTACTGTTAGCAAGTCTCTTAAAGTTGTTAGTTAGTTAATCTAGCTGGCAGTTAGTTAAGTCAGGTAAGTTTGTTAGTGTTCAATTCTTCGCTAATAATAACTGATTCCTTGAATCACGGGGGCAACAGTTATTAGTTAGCCTGTAGTATTGTAAAGGCTATATAAAGCCAAACGATTGTTCATTCAAATATGCAATACAATTCAGTATTCATCAAGTGTTCTTGCATATCAGTTTCTATCAATTGGTATTAGAGCAAAACAAAAAAAGAGGAAAAGAAAGTTGCAGTTGATTTCTTTGTTTTCTCTACTGAACTATACAAAACAAAGAAGGACCAAACTAAAAGATGGCGAATGACAGTAACAATAATTTTATACAACCATCCATACCGCGTTTTGATGGTCATTTCGATCACTGGAGCATGCTAATAGAGAATTTCTTGAGATCCAAGGAATTCTAGGTCTTGGTTGAAACTGGCTGCACAAAGCCAGAGGAAGGAGCAGGTGTGACTGAAACACAACGAAAGAAATTAGAGGAGTTAAAACTCAAAGATCTGAAAGTAAAGAACTACCTATTTCAGGCCATTAACAGAACTATACTTGAAACTATTCTAGAGAAGAACACCTCTAAACAAATTTAGGACTCAATGAAGAGGAAATATAAAGGAAATGCAAGAGTGAAACGTTCAATCCTTCAAACACTAAGGAAGGAGTTTGAAACACTGGAGATGAAAACAGGTGAGAATATCACTGACTATTTTGCAAAGGTTATGACTGTAGCAAGCAAAATGAGAATCTATAGGGAGTAAATGCGAGATGTAACGATTGTGGAGAATATTCTTTGATCCTTGACTGATAGATTCAATTACATAGTATGCTCAATCAAAGAATCTAAGGACATTGATGTTCTCTCAATTGATGAGCTACAAAGCTCATTGATTGTACATGAATAAAAATTCCAGAAACATAACATGGAAGAACAAGTTTTAAAGGTGACATCTGAAGAAAGATTATATGGTAGAGGACAAGACAGGCGAGCCTTCAGAGGAGGAGGAAGAGGCAGAGGACGATATAACTTTAACAAAACCACTGTGGAATGTTATAGATGTCACAAACTTGGCCATTTTTAGTATAAATGTCCCACAGTGAGCAAGGAGGTGAATTATGCAGAACTGAACAATGAAGAAGAAATTCTATTGATGTCTCGTGTAGAATTGTATGGCAACAATCGAGAGGATGCTTGGTTTTTGGACTCTGGCTGTTCAAACCATATGTGTGGAGACAAGGATATGTTCTGTGAATTGAATGAAGAATTTAGACAACTGGTAAAGCTTGGGAATAATACACGAATGACAGTTCTTGGAAAAGGAAAAATCAAGCTGCCTCTGGATGGCATGCAGCACATGGTTACTGATGTATTCTATGTACCTGAACTGAAGAATAATCTCCTAAGCATCAGCCAGCTACAAGAAAAAGGTCTGGCAATTCTTATCAAATCAGGAATATACAAGATTTACCATCCTGTAAGAGGTCTGATCATCCAAACCAGAATGACAGTCAATAAGATGTTTGTGCTAATAGCAAAGGATCAAGTCAAAGATGTTTCTTGTTCCCATACACAAGCACAGGATGTGTCACATTTATGGCACTACAGATATGGTCATCTCAGCCATAAAGGACTTAGAACCTTGCAATATAAGAAGATGGTTCAAGGACTACCACAACTCCCTGTATCAACTACAAAATGCACTGCTTGTTTTAGTGGTAAGCAGCACAAAGAACCTTTTCCAAAGAAGAGTCAATGGCGTGCATCACAAAGGCTACAGCTCATCCATGCAGACATATGTGGCCCAATCACACCAACCTCAAACAGCAAGAAAAGGTACTTCTTATGCCTCATTGATGATTATAGCAGGAAGACCTAGGTTTATTTCCTAGCAGAAAAATCAGAAGCTCTTCAGCATTTCCAGCACTTCAAGAAGCTTGTTGAAAAAGAAAATGGACAATTCATCAAGGGTATAAGAACAGATAGAGGTGGCGAATTCAACTCACTAGAATTTAATGAATTCTGTAAGCAGAATGACATCAAAAGACATCTAACCACAGCCTACACCCCTCAGCAAAATGGAGTGGCTGAGAGGAAGAACAGGACAGTGATGAACTTGGTAAGATCAATTCTTTCAGAAAAGAAGATTCCCAAAAGCTTCTGGGCTGAGGCAGTAAACTGGATCATATATGTCTTGAACAGATGCCCTACTAAT
>Ga0325410_1009101_pt1 | contig 10661 bp, 5 predicted proteins | sample PopdelMetagenome_16_FD_206182 | JGI IMG/M metagenome (GOLD analysis project Ga0325410, IMG submission 206182) | Populus deltoides microbial communities from Bellville, Georgia, United States - Xylem-PdIQD-R3 | ecosystem: Host-associated > Plants > Phyllosphere > Stem > Wood/Secondary xylem...
TGTCATGATAATTGCATATGTTCGATCTGATAAATGCATTTTGCCTTCGCAAAAAAAAAGCGCAGCACACGTTTTCTTCAATTATGGATAAGAAATGATCCCTTTTTTTCTTTTCTGAGAATAAATAGTGATCCATCTTAAAGGCCTTCAGATTTCAACACATGAAGGGATGCATACATATCTCAGGAATTAACATTAATGGTGGAGGGATAGCTTTTAATTGCCTCTGATTTCTTGACAAAACGCACCGTACTAAGCTGTCGTTAAGCCGCTACTAATGCGCACCGTTTCAATAAATTGTAATTCTCATCACTGAGAAGGCCGTCAAGTCAGCACCGTCTCCTGCTCTGCCTATATATAGCGGCAGTTGTAACAGAATGGGCATGCAAAAAATGAATGAGAACTGCTGTGGAGTCCCTCTCTTCTCCCCGTCTTTCTCTCGCTCCCTCTCTCTCCTTCTCTGTCTTCTCAATCTTTCTGGTTCAACACATATTGGAGGATTCTTAATCGGGTTGTTACCTATAGATCCGTGATCTTATACCAGCTTGTTGATGTATGCAGGAATAATATTGGTCTTTTAATGGTTTTATTTCTTAAATAAATCAAAGAATTTAAGTTAATTTCTTTTCCTTTTTGTTCATAAAAAATCTACTGTACTACTTTATCCGTACCAGAGTATTTCAGCAACCAATATTTGAATACAAAAGATACATATTAAAAAAAAAAACTTGAAAAGAACGTACAGCTTGTTTAATACATTTAATTAATTAAGGGTCTATTTATTTTTCCTCAAAATCCAAAAATTAAATGGTTTTCTTGAAATTTAATTTATAAAAAAATAAATAATAAAACTTGATAATAGTTAAAAAAATAAACCTTAATTATTCATCAAACCAATATGAAAAAGCTAATATTACAGCTAGGAACCAATCTAGAATTTTAGCAGATTTTTCGGAGTCAAATTAAAGAATCAAATTAAAAATATCATAAATTCATAACTATACTAGAAGTTTGCCCTTAATTTATCTTCAATTCTGTCCAGAATCTTTAATTATGCTGGAATGTTTATCAAAATTTTAGGGGTCAAATTATAATTTTCTCAAATTAGAGGACCAAACTGAAAAAGTCATAAATTCATAACTATACTGGAATCTTACCCATAATTCATCCTCAATTATATCCAGAATCTCTAATTATGCTCCAAAGACCATTTTATAATTTTTCAAAGTTCGGGGACTAAACTATAATTTTTATAAATCATAATCTTTATATAAAATCTTCCACAATTAACTAAACAACTCATTACCCGTAACAATTAACCCATAATATTCAAATCAATTCATAAATATTATATTTTAAACTTATTTTCTCTAATTATCTTTTCCTTCCTTTATCTTTCTCTCATTCCTCTTTTTCTTCTTTTTCTTTTCCTTTTCTTCTCTCCTGCCGGTTCTCACTCTTAAATCTCATATTCCTCTTTTTTTTTTCTATTTATACTTAGTAAAGTTTTATTTAATTACACAATACTCCTTATTCATTTATATCTATTTTTAAACTTTCAAAAGCTTTGTTGTTTTTTTTTTATTCTTTTTTATTTTCAAAACATTACACACTGGAACTTTGAATATTGGGAAATCAGGCATTTCTTCCATTCCAATCAAGCTAATGACTAAAGGAAAGCATCTTTCTCCAATTTCTATTTCGATTGAACACCATAACCTCTTGGCAGCAGGATGGATGAAAAAATAAATCATCTGTATCAATGCTCTCCTGACTACTTGGAACACCTTGCTTAAGACATCAGGAGATCAAGATATTTAATATGAAATTCAACACAAGCTGATGATCCCAGTATGTCCACACTTGCTTGCTAATCATTACTTGCGATGAATCTGTGTATATTGGGAAAGTTGGTTCTGAAAGAATTTAACATTGAAGACGAGGCTGGTGATGCTGGCATAGCCCTTGCAAAGACATTCATTGCAACAGTAACACATCATTCTTTAAAGATCCGCTTGTATTGGGCTGGAAAAGGGACAACTGGGATTTATGGTTAGATTCAACGTTCATCTTGACTTTAATTGTCATCATTCTACTCGAACGTTGAAAGATCGAACTTGAAAAAATCCCGATGCTGTAACTGTATAAACCATTCCCCATAAAAGAGAACTTTGTTTCTGGTAGTTTCTTCCAATGAGGTCCGCTTTGGTGAAGTAGCATATTTAATGTTTGTCCATCTCCATTCCAATCGTTTGTTTCATCTGAAAGATGTAAACAAACACTTGATGCGAGCATCTATGACACTTGTATTTGCTCATAGACTACCAAATTAATTAATCAATTCTCTTAACTTAATGTATTTTTCTTTGAAGATTTGAAATATTGTCTATGAATTCGCTAACTCTTAAACACTTTCCTGTCAACTAGAATTACTCTGTTCAATATTCTCTCTCTTAAAGATACTGAAAACAGAACAGAACTTTTTCCATGACATTTAAGTCTGAAAAACAGGGAAAAACGCAATGTTCAGTCGCTATCTGGTGTATGGGTTGGTGGTGGCAGGGCTGCGTGTTGGTTTCTTCAAGGATAATCCATGCTGTCATTAGCGAGCCGAATTGCTCCTCGGCAACCTCTCTGTCATGATAATTGCATATGTTCGTTCTGATAAATGCATCTTGCCTTCGCAAAAAAATGTGCAGCACACGTTTTCTTCAATTATGGATAAGAAATGATCCCCTTTTTCTTTTTCTTTTTTTTTCTGAGAAGAAATAGTGATCCATCTTAAAGGCCTTCAGATTTCAACTCATGAAGGGATGCATCCATATCTCAGGAATTAACATTAATGGTGGAGGGATAACTTTTAATTGCCGCTGATTTCTTGACAAAACGCACCGTACTAAGCTGTCGTTAAGCCGCTACTAATGCGCGCCGTTTCAATAAATTGTAATTCTCATTACCGGGAAGGTTGTCAAGTCAGCACCGTCTTCTGCTCTGCCTAAATATACCGGCAGTTGCAACAGAATGGGCATGCAAAAAATGAATGAGAACTGCTGTGGATTCCCTCTCTTCTCCCCGTCTTTCTCTCGCTCCCTCTCTCTCCTTCTCTGTCTTCAACACAGATTGGAGGATTCTTAATCGGGTTGTTACCTATAGATCGTACGTGATATCTTATACCAGCTTTGTGATGTATGCAGGAATAATATTGGTCTTTAAATGGTTTTATTTCTTAAATAAATCAAAGAATTTAAGTTAATCTCTTTTCTTTCTTGTTTATAAAAAATCTACTAGACTACTTTGTCCGTCCCAAAGTATTTGAGCAACTAATATTTATATACAAAAGATACATATTCAAAAAAGACTAGAAAAAAACATATAACTTGTTTAATATATTTAATTAAGGGTCTATTGCATAACTTTATATGCTTTTGAACTAAACCGGTAATTTTTTTTCCAAAACTCAAAAATTAAACAGTCTTCTTGAAATCTAATTCATAAAAAAAACAAATAATAAAACTTGATAATAATGAACTAAATAATCCTCAATTATTCATCAAACCAATATGAAAAAAACTAATATTACAACTAGGTACCAATTTAGAATTTTAGTAGATTTTTAGGGGTCAAATTGGAGGATCAAACAGAAAATATCATAAATTCATAACTATACTGGAAGTTTGCCCATAATTCATCCTCAATTTTGTCTATATATCTAATTATGCTGGAATTTTTATCAAAATTTTAGAAGTCAAATTGTAATTTTCTCAAATTAGAGAACCAAACTGAAAATGTCATAAATTCATAACTATACTGGAAATTTACCCATAATTCATCCTCAATTCTGTCCAGAATTTCTAATTATGCTCCAATGACCATTTTATAATTTTTCAAAGTTCGGGGACTAAACTGTAATTTTTATAAATCATAATTTTTATCTAAAATCTTCCACAATCAACTAAATAACTCATTACCCGTAACAATTTACCCATAATATTCAAATCAATTCATAAATATTACATTAAACTTATTTTCTCTTACTGTCTTTTCCTTCCTTTATCTTTCCCTCATTCCTCTTCTTCTTCTTCTTCTTCTTCCTTTTCTTTTCTTCTCTCTTGCCGGTTTGCACTCTCAAATTTCAGATCCCTTTTTCTTTTTCTTTTTTCTATTTATACTTAAAAAAGTTTTCTTCAATTACCACAATACTCCTTATTCATTTAATCTACTTTTAAACCTTTTTCTATTCTCTTTTATTTTCAAAACATTACACACTGGAACTTTGAATATTGGGAAATCTGGCATTTCTTCCATTCCAAGCAAGCTAATGACTAAAGGAAAGCATCTTTCTGCAATTTCTATTTCGATTGAACACCATAACCTCTTAGCAGCAGGATGGATGAAAAAATAAATCATCTATATCCATGCTCTCCTGACTACTTGGAACACCTTGCTTAAGACAACAGGAGATCAAGATATTTAATATGAAATTCAACACAAGCTGATGATCCCAGTTCTTTGACAAAAGCAAATAGTAACAGGAAAGTCATTAGCGAGCCGAATTGCTCCTCTAATGCGGGACAAAAAATAATAAGAATTAAAGCAAGAAAAGAAAGAAGCTAAGAAGAAAAGGCTAAGAAGAAAAAGCAAAGAAAGAAAAGAAAGGGGATTGGAGATATGCAAAATCTGTAAATTTTCATTAATCATCAAAAGTCCCTTAACATTTAGAAAAGTAGGGTATTAATACTAAAACCCTAACTAGAATAAACGATTGGGCTTATGACTCACTAAATAAAATACCCAACAATAATTAAATCAAACCCAATGAATAAAGCTAAATTAATAAAACTCAACTAAAAGTTCATATAAATTAAACCCAAAAAATAAGCTAAAGCTCAATTTCTCAATGGTTTGGGCTATCCTCCATCGTCTATGATTATACGTGTGCGTAAACAATGTTTCTGGTTCGGTGTCCCCATCAATTCTCCCAAGGTTGGAAAAACTCGACCCCGTCGAGTATAGGTCAAGGCAACTCCGATAATGCTCTCAAAGATAATGATCAAGTTGTTCTGATGTCTCTCTAATAATCCAAGTATAGTCTGAATCTGGTTGTCGAGGCCATATACTGGGATTTGCTGAAGTTCATCATCCCTGGTAAAAACAACTTGTGCATTCAAAGTAGCATTAATATGTTCCTTTTGTGCCAAAGATATGGATAATGAGATAGGGGTATCAAAAGAAGCATCAGGGATATGTTGTATTTTATAAATACTGAGGTCTTTCATGTTAAAAGTAGAGCTAATATCAGAGTTTAATGGCAATTTAATGACATAATTATTTGATTTAATCATTTGCAACACTTTGAATGGTCTAGCACTACTTACTTGCAATTCATGATCGGTTTCCAAAGGACACCGTTCAAGTCTAATCTGTATCATGAAATAATCTCCAACATTAAGTGCATCATGATACTTAAGTAAATCAGCTCGAAATTTATGTTGTTCATTACTTGCTTGAATTTGTTTCATGATCTCAATATGAAAATTATGAACTCTACATGGTAACGACTCAACTGACTTAGATATCCTATCGTGAGGAGATATGGGAAGGTGTTTTATAGGCTTATCAGGTTTGTAGTCATGAACACTAAATGGTTGAGGGTGTGGAATGAGACAAACATTGTTTGAAACCTGTGTAGATATGGTATGGACACAATCAAGTAAACTAGGATTATCTTCATCTTCCTCATCATGTGCATGAGGTAAGGGGTTAAGAAGCTCAACATGTTGCTCTAAATTTATGATGTGTTGGACACCAAACATGTGGGGTGAGGAATCAGGTAATTTAGGAGGACTAATATCATGAGACTCTTCTAAGACTATACTTATCTCTATAGGTGATTCCATTGAAGAGTTCCCTAAAACTTCCTTTACCATTAAAGTAGACATATCAAGCTCTTTCTTAACCTTATTCTCAAGCTCACGTGGACTTATTTTGTTAGGTCCCTCTTCTTGCACATCCTCGTCATCTAAGTCACTAAAATCCTCAAGATTTGGCTCATACACTTCAACACTACAATATTCCTCTTTACCTATATCCTTATGTTTTTGGATGACTAAGGGTTTAGAGGTACAATCTAAAGAGATATGACCAAAACCTAGACAATTAGTACACTTAACCATTGAACTCACCTTAGACACTTCATTAACAACTCGTTTGTCTTTATCTTTCTTATAAAGTTGGGAGTTACTAGGATTAAGTCTGTGGGGTGGAGCACTTAACAAAGAATCACTACTTCTGAATTGGGACCTAATAGGGATACTATAAGAGTTATGACGATTCTTCCACTGATTCTTTGTGACCAACCTGTAGTCTTTAACTAAGGTATAAGCTTGGTTAATGGTAGATACACCTTGAAATACAACTTCTCTTCTAAGATCATCATTTAAGCCTCTATAAAATCTATGCAAAATCATGGCTTCACTCTCTCTTATGGCACATCTAATCATGTAATCGTTAAACTGCGTTATATACTCATTGATAGACTTGTTCCCTTGTCTTAGATTGTTCTATTGGTCTAAGAGTTTATTCCTATAAGACTGGGGTAGGTATTTCTCCTGAAATTTTTGTTTCATTTTGATCCAATCAGTTATAGGAGGTTTACCTCTCATCTCTAAACAATCCTCAACATCTCTCAAATAAATTTTGGATTCATCAATGAGCATCATCTTAGCAAATCTAACTTTCCTATTATCAGACAAGTTATGCCACTCAAAGAATCGATACATATCACGAATCCACATATCAAATATCCAAGGGTCATGACAACCATCAAAAGTGGGGGGTTTTATTTTGTTAGGACTCAAGACTCGCTCATCAAAGTCATCATGGTTAGAGTAACCTAAATGATAGTCATACTAGTGGCGCTCAGAGTGAACTTGTCCATAATGATTGTTCTTGTGATATATTTTGGTCTTTGAGTGTCTTATTCGAAAACTCTCTTGGGGCTCAATTCTTTTAAACATGTTGATCACCTAAGTTTGCAGTGCCCTTTAAATGGTCATAAGAACATCACTAAGGGTTAAGTCTATGGTAAGTGTAAACTTAAGCTTGGACACTAGATGATCATAACACAAAAGCATGCAACACTCACTTAGAAATGAAATTGAGATCACAAATGGTTCTTGCAAGTGAAGTCACAATACAAAAATAAAGCTAATCCTGTCTTTTTTTTTTCTTCTCTTTTTTTTTTAATGTGGAGATTAATCAAGAACAAATTACACTAATAAAATTGTAAGCATGTAATACTAGATTCTTAAGTGTAAATGATTAATCAAACATGATATAACAAGCAAGAACTCATAATTATCAAATAGAATAAGATATTAGCTATCACTGATGAAAAAGGTTAATGAACAAAAATTAACAATTAAATGACAAGTGAAAAACTAAGAAAAGTAAACTTCAACACATATGGGAGAGTGATTCACTAACTAGAGTGCTGGGAGGAAGCTGGAATTTGCTGGAGCTGACATGGCAAACTAGATAAATGGACTGCTGACACGGCAGATGACATGGCAGGATACGCTGATGTGGCGGGGTCTGCTGACGTGGCAAACGACGTGGCAAGAACTGATGTCATGACCGCTGACGTGGATGCTCTGACGTGGCTAGGTTAATTATTTTACCAGCTTTTGTTTCCTTCTCCTCTATCTCCTTAGGTGTTGTTGCTGGCGGCGCACGCGTGACTGCTGAAGGCGAGGACCACCACGGTCTGTTGAAAATGGTGGTTGCCGCCGGTCAGTTCTACTGCTCTGTCGGTCACTAATAGTGGGGGGCGATGATGGTACTGTGGACGGTCGCTGGGGCTTAAGAGGACGACACTGGCTGAGGCGCTGCCTTTGGTGCTGTAAACCCGAATCGATGTTGGTTGTGATGGGTGTTGTGGGTAGCGGCGTCTGGTGGTTTGTGGTTTTGATTTGGCTACTGAAGCCGCAGGTCTGCTGTGGTTCTATGGAGTCGCCGCTGAAATGGTTTGGTGTGATCTATCAGCGGCGTGGAGAATGGCCTCATGTAAGAGAATCTATCGCCGTGGGTCTTGGTGTGACCGGCGTTGAGGCAGAGTTTCCGGTCGGCGTTGATGCACGCTGTAATCGGCGTCTTCCAGATTTGTTGAATATTGCGGTGAAGGGGAAGATGAACAATGTTTTTTTTTTAATCAGAACAGTAGGGTTTTTTTTTAACAGTGAACAATATTTTTTTTAGATCAACTGGATCTAGGATTTATCATAAACATTGTGGGTCGTTTAATTGTAAGAACAATTAAAACCCTAGCTCTGATACCAAATTTGATGCGGGACAAAAAATAATAAGAATTAAAGCAAGAAAAAAAAGAAGCTTTTAGAGAAGAAGCTAAGAAGAAAAAGCAAAGAAAGAAAAGAAAGGGGATTGGAGATTTGCAAAATTTGCAAATTTTCATTAATCATCAAAAATCCCTTAACATTTAGAAAAGTAGGGTATTAATACTAAGACCTTAACTAGAATAAGCGATTGGGCTTATGATCCACTAAATAAAATACCCAACAATAATTAAATCAAACCCAACAAATAAAGCCAAATTAATAAAGCTCAACTAAAAATTCTATAAATTAAACACAAAAACATAAGCTAAAGCCCAATTTCTTAATGGTTTAGCCTATCCTTCATCGTCTATGATCATACACGTGCATAAACAATATTTCTGGTTTGGTATCCCATCATCCTCGGCAACATCACTGTCATGAAAATTGCATATGTTCGATCTAACAGTAGAATCAATGGTTGAATAAAATTTGTATAGTGGTTTCGAGGAGACAGTGAAAATAATAATTGCATAATGGACGAACAAAGCCCCTTTGTATGGTAGTTTCCAGGAGACAGTGGGAGTAATAATTGCATATTGGACAAAGAAAGCACAAGGGACTTGCCCTATTGTTTTATTTCTTTAGAGTAAACGGGTAACTATCTATTCCTCCTTCATGTTAATCAATTAATTGCCTGTGCTTTCCTTTATGAGATCAGCTGTTACTGACAGACTAAAAATGAGTTTGCAGTTCTGATTAAATTAAAACAACAAAATAGGATTTTTCCTTTTTTATGCTGATATAGGAAATGCGTAATTCCCCTAAGTAGCATATGTGTATCCATGCTAGCAGCTGACCCGAGCAGTACTGTTATTTCTGGCCAAGTGATTTTCTTTGGAGTTTCGATCTTCATTAATTGTTCTGGCTTTTTAATTAAAAAAGTACATAACACTGTTGTTTTAGCATCTAACAACAGTAGACTCAAGGATTTGAAGCAGTGTAATGTGAACACGTTGAATAGTTTATGTGGATAAATAAAGCAGAAAGTGACATAAAGTTGTAGCTTCCTGCCAATTTCTATTGCAATGACTTTAATATATTTGGTGTTTGATTATCAAAAACAAAAAAAAACATATAGGCCCCATTACTTGTCTTAGTTTAAGATAGCAGTTTTTTTAAAACTATGTTTTTTTAAAAATAAAATAAAATTAAACCATATTATATATTTCTCTAACTGTATCAATTTAAAAAAAAACAATTCCTATTAAAAAAATTAATCTAAAATAAAATATAAAATAATTTCAAAATTTATTAAAACATTGTTTATATAGAAAAGACAAACAAAGCCTAAATGCCCTTTCCTACCACATCACAAAATAACAAGACTTGAAGCCTTTTGTGCATGGAAAATTTCCAGGAAGCTAATAATGTGCACCCTCCGTAATGCCCTGATAAAATACTTGAATTTGAATTTTGCTTGTTTTTTGTTTATTTTAAATTATTTTTTTTATTTTAATTATATTACTTTAACATATCAAAAATAAATTTTAAAAAATAAAAAATATTATTTTAATATATTTCTAATAAAAAAATAATTTAAAAAACAACCACCAGCTAGAACAATATCAAACAGGTTTCTAACTATTTCTTTTCAATTAAATCATCATAATTATTATAATATAATATGAAGGTAAAAAAACCCTCCGTAAATACTTGAATTAAAGATATAGAGAGTGTTTATGAGTATGGTAACACTTGTTTTTTAAAGTGTTTTTACTTAAATATATATTAAAATAATATATATTTTATTTTTAAAGAATTTTTTTTTATACATAAAAGGGAAAAAACTAAAAAAAATAATCTCAAATAAAAAATTTATAAAATAAAAATTTATAAAAACATTGTTTATAGGCAAAGATAAAAGCGCACAAATACCCTTTCCTTCCATATGCATGCCAGCTCCCTTTGGCTGCTACGGGAAATTAAAATGTATTAAAATATTAATTTGATTTTAAAAAAAATTATTTTTAATTTTAGTATGTTACAACAATTTAAAATTTAAAATTTTAAATAAAAAAATTAAATTTTTTAAAAACACAGTATATTTCTAAACAAGCCCTCGACAGTTATAGCAGCAGCAGCAATAAGTAATAGTGCTCTGATATATTAATAAAAAAATGCAAGCTAATGACATCCACTTTAAAAAAAAAAAAACATTGCTCTGATACATTATCAAAAGAAACCGTTCCTTACATTTGAAAAAAACAGTGCTCTGACACAAATGTGTTTAGTGTTTTAAAAAAATATATAATAAAAAAGTTAAAGGGA
>Ga0325410_1009104_pt1 | contig 10660 bp, 4 predicted proteins | sample PopdelMetagenome_16_FD_206182 | JGI IMG/M metagenome (GOLD analysis project Ga0325410, IMG submission 206182) | Populus deltoides microbial communities from Bellville, Georgia, United States - Xylem-PdIQD-R3 | ecosystem: Host-associated > Plants > Phyllosphere > Stem > Wood/Secondary xylem...
TATAAACACTAACCTAGAAACTTAGAAAAACCCAAAAACAACTTTAAACCCATAAAATGACCAATATCCTAAAATAATAGCCTAAACCCGACAACTTTAATTCAAACATAATCATAATGACTTGCTTGAACTATAAAAAAACTAAAGGAAAAAAAACAATGCAATAGTTAAACCAAATTAACCACGAAACTGTAAAAGTGTATTTCTTCGACTCTAAACACTGTTATATTGATTCTAACATTTTTTTTAACCAACATTATCATAAACATAGCTTGATTAAACTTCACTTCTCACCAAAAATAACTTATGACCACAATTTTAGTAAATCACTTATCAACACATAAAATCAAAACAGATCCAATGACCAACCTAAACATCAAAATATATTTGGCTATCATTTAAACAAACTAATATCATTACAATAGTAGTCCTAAAAAATTCAAGTTATGCATCCAATACCATTTTGAACATACATGTCAAAACATGCATATTACTTCATGACATTATTAGATACATTAAAACACATATGTTTTCCATTAAACAACAACTAATTACAATATATGAACAATTAACATTCAAGTAAGGATTTAAAAGGCATTGAGAAGGGTGTGCTCATTGAGCCACACCCTCTCATAAAGGGCAAGTAGTATATTCTTACTCTTTTTCTTTTTCTTTTTTTCTCCCTCTCAACCCTTTCTTCCTCTACTCCTTTTCCTATCTTTTTTTTCTCACTTATGCTTATTATTTTCCTCTTTTTTGTTTTCTGGAATCTCTCTCTTGTTCTCTTCCTCTTCTTTCTCTAAAAAGACACTCTTTTATAGGCTATAACAAAACTAGAAAGTTACAAAACCACTCACCATTTTCTTGGTAGCTTTCCAAATATAGGTGGTAATGAAAGATTTCACCCCTGTATTTTATAAGCTTCCCAAAAAGTTACAGTGTATGGTTTCCTTTTGTTCTTTATGCAATAAACCTTATCAAAAGAATGTAGCCTTAAAGCTTACTCTTCTATGGGTGACTTTATTTTTCAGTCAAGATTATTTAGGTAAGGTGCTTTGATGAATTAATCATGGAAATTATGTAAATGTTCTAATAAAGGACCTGAGACATCTATCATTGGGAACAAGTCACACTCAATTTGAAGGTCCATAACTTCATATTTATTAATTGGAAGATTAACTTTTAATCAGCTTGAATTTTCCAAGGAAAGGGAGGTTGACTAAGGATAAGATGTTAGCAAGTTTTTTTAGATAAATAGTGTATAAAGCATAGTTTTAAAACTCAACCTGGCGGGTCGACCCGTGACTCGAGCTGGAACAAGGCTGGGTTTAAGAAAAAATAAGAAAAGGCAAAACTTGGGGTAACCCGGCAAGACCCGATCAAAAACCCGGTTGCAACTTGTTGACTTTTTTTTTTACTAAAGCAACGTTATTTTGATTTTTTTTAAAAAAAAGAATTGACTCACGCGACCTGGTAACCCGGTCAACACCCGGAACCTGGGCCTTGGACCGAGCCGACCACCGGGCCAGGTTTGAAAACTATCGTATAAAGTTTTTAAAAGGATGACTAATCCTTATAGATAAAGTGTTTCTTAGATGTTCGGTTCCAGTTAGAGCTTTCAAAATGTTCAAAGATATCACATTTATTCGCCTGAAGGTGGCTCTCAATCAGTCTTTTATGCTGAAAAAGAAGAACAATGACTAAATAAAGTGTCATCCTCTTTTTCATTAAAGCTCAAATGACATGTCGCCTAGCCTAAATCCTAAAAATTAGGGTTTTAATTTGGGTTTAAAAAATTTCCATTATAGTCTTTGTACTTTGAATTTTGACACATGCATCCTTTATTAACATGAAAACCTTTTCGTTCATGCAATTGCATCCCTAAAAATGTTGATTGGAATCCTTTTATTCACGTGCCTTTTATAAATGGATCCTTGATTTCTAGATTATGCAATTTGGTCCTCAATTGACTATTAAACTCTTAATTTCTCTCAATTTGGCTCCTGATTTATTTAAATTTGGTCCTTTTGAAAACCCCAGGATAGATTACAAGTAATAATGTAATAGAAATTATGGTGTAATTAAATGAAATAAGTAAATGAATAGAATAAATTAGGGAAAGAGAGTTAAAAAGGTAAGAAGATAAGTTTATATGCAAAAATTGTATTTTTCCAAAATCAGAAATTGTCTAGCTATTTTAAGAAAAGGCTATTGTGCCTGTTCTAACACTACGGTGTCCAACAAGAGAGAAAATAACATTTTCAATTCTTCTTCCTTCCTTTCACCTTGAAGGACTAGGTAGTAAGGTTTGAGAGTGAAAAGAGAGAGTTTTGAAAGAGAAAAACACATTCATACTATAAATTAAAAAAAAATTAAAGAGAAAAAAAAATTGAGTTAGAAAGAAAGTGAAGAAAGAAGAGGAAAAAATGAGAAGCCTTGAAAAATTTTAACTGGTTGATTTTGAAAATAAATCTTGTAACCAGGTAAGATGTTTGAAACCCCTTTACACCAATTTGAATAAGAGTTAAGTGATTTTGAGCAAAATTGATCAAAATTAAATTAGGGTTATTAAGATAAAATTAGAGGAAAAGTGGTTTTCATATAGATTGAGTTTCTATGATCCTTGTAAGGTGTAATCAGAGTGAAATCATGTTGAAATAACAAAGAAATTTTGATATGCAGGGAAGCCCTAGGTGTTGGCCATAAACAGAACAAAAAGAGGAAGTTTCACATTTATAATATTGTCTATTAATTTTGTTATAAATGTGTGTATGATCACGTGAATAATGTTTTTTCATTGAGTTGAATTAATGAAATGATGAAATATTGAATATTTGATTGGTTCAGGCTAAAAGGATGAAATTTGTAAAATGTTAGAGAAATTATAAATTGTATGGAATTGTGTAAAATCGATAAGAGTTGAAGGAATTATGAATTTATTTGTAACTAAGTTGATTTTCTTGTGTAATTAATGGTTAGAACGTATTGATAAAAAAAACTTGAATATAATCATAAGAAATATTACGATGAATAAGGAGTATTTTATTATACGATAATAATACTTAATTGAAAAACATGTCGATGCAGGAGAGATTGTTGTAGTGATTGAGAGAGCTGGTGGAGTTGCTCATAGTCAGACTACAGGTGGGTACTTTGTACCTTGTGGTAAGTTTCTTTACAATTTCCCATAAATTTTACTTGTGAATTAGTTAATCCATGAGAATATATATATATATATATATATAGAGAGAGAGAGAGAGAGTCATATGTAAGTTGAGATGATTGATTGATATTCATGAAAGAATATCATATCATTGGCTTCCATATGAAAATACCACGATGGATTTGTCGAATTGACTAGTATTCATAAAGGAATATCGAATGATTGTGTTCCATATAAGAATGCCAGATTGATTGGCAACCAAGATTACATTATGAATATTGTAAGATTTTTTTTAGGCTGAATAAATTTATGTAAAAAGAATTTTGGAATTATTATATAAAATGGTTTTAAATATTGTCTAGATGAAAATTTTGGATATTTCTTAAAGTTTCAAACAAACTATTTATCTTGAAACTTAATAAATATTATTGATTTTCTTTACAGGTACCTCACGGACTCACCATGGTTGATCAATAGCTTATTACTTTTGTGTATATATAGGAAAATATGAACTATTGTATTGTAATATCAATTCATAGATTGTAATTTCAGACACTTTATTTTGTTATGTAACTAAGATATTATCGGATTAAATTAACAATTATCGATAACTAATTATGGTGATGTAAATGTGTATGTTATTTAAATTTTTGTATAGTTTAAGTCTTACATGTTTGCTATACATGTCATTATATTTATTGTAGTAACCATATAATTAGATTTCATATAGACTATAATATTAGGTGATGATTCTTGAATCCTATTAATCATATTTTTTATGATTAATCCCAACACAATTAAAACCTCTTTAATCCAAGAATCATACCCACCAGGGACGAAATTAAAGGAGGGTAGGCAAGGGTCCGGGCCCCTGCCAAACAATTTTTTTTATTTAGTGTTTAAATGCATAGATAGTGTAATCATTTAAAGAGATGGGCCCTTCTAATAATAAATTATTAGTTCCTTACCTATTAAACTCTCCACTTTAAAAGTCTCTATTTTATGCTCTACTTGGAAAAGAAAAGGCAAATAACTTTTTCAGTTTAATTATTTTTCCGTTTCTTTCTCCGGAGCCCTCTCCAACCCCAACCCAAAAGTATAAGAACATAAAGCGACGCAGAAGGCTAAAGCAAAGCTACCAAGTAATTAGTCAGTAGTGACCCAAATTTAAAATCTTTTCTTTATATATTTGTTAAGAATATGATGAGATTTATTTTATATAATTCTGTTATATTTACTTTTTTTTCCAGATCTGCCAGTTTTACTATTTTTTAAATTCTTGTTATAGTGACTGTCTTTTTTCTAATTAATTGAATATATTTTATGGGTTTGTTTCAATTACGCTTGGATTTTTTTATGTTTTGTTTTTAGCAGAGCCACTAAAATTATCAATTTTTTCTCATGTGTACCTTACTATCACCAGGTCCAATATACAATTAGACACAATCTTTCTAGCCAAATTGAGTTCTTTGAAGAACACATACCCAACTTTGATTCAGTGTAAGTTTTCTTATTTAGAAACCAATAATCCCATTTTTTATGTTAGATTTTCTTTTATATATCAGTTTTTTTTTAATATGTTAATTTTGCTTTTATATGTCAGTGTGGTTTACATGTAAAAATTTATTTTTAGTTCTGATTATTGCTTCAACACATCATTATTTATATTTATTTTTAAAATAGAAAACAATAAAAATTTATGATGTTTTGATTTTAAGTTGAACGATGAACAAAATAAGAAGAATTAATTCCTTTTTTGAGAAAAAAAAAAAGAAAGAATATTGATAACTCACAGCCTAGTGGACCAACTCCAATGTGTACTGTTGAAGTTATGGTTGAGCAGCCCCAATGTGCTTCGGTTTGTGAAGAACCTGCATTGATTAGTGAGCAGCCTCCTACTAGAATCGACATTGCTCATGTAATTAGAGATCCAAGCAATCGTCCTCAAATTTGAAAATACTCGGTTAATCAACAAGATGAAATTCGAAGGGCATACATTAATTTAGGGCCATATCAACCTTTGATGTCTGAATATCCACTGACAGGTGAAAAATATCCTCGTCTATTTCAGTCTCATTGGTTTAAAAGTTATCCATGACTTGAATATTCAGAGAAAAATACTGTATTTTGTTTCCCTTGCTATCAATTTTCAGGTAAGTCATCTAGAAAGCCACGATCAAACATATTTACTGTTAAAGAATTCAATTGTTGGAAGAAAGTTAATGATGGGGAACAATGTGCTTTTTTGACTCATATAGGAAAAGGTTCGAATTCAGCTCATAGATTTGCTACCAAGTACTTGAAAATTTTGAAAAATTAGTCATGTCATATTGAGAAGGTAGTTAAGAGGCAAACTACTCAAGAAATTCTAAATAATCGATTGCGTATTAAAGCTTCAATAGATATTGTTCGTTGGCTTACATTTCAAGCATGTACTTTTAGGGGGCATGATGAACGTCCAAAATCAAGGTAATTTTCTTGAAATATTGAAACTTTTAGCATCATACAATGAACAAGTAGACACTTTTGTTTTGGATAATGCTCCACAAAATGCTAAATACACCTCACATCAAATTCAAAAAGAAATTATGTGTGTCTTTGCTAGAAATGTTCAGTCTTTAATTCGTCATGAGATTGGTGATGCAAGATTTTGTTTAATTGTTGATAAAACTCAAGATGAATCCAGAAGAGAGCAAATGGCCCTTGTTGTTAGGTTTGTTGATAGAAGTGGATTTATACGAGAATAATTTTTTGATATAGTTCATGTCAAAGATACAACTGCTTCAACTCTCAAGAAAGAGATTTCCTTTGTTTTATCTCATCACAATCTTGATGTTCAAAATATTAGGGGCCAAGGGTATGCTAGTGCTAGTAATATGCGTGGAGAGTGGAATGGATTGCAAGCTTTATTCATTAATGATTGGCCATATGCATATTATGTACACTGATTAGCTCATCAATTACAATTGGCTCTTATTGCTGCAGCTAGAAAAATATCTGATATTAACACTTTCTTTCAAAATTTGATTTTTGTTGTTAACATTATTAGTGCTTCTTGTAAGCGTAATGATGAATTATGAGCTTTTGAAGCAGATACAAATTGAACATTTAGTTGATATTGGTGAGATTGAAAGGGGTAAAGAAGTTAATCAAAGAGGTGATTTGCAACGACCTGGAGATAACAGATATAGTTCGCACTTCAAATCAATTTGCAGTTTGATAAAAATGTATTGGACAACTTGCTTGGTTCTTGAAAACATCGCTTTAGAGGGATCTACTTATTCTCAATGTGGTGATGCGGTCTTTTCATTTAAATTGCTAATGTCATTTGATTTTGCATTTATCCTGCATATAATGAAGAATGTTATGGGAATTACTGACATGTTTTGTCAAGCTTTGCAACAAAAATCTCAAGACATTTTAAATGATATGCATTTGGTGACTACCACAAAGACTTTAATTAAAAAGTTAAGAGATGATGACTTTAATTAAAAAGTTAAGAGATGATGGTTAGGAAACTCTTTTAGAAAAAGTGACATCATTTTGTAAGCATCAAGACATTAAAGTTCCTAATATGGATGCTTGTTTATCTAGTATGGGACGATCTCGCCGTAAAACAAAATCAATAACAGTTGAGCATCACTACCGAGTTGATATATTTACAGCTATCATTGATCAACAATTCCAAAAGCTAAATAATAGATTCAATGAGCAGACAATCGAGCTTCTTAAGTTAAGCACAACTTTAGATCCTAAAAATAACTATAAATTATTCAGTGTTAAAGATATATGCTTACTTGTTGACAAGTTCAATCCTGAAGACTTTTCTTATCAAGAAAAAAAACTCATTTAAGATTTCAGTTGCAGCATTATAAGCTTGATGTACCCAATCATCCAAAGTTAAAGAATATGTCATTGATTGCTGATTTATGTCAAGGATTGGTAAAAATAGAAAAATCAACAATTTATCCACTCATTGACAGGTTGATTTGGCTTATTTTGACTCTTCTTATTTCGACATCAATTACTAAGCGAGCTTTTTCAGCGATGAAGATTTTTAAAACAAGATTTCACAATTGAATGGAGAATGATTTTCTTGCAAATTATTTGATTGTCTATATAAAAAAAGAAATTGTTGAAAGATTCACAATTGATATGATATTCAATGATTTCTATTTTATAAAAGAACGACGAGCACAATTAAAATAAATATGTAAGAATCATTCTTTATTATTTTTTACTTTATTTCAAAGTTTTATCAAACATAAATAATGCATCGCTTTAGCTAATGTTTCTTATATATTTTGTATATTTATATTTGATAGGTACAAAGATTAACAAAATTAAAGTGATGAATATATTATGAAGAAAAAATTAACTTCATAGCTTTAACTCAATTTAGTATTGTTTTAAAACTCTTACCTTATATAAAAATTATCATATGTTTGTAGTAAATTTTTTTGAATAAAACTAAAAATAATCTTAGTACCCGCTATCCAACATCACGCATGTCACGATAATGTTTTTTTTATTATAGCTCGAATGAATGATATTGAGTTATGAAGTAACTTTAAAACATATCAAATTATATTATAGTATTTATTTATAGTTATTGAAATCAATTCAAAATTTACTCGATACAAGATGTAGATCAAATAAATTAATTTGGATTTATTTAGATTAATTAAGAAAGAGAGAAAATCAAAGCAATAATATTTTTAAAAAAATCAATTTAGATTTTTATAGAGTTGACTGGTTGAAACAAAGTCATTTTTTTTTTAACACTTGACACGGGCAGAGATGAATCGGCCGGGATTTAAGTCAGATCCGTAGGGGCCGCTCTCAATAACCATGCATTCACTTTGTAAGAGTTTAAAAAATAAATAAATAAAATTGTATTTTATTTCCTAAAAAATGTACCTATAATTTGTAGATACCTTCTACAAACTGTAGGGTTATTTCTGACATTAGAATTGATTTAAATGAGGATATCCCCGCTGCCAAGGAAAGACAAGCATGTCAATTTGAGGGGTTACTGTCTCATCAAATTGACAGCCATATCTATTTTTAAAAAATTATTAAATAATATTAGTGATTTTATTTAAATATGCAATTTCTTCAATAAATAATTATTTTACCTCGTATATATAAACCCCTAGGAGGTTCCTCTCACACTAACAAATGACTTGTTATACTTCATCAAATCAGCTAAACCCCACGATGAACCACCAGAAATGGCTCCCCGTTCCGTTCTTCCCTCAGCCCGAAACATATCAAATGTTTCGGCTCCTAACTGAAAATCCATCGTTTCGTGGCTCTTTTGTAGAACCCCAAAACTCGTTTTCTTCACCTTTTACCTTTAACCACTACAACCCCACAAGTTATCCTCCTGTTTCACCCGATATCTCGGCTTCTGTTTCACTCTCCGATAGTTTCAAGAAATCACCAGACACACCACCGGTCCTTGATGGAATCGGTGCTATTGTAGGTCAACAAGTCCTTTTTGGTACGAATGACACCAAGAATTCAGAAGTATCGGGTCTCTCTTCAATTTCTCAACGTACTGGGTCAAAAACAAGTAAGCAAGAAAGTGGCGCTGTGAGAAGCAGTGTTAGTGATGGGGTTCCAATACGAAAGACCTACAGAGGGGTGAGAAAGAGGCCATGGGGGAGGTGGTCAGCTGAGATAAGAGATCGGATAGGAAGGTGCCGCCACTGGCTTGGAACATTCGACACCGCAGAGGAGGCAGCGCGTGCATATGACTCAGCTGCTAGAAGACTCAGAGGTGCAAAAGCAAGAACTAACTTTGAAATCCCTCCTGTTTTGCCTCCTGTATCTTCTTCTTCCTCTTCTCCACCAAGTGCATGCTCAGGTTCAATCTCTAATAACGCAGAAGCGAGGAAGATCACTAACGTTAATAACCACAGCAGCAAAATGGTTGGTAATGGTGGTAGGAAGTGTGCAGTTGTCACTTCTGTGGCACATTTGTTCAGTGATTTTGAAGGGAAAGGAACTAGTGCCGGTGGCAATGTGGAGCTCGACTTGAAATTGGGAATGGGGTCTGATGGACATCGTGGTGGCAACAAGAGTGCTGCTAGTGCTCCTCCATCCATGGTGGTTTAGTGCTGTTCAGTAAGTAGTAAGGTATTTTGCTATATATTATATGTGGTAGTGCTTTTTCTTCTTATCTTGGGTTCCTACAGTTGTATCTAGTAGTTTCTTGTTCATGGGCGAATGTTAATGCAAGTGCAAGAATGTTAGCTATGACTGGCTACTTAATCAAGGCACATTCTTAGAAGATGATTTTTGCCGATGAGTACTCTCAAGAAGAAGATGATGATGAATATAGAAACCGACAGTATTTACTCCTACTTCCCCCTCACTTTCCCTCTCCCTCTCCCTCTCCCTCTTTCTCTGTGTTTGTGACTGTGTCTCTGTGTGTGTGTGTGTGTTTTGGGTTTTAACAAAAATGGTTTTATCCTTCGAGTCTTTCAATGGCTTGCATGGTGGAGTACTGTGCAAAGCTTGAAATTTTTTGCTTGTAGACGTGGATTTATACTACAAGATTCACTGGTGCAAGATGTACTGTTGGGTACAAATTAATCCACAACAATTTCCATGGCATTGAAGTGCAAGGGATAATTTCTCCAAAAAAAAAAAAAGCGCAAGAGATCATTATTTGCAGGCAAGAATGAATCATTAATTACTCGAAAAAACAGAAGGACATATACATAGGCCATTGATCATCGTAGAGATAGACCTTCCATCTAGGACTACTAGTCTCTCTTTTCAAGTCCAAATTGTTACGCCTCAAGGCAATCCATGCAAATCTGAAATAGTATTAGAGAACAGTATTTTTCATGTCTAGCATTTTTTGCGCTTGGTAGTAGTCTTGTAGAGTAGAGGTTTGCTTGCAAGTTTTTGGAGTACCAAAAAGTGGTGAATACAGAACAGCAGCTAGGGCAGCGGTGCAATTGGATTTTGATTTTAAAAAAAATTAATTTTTTATATTATATATTATTTTAATATATTTTCAAGGAAAAAATCTTCAGCTAATTGATTAACTAAATAGTTTTTTTATTATGTAATTATTGCCTTCTAAATTGTAGTTTTGTGAAAATTAAAATAATATATTTTTTTATTTTTTATATAAAAATATATCAAATTAAACACATTTCTTAAAATCATAACAAAAAATGCAGTTTGGTACCGACATGGTAAGTAATAATGGCAATTGATTAGGATTAGACAGAGAGTCATGAACACATCTCTCTCTCTCTCTCTCTCTCTCTCTCTCTCTCTCTCTCTGGCATTACTTCACAGTAATATTGCAGATATGCAGTGAGTGCATGTCTTGAAAGATTGTAAGGAAGGAAGAAAGGAAAGAAATTAACTCATCTTCTGATTTGTTTTCAAATCGGACGTGATCTTGTTTTTTTTCCCCTCCAGTTTTGAAAGCCTTAAATTTACTACTGTTATGTACTCTAACCTGGGTTT
>Ga0325410_1009107_pt1 | contig 10659 bp, 10 predicted proteins | sample PopdelMetagenome_16_FD_206182 | JGI IMG/M metagenome (GOLD analysis project Ga0325410, IMG submission 206182) | Populus deltoides microbial communities from Bellville, Georgia, United States - Xylem-PdIQD-R3 | ecosystem: Host-associated > Plants > Phyllosphere > Stem > Wood/Secondary xylem...
TTTTTACATGAGAGTCGCTGCTATGACTTGACCATGTCGAGGAGGCTTCAAGTTTATATAATTTCATAGTTGAGGATGAGGCAGCTTTGTTGGAATGCAAAGCTGCTATACTTGATAATATTTCATGCCATGTATCGGGTTGAATCAGATATTTTTTCAAACATAACAAAAACTATACAGATTATAAAGTATTATTTAATATTTTTATTAATCCCAACTTATTATATTAATTTTAAAACCCTCTAATTTAACCTATTATTATGTGATAGCTGTTTTAATATGGTAGAGTTGATTTTAAACAATTTACTTGACTATTAAAAAAATATGAGAATAAAATTAAAAAAAATTAATAAAAAAGAAACATCTTAATTAATATGATTTTTTACTTAACTCGAGTTTAAAATGAGAACGTATGAAAATTATTTTAATATAATGTAGTTGACTTGATTAGTTTTAAAAAATATATATATTTATTAAAAAAAGTTTGAGGATATACTTTTTTTTAATAAAGGGAACAAAATTAAAATAAAGAACCCTTGAACAAGAACAAGAAGAAGAAGAAAAAAGATTAAAGGGAAGCTTCGTATAACATATAAACAGTGAAGTTCGATGACAATTCCCAAGTTCTTAGCAAAAAGCTCTCTCACGTAAAGATAACGGATAGTTTTTTTTTTTTGAAAGATAACGGATAGTTGAGCATTCCTTTATCTTGTTTCTTGTATTTGGAAAACTGTTTTCTTTCTATCAGTCTCTATTTAATTATTTTTAAATAAAATAATAAAAATATATTTTTTTTAAAATAATAAAAAATATCCTGCATCGATTATTTAAAAAAATAAAATAATAGTTTTATTTATGAATGCAATCAAATGTTGTAATAAATAAAATAAATATTTAAAAATAAGAATTCAGTTATTTTTATCAAACAACTCAGTAAACATAAGAAACACAAGAGAACTAAAAAACTTAAAATAAAATAATTATTTTTTAACTTCAATTAATGAATTTTACTTATTAATTCGTATTAATATTTTAAACGAGTTGTTTTTTTTATGAATTGAAACAATTAAAAAAAGAATTGAAATATTATTTTTTATATTAATATACATAAGATATTATCTTTATAGCATGTCCTGTCCAATACATGTCAAATGAAGAGTAGAACAGTTGTCCAATAACGTATAATTATTATATTATTACAAAACACCCTCGCACACATTGTTTATGAAATATTAAAAAATATATTGCGTGTAAGATGTACGATGATGATTTTAGGAAAATATTAAATATATACTTAAACTATGAGGACAATATTAATTTCAAATTCAAGCTATTTATTATATTAATTTTATGCAGAATTATTTTGATTTTTCAATTATGGTTTTTATTAGAATTATTTAAATTCTCTACAGAATAATTTTTCTTTAAATACAATTCGGAAGGAAATCTGGATAGAATGCCTTGAAAATGGATGGAAGTCCATAATTTTGGAGAGTTTGCAAGTAAAATTGATAATAAAAATTATTTAATAGCAAGAGGGTATTTTTGAAGTTTCCCTGATTTTATTATAAGGGTTAACAGATGGTAGGTACTGCCGTTGAATTTACTATGCTTCACAGACAATTGGAAAAAATCAACGGTTTTAAAATTGCCATGGAAGCATGTGCAATCCGCGAAGACGGAAGAAGTCATTTTATATATGTATGTATATATATAAAGAGGGGTGGAGGGGGTTTTATATTAAATTGAATTAAAAATTGACTTAATTAATTTAATAGGTCAATCGATCAATCGGTGAGTTGGCTAAAATTTAAATGAGACTTGGATTTAATTTTTTGAATAAATTCTAAAACTAGAACTAAAACATTTTGATTTTTTTTTAAAATATTAAAAAAATCATTTTAAATAGATTCAATTAACCCATTTCTCAAATTCTACTGAATTTGTTTTCGTTTTTGTTTTTTTTTTTTTTATGTATGTTACCTACGATACTTTTGGGGTGTTTAAGACACCGTTTGGAAACATGGTGTAAGCCACGTTCTCAAAAAAATTAAAATTTTTTATTAAAATTTAATATATTTTATATGTTTTGGATCGTTTTGATGTGCTGATGTCAAAAATAATTTTTAAAAAATAAAAAAAATCATTGGCATGCATTTCGGCACGAAAAGTTATTTGAAAAGCAACTGCAACCACACTGCCAAACAAGTTATGCATAATTGCAGTTATTTTTCAAAGTACTTTTTGTTCAGAAATGTATTAAAATAATATTTTTTAAAAAATTATTTTTGATATCAGTGTATTAAAATGATATGAAAAGATTAAAATTTTTTATTAATTTAAAAGAAAAAAAATAATTAAAAAATAAAAATTTTAAAATATAAAAACAAACAGAAACATCATACCATTAAATCAAAAGGTCGTTGGCATGATCGGTGTAGTTAAACATAGATTAAAGCCTTGTAACGTGGCACTAAAATCGTCGTTAATAAAGTATTGAAAGCACTAAAAAAGTATTCAGCACCTTTTGATCCGTTCTAAGTCTAAATGTCGATCGTGGTGCCAATACCATTAAGCAAAGAACTCACATAAAGATACAATTTATAAGCACACCAACATGATGATGACATGGCAGAGGTGAAATAGCAAAAGACAATTATGCTAGATTTTTATATTTTATATTATATATCCAGTCATTTTACAAAGGATGGTTTTCAAGACAATTATGCTGCATTTTGATGCCACCATATGGCCTCACCAAGTACACACAACATCCATTGATGTAAAATATATTTTAAAGTCCTAATTATTTAGGACAATAATTGTATAAAAATATAAACGAGATGAATAATAATAATACATGTATATATATATATATATATATATATATATATATATATATAATAAAAAACTCTGATGGGTATTAGCATAACATAATCAAGTGTTATGATCTAAACCTGTCTCTCAAATTTATAACTTATCATATGGTTAAAACAAGTAGCATTATAATAATATTGACATTTATTGGCACATAGAAACCTTGTTTATTTTTAGTGAGCATATGCTTTAGATTTGAATTCATAACTAGAATTTTTCTTCTAGTTAGCAAAACATGTTAACAATGGTTAGATGTTTTTTGCATTAAATAAAAAAAAGAACAAGAGGGGAAAAATAATGGTTTGTAAAAACTTCATTTAGTAGCCTCCTCTAGTACAGAAAATTATAGGAAAAAGAACTTTTCTAAACTACAAGAAAGTTGTTAAACGCTAAAGGAATAATTCATTGGCATTTATATTTGTTGCTGGTTGGCTTTTTAATTATCGATGGCATTGCCCATGGATTCATGTCGTAGGTTAGCTTATCATTCGAGATTTGATGTTTGTTGATAATATCGTCAGCAAACTAAAATGTTGATGAAATATTCATGCCAAAAAACAATTATCGACCTGTGTTTGTCGGTAAATCTATCGGTATAATAATTACAAACAGACGTTTTCATCGCTAATTTGTCAACTAGGTTGCAAATATCGCCGGCGACATCACCAATAAAATTCCCTATATAGGTTGTCATTACTTATTTTGTTGGCGAGTCCAAAATTGAATAATAAAATTTTATAATACTATATTAAAAGTTAATTTCAGTATTCCATAAAAATATTTTTATTACATTTTAAAAACTCCTAACAAGATGGAGCTGTAGGTGGAGGGGGAGGAAAAACTCGTAAACCAGGAGGTCCAAGATGGGAAGGATAATATGTCACCATATATGCATGTATTTGCTTCTAATTCTTTCTATTTTGTTCTTCCATATCGGCCTTCAGAACATATAATCATTCCATAACTTGTTCTTGGACCATCTCTTCAATGATCAATAATGGTTGGCTTGGGTTGGCTTGTAGTTTGCCTATAGTTGAAACACTACAACCTGCGCTTATATCTCGAGTAGTAGTCATAGGCATATCATAAAATCGATTCATATCAGGTCCATTAGCTTCTCTAACCTCCAACTACAACTGAGAATCACGAGGAGATGAATTGAAGTGTCTTTTTCGTATTTCATAACCATGTCGACGTTATATATTTCTGACAAAAAAAAGTCAAATTTCAAAATTTATATCTAACTAAAAACATTAGTAAGCCTATTATAACTATCCAACAAAACTTACAATAAACGTTTCAACTATGTTATTGACAAACTATTGAACATTTTTTCTGTCTATCCTCTTTTCTTATGTGTTTTCATTAATAACTTCATCGAAGTTGGTTTGTGCCCAAACTATGAAGCCTGTAAAATAAATCATTTAAAAAAAGTCTCACAAATAAACACTAAATTAACATTTGAAAAAATAATAATTATAGACATGAAATGAGGTCTTACTGAGCGCTTTGCATGGTTCACAAAAAAGAAGCAATCTTTTGGTGTACTTGCTCACGAAACCATGAATTTCTTTTTTTTCTGTTCCACAACTTGGATCCTAGCTGCCTTATAAATTCTTGAATTTTTTCCTAGTTATTCTCTATGACATGGCTTTATCTAAAATGTTCTCATAACATGATGTCATCAAACTTGGCTCTACCTTTTGCATATTTATGGGTGTAATACTATAAATCACACAATCTAATTCAGGAAGTTATTAAACAACTATAAGGTAATGAAAAAAATGATTGTGCACAATAATATAACAATTTTAGCTTGAAACTTACCATTTACACTGTGATTTTCCCATACTTTCCTAACCACCCTCTCTTTGCCTCATCCTACCAAAAGTTTTTCTTATTGTCAATTTTATAAACTAATTAGTTTTCTAAATTTTAAAAACTATATATTAACTTAAAGTAGGACATATTTATCTAACCTTAAACTTTCCTCACTAAGCCTTAACCATACTCATTCATTCATGATGACCTTGAAGCTAACTCCATTGAATAGTTCTTTAAATGATGATTTCATCATTGATGTTATCGTACAAACAACTTTAATATTTGTAAACTTGAAGATCATTTTCATTTTCATTAATGAAAAACTTACAATAATTTAATACAAAGAAATAACATCAATAATGAGAAATAAATTACTTATACGATGTGGTTGGCCTTCTGCTCTACAATAATATTGTCGAAATAATCATCTCTGAAAGACAAGATTCAAGCTCTGTGACCCTTATTGAATGAGCCTTGGTCGATAAATGTCTTTTCATGATCGATACCTAAATGTACAATTGGCTTACCGACACTACTGTTTGATTTTGAAGGTTTTCTTAGCATCTCCAAAATATAAAAAACCAATTCATGTTAGATTTCACTTGACCTTAAAACCATGAATTTGAATCGCAACACATTCATTGATAAGTTGAACATGACATCAAAATAACATGGATTCCATTCATGAAATAGATTAAAAAAAACCTAAAGACTAACATTTTTGAAAATGTATCTCATACCCATAAAAAACTATTCATAAGGTTTTTCTATAATCTAAATGATCTTGTTTAGCAACTAAAGGAAACAATTTTTAACACATAACCAAAGAATATTTAAGAAAGAACTTAACTTCTATGATTTTTTAAACTCAATCCATTTATCTAACAAGTTAAACACAAAACCTCAACCCCATGCTTTATAGATTTGAAACAACCACATTCCATTCAGAAAAATTATGAAACATAATGAATGTCAAAATAATAGCCTTTATTCAGAATTTCTCTTCTAGTCTTCTTTGTATCCATAACAATAACCTAAGCATCCATAAAAAATATAAACCATATGACCTTAATTCATTAACATCCATGGTAACATGATAAAAAACAACATAAACTTCAACCTGATAAAAAGCATTAAAAATGAATATGAATCTTCAATTTCACCAAAAAACCACAAGCCCACCAATTGAGTCAAATCATCCCTCACTACACACCTCATCAAAATAAACTCGGCTATTCTTTTATTCTATAATCTAGACCATCCCAAACAATCACAATAAACGAACCATACCTCTCTAACAATTCATTAACAACAAAATAAACAATACTTAAAACTTACAAATATATTATAGTAAATCCTAAAATGACCTAACCATAAGCAGAAGATAGAAAACTTATTAGCAAAAACAAATAAATCAATATATCATAAAAATGATTAACTACAAACCTACCAATGAATGCATGCAGTATATGGTTAATCAATCTCATAAAAGTATCAAGCGTATTATGAAATCCAAAAGACATAACTAACCACTTATACAAACTATATTTAGTTTTAAAAGAAGTTTTTCACCCATCACCTTCTTTCATTCTAGTATGATGATATCCACTTTTACAATCAATTTTAGAAAACAAACAAAATCCATGCATTTCATTAAGCATATTATCTAATTTAAGGATATGACTTCTATACTTTACTATTATGTTATTGATTGCTATACAATCAACACATATTCTCCAAGTTCCATCTTTTTTAAGTATTAAAAGTACAAGAACAACACATGAACTTATGCTCTCTCGAATGTGCCTTTTTTATTAACTCTTCTATTTGCTTTGGAAGCTCTTTTGCTTCCCTGATATTACTTTTATGGGCTGGTCTATTAGGAATAACCAAACTTAGTACCAGGTCAATATAATATTCTATTCCTCTTATATGTGACAATCTACTTGGAATTTCATTGGGAAATAAATCTTCAAGTTCCTATAATAAAGAAATAAAAACACTATAAAAACATGAATCAAGTTCGTTAGTGTTAAAATATGTCTCCTTATATACAAGTAAAATCATAGACATATAAAAAAAATAAGCATATGTAAGATGACTTTGTTTTGCATAAATATTAAGGTGTTTCCCTACTTTTTCTATATATTCTTCTTTTATCGCTATTTCTTTCTTTTCTCTCCACACTCGACTTTTTTTTTTAAATTTTAGCAAACACCTTTAAAATTGTCTTTAATAGCTGAAACTTTAACCTTTAGTGTTTCACACTCATGGCTCATCTTAGTTTTACTCAGCCTCATATCCTCATCATTATTTTATAACAAGACATGTTTAACTTCTTTTACTTTCTTCAGCTTCAACTGAACTTTACTTGTATAGGTGACAATGGCATAAACATGTATGTTTTCCCATTCTTTTCTAGCATGTATCTATTTTCAAAACTATCATGCTTGGATTTTCTATCAAATTGCCAAGGTCTCCTTAACAATAAGTGTGCAACATGTATAGGAACAATATCACACAAAATATCATCCTTATATCTCCTCATTGAGAATAAGATTAAAATTTGTTTAATTACCCTAACTTCTCTGTATTTATTCAACTATTAAAGCTTATACGGTGTAACATGCTTAATAGTAGTCAAGTTGAACTTTCTAAATAAAGTTGTGCTAGTAAAATTAGTACAATTACCACTATCAATAATCATACCACATACTTTATTTTTATATGGAATGTAGTATGAAAGATATTGTCTCTTTGTTGCTCAACATATTTTTCATTAACATAAACATTCAAAGATTTTTTTATAATCAATGATTCATCATTAACAACATATTTAACATCACTAGCATTTTCAAGTGTTAGCATGCTTTTACATTCAGACTTGGCACTAGTTGACTTTACTTCTCCATCATCTCTCAAAACCATAATCATTTTATTTAGACACTCTGATGTATAATTTTTGACACCTAAAACACTTAATCTCTTATTTATGCTTTTGCTGAATATTATTTCTTTATTTTTCCTCTATTGCTATAACCTGCTTTTTAACATATAAAGGTCCAACAACTTTAGGTATTACTATTGGCTTTGTTTATGCATTACTTTTTTTTTTGAAATTCGACTTTCAACCCTGAAAGGATCCCAAATAACTAGCTGGTTTTGCACAATCTTTTTTTTTTTCCAGTTGTTTTTCCACCTTTATAGTTATATGCACCATATCTTTAATTTTTAAATAATGATGCAATTCAACCACATTAACAATATCTTTATTTAATCCATTTAAAAAACTAGTCATTGTGGCTTCTTTATCTTCAAAAACATTAGTTCTAATCATAAATTTTTTGTCTCCTTAAAATACTCATCAACACTTTTAGACTTTTTAGATAAAAATTACAATATATTATATATTTCTCTATAGTAATGATTAGGGACAAACCTCTTCCTCATGATTACTTTCATCTCCTTCCATGTGTCAATAGGTCTTTCTCCTTTACACCTCTTACCTATAACAAGTTGATCCCACCAAATAATAACATAATTAGTGAATTTAACTACAACTAGATTTATCTTCTTTTTCTCTAAATATCGATGACAATTAAATATAAATTACACCTTATTCTCACAATCTAAATAAGCTACTGGATCATTCTTTCCCTGAAATACTAGAATTTTAAGTTTTATGCTACTTGAATTACGATATAAACCATCTTGATCATTAAAATTCTTTTATTGGATAAAAGTCTCATTTGACCAAAATCTACCACCAGACTCTCTTATATGTCGTGTCTTATAGAAAGGATTTTGGTGTGTAAGAGACTTTCTTCCATGATTAACTACATCATTCTTCTCATCATCATCAGAGTTTTCAATTACACTTTCATCTAGAGAAGAAAGTGCTCGTCTAATATACCTTTTAACCTCTTTTCCCTTACGACTAGGAACATCATGTCTACTGATCATCATGACACTCAACTTATCCATCTTTCATATTAAAGCCTCTATCATTACCTCCGACCTATATTGTCTTTATATAAGATCCTTCGTCTTTGATTATGTCACGCTTTTTTATAACATTATGAATACCTATAATAAAGTTTAGTAGCAAATAAAAAGTTTCTCACACATTCCCTCATGAGTATATACTTGATTTAATATCACTCCACTTGTGTTTCACACAATTTAATCGGGGGTTTCACTTTAATAATCTCAATATGTCATTTACCTCACTATTCCTTTATTTAGGTTCTTAAAGGTAACTTAGCAACTTCTCAAATAATCAATCAAAATAACATAATGATTTTGTAATAATAAAGACTCAAGAATCAATAAATATACAACACTAATTGAATCAAAACTTGGGGATAAATTTACAAATAAAAATGTAAAGTTATACAAAATATAATGATGAAAAAAAGACAAAATAAAAGCAATGGAGTTTATATTAAAGATCTAAAAAAAACTAACTAATTCAAGAAGTCATGATTCAGCTTCAAGGATTTCAAGAAAAAAAAATTAAAATGAATTTATAGCTCTTGAAACTTGTTATGTCCATAATATATCTTTTATTAAATGATTTTTTTGAAATTATTTTTATAAATCATAACTTAAATGGATTATCTTGTGATTTTTCTAATTCAAATTTTTTATTTAAATAAAATATTATGCAATTTTGTATATTTATACCTACTACAATAGTATTTTTCTTTATTGTTAAAGAACTCCTTTTGTCCCCTTTTCTACTTTTTTTTTCTCTTAATAAAACCTTCATTTCAACCTAGACCGAGATGTTACCGAATAGAAAACCTTTTTTTTATTGTTTTATTTTATATGGGTGATATTTTTATTATTTTTTATTTATGTCCTATGGTGAAGGTCCAAAGTTTTTAGATATGATTTGTAAGCATTATTGCTTCTCTTTATACATGAGTTTTGTATATCTGAATTTAAGAGATTAGATCTTTTAAATAATAATTAAAGCTTATATTTTGCTGTTTGGAAGTGATTGATATTAATTAACAATATTGATTGGTTAAGATCTTTTATCTATATAACATGATGTTGTGATTCGTTGTTCCTTATTGATCTATGTATGCTAACAAAAGACTTATATGTTTATATAATTTGAAAAAAAAATTCATTTTTTTAAAAATCTTGGTTAAGAAACATCATGTTTCACTAATGTTGTAAATGATTTAGTCATATCTATTATATCTATTTTCTTGAAACAAGTTTTATTTTTCAAGTGATGTAAATATACAAGTTTATTTTGTATTAATTTGATATAAATAGAACTATTATGTTTCTAAAAGAAATATATATTTTTGTATTAATTGTTTCTAAAAGAAATATTTCTTTTAGAAACATAATAATTCTATTAATATCAAATTTTGTTTGAGTTTCTAGCTACTTCCTTATATCCATGCACATATTTGAATGCTCCACCACACTTTTATTGATATTTGAATGGAAACTTTTGTTGATATTTGATGTTCCATTCGGAACTTAAATAAATATGTTTAATGAGATAAAATAATCAAAAGATTTTAGATTAAACTATATTTTTTTATTTACCATCTTTAAAAAATTATTATCGTTGATAAAGTGTGTGAAGTAAATGGGTGTTTGAGAGTGAGTTTTAACCTGTTTTTTTGTTAAAATTTGATTTTATTTTTATTTCAAATTATTTTTTAGTATTTTTGGATCGTTATGATGTTCTAATATCAAAAATAAATTTTTAAAAATAAAAAAATATTATTTATATATTTTTATAAACAAAAAGATACTTTGAAAAACACTATAAAATACCTTCTAAATGTCAGAATTAGGTGTCTCAATAAATAAAAGCATTTACATGTGTCTCCACCAAGCATGTTTTTAACGTTAAGCCAAGGTACCATACAGATTTCACCAAAAATTCAATTGGAAAGCATACATTACATATGATAAAATTAATCA
>Ga0325410_1009108_pt1 | contig 10658 bp, 9 predicted proteins | sample PopdelMetagenome_16_FD_206182 | JGI IMG/M metagenome (GOLD analysis project Ga0325410, IMG submission 206182) | Populus deltoides microbial communities from Bellville, Georgia, United States - Xylem-PdIQD-R3 | ecosystem: Host-associated > Plants > Phyllosphere > Stem > Wood/Secondary xylem...
TATATATATATATATATATATATAATCAGATTTTTATTGAGGTTTTTAAAGCTTTAGAGTCCAAACACAATAGCTTCTGAAACTTCAAAGAAAATGAGAGGCACCCTGTCTCTGTGTCAGAGGAGTTCACAATTGCTACTTAGAGGAAGAAGAAGAGCAACGAAAGAGACCTACACTCTCATCCCCTCAATTTCTTACTGCACAAACATTGACAATAACACCATCGATGGGCCACAAAGTCCAAGGGTCAAGATTTTCGATCGGGAACTCAAACGAAAACAGGTAAAAATCCAGTCTTTCTCTGTAAATTTATGATTTGAACATTTGGTATCTTTGTTTTTGTGTTTTTTGCTTGTTTTCAAATTCGATATTGTATATCTGCTTCTGGGTATTGGTCCAATTGTGGGGTGGCTGCAGCGTGACCGAGCTGCGTGGTTGATGAGGCCAAGTGATCCTTTTGTGGATGCTGTTGCTGACAATTTGTTGGATCGCTTGGAGGTAGTCTAGTTACCTACTTGTCTACTGTTGTTTTTAAGAATGTTTAGAATGCTGTAGTATTAAGAAATGAGAGGTTTTAATTTTTGTGAAGTTGCATTTTCTAGTCGTGGTGAGTTTGAGAAGTTTAAATTTTGAACTTTGATGACTTTTGCTTAGTTCCGGATTGTTGTGTGTTTGTGTTGTGCAGGATTGCAAGAAAACATTTCCTACCGCGTTGTGTTTAGGAGGTTCTTCGGAAGCTGTCAGACGTTTGCTACGTGGTCGTGGTGAGAATCGATTTTAAGACTTCCTGCTATTTATGTGTTTCAATAACTATAGAAGATAATTTGAAAAATTTTAAGGTTGTATTTCAAAATTTTTGAGACATGGGTGTTCAGCACTAACTGTAAGGTTGAGTGATCATGAATTAAGAGGTTCAAAAGAGGGAGGAATTCGGTTGAATGGAAGTCCAATCATGTGACAGTATTTATCAGAGATTTTGGCAGTTGATAAGACAATACTTGAAACACGTTTTTGATACCACAAAGTGGTATTTGAAAATGAGCATACACATAGGAAAAGCTGTTATCTTTCTCTAGTCATTTTCCTTCATTAGGCATGATCTTGTAAATTATATCATAAATATTAAACTTTAATCTTGTAGCCACTTTAAATGCCAGGCTCCATTGAAAAGCTTGTCATGATGGACACTTCAAATGACATGGTTCAATTATGTAAGGATGCTGAAGCTGCTCAACAAGATTCAAATCAGAATATCGAAACATCCTTTGTGGTGGGAGATGAGGAGTTTCTACCTATAAAAGAAAGGTCTGTAAGTGGATTTCATCTATTTGGTTCTTGTGAAAACTAGTCATCAGGAAGAACTGGTTTTAAATGTTATGTTTTGTATTTGACTATGAAGTTCGGTAGATTTGGTTATCAGTTGCTTGGGACTCCATTGGACAAATGATCTTCCAGGAGCCATGATACAGGTATGCACTTCTTTATTATGATTTTCTTTTAGCTTTAGCATCTTTGTCACACATGATATCCTCCAGAATTTGTAAATGCATGCGACATTAGGGGATGGAAACCATTAGAATTATTAACCCAAGGAGAAAAAAATGAAGCATACATGTTTGCCATGCAGATAGCAAGATATAGAAGTGCTTTCTATGTGTTATTCTGAAAGTTATCTTCAATTTAATTATAACTCCAAAAACGTTTTTATTTATTTATTCTGAAGCATAAGAGAATAATCTTTTGATAAATCAAGATATAAGACTGTAAAATGAGACCAAAGCTGTACTTCATCAGCAAATAATTTGACACTGTTAATGAAAGTACAATGGATGCCTACAACAACCACACACGGAGCAGTAGACGTGTAAACCTTATTGCTCTTCTCTTTATAGCTGTTTTTGGTTGTTATCGTCATGAAATCTCTCTAATCATTTTGTTTGAAATCCTGATGTGGTCATGTCTATGACACTTGTCCATTTCATTGGTTTTCATGACAGTGTAAACTAGCATTGAAGCCGGATGGCCTATTTTTAGCAGCAATTTTGGGTGGAGAAACCTTGAAGTTGTCTCTTCTTCTTTTTTATATTTTGATTTAAAGTAAACAGCATGTTAACCCATAAGTTTGCTTACTGATTTTTCTGCTTGCTGACATATGTGTAGGGAGCTGAGAATAGCATGCACTGTGGCTCAAATGGAGCGTGAAGGAGGCATTAGTCCTCGCATATCACCTCTGGCACAAGTATGTATGTCGCCACTTGGTAATTACCATTCGTGAACTTTTTGAGATAAGGGTACATATTATTAGAGAATAATATAAATTATATCCTGAGATCTCATCTAACAATTTAAGCTTTTAGGTTGAATTGGTTCTTTGACATGGTATAGAGCCTTGATGACTAAACGATCATGGGTTCGAATCTCACTATCCTTATTTATTTGAAAAAAATTAAGCACAAGTTAATGTAAGTTTGTACAAGTTTCAAGTCCAAAGAGCTTTCACTTGAGAAGGTGTATTAGAGAATAATATAAATCATATCTTGGAACTTCATCTAACAATTTAAACTTTTAGGTTGAATTAGTTCTTTGACACATATATCCATAAAAAACTTGAAGTAAACCCATGGTTGTATTGCATACCTATATTGGCATTCAACCTGATTTGAAATATATGGCTCTGATGTACTTATAAGGAGTACTTGAGAGGGAAACATCTACCCTAAATGGTATCACAGAGCCAACTTATTTTTTTTTACCATTCAGGTCCGTGATGCAGGGAATCTTTTGACTAGGGCAGGCTTCACCCTTCCTGGAGTTGATGTTGATGAATACGTGGTTAGGTATAGCAATGGTGAGAAAATCTCTCAACATATGAGCTTGTAGTTTTACTAGTCAAGCATGCTTGATGATTTATGTAGAACTAACATGTCTCTTGTTTAACTGCATGGAATATTAATTTTAGTTTTAACACAATGGTTTTTCATTTGAATAAATTCTCCACCTCTAGTCATTGTTATAAAGGGCTTATTCATTCTTGTTAACTGTGGTATAGCTCTGGAGCTGATAGAGCATTTGCGCGCAATGGGCGAAACTAATGCTCTTCTGCAAAGGAACAATGTAAGACCTGTAACAATTGAAGTTTTCCTTGTGTGTGGTAAAATTGGATTCAATCATCAAATCTAATTGGAAATTATTTTTGTTTGTGAATGAAACCAGGTTCTAAAGAGAGAAACAGCCCTTGCTACTGCAGCAATTTATGATTCAATGTTTGCTGCAGAAGATGGCACCATTCCCGCAACATTCCAGGTGAGATTGTGGAACACCTGAGAATGTTTATGTGATTGGAGAAAGAATATATCCATGTTGCTAAGAAACAATAAGCCTTGTTTCTGCTATCTTACGCTGCTAAGAAAACTACAATGAAAAATGCTTCATGCAATGCTAATTAGTTCAGACCAGAGTTCAAATTCTTTTTCTATAATATATTAGCAAGATATTCAAATAAACAACAGTCTTTTCTGTGAACCTGTATGCTCGGAGAAAGAATTGCATAAAATCATAGGCTCACTGCCTCCTATCCCTCAAAAAGAAAATCTCCATGTAAACTTTCGAGCTTTTTGCTGATATTTGAGAGGGATCTCCTTTTTTACTCATTTAAACCCAGAGCCTTGTTCCCAATTGATTGAGGTATGATGTTTTTCATAATTATTTGGTCACTGCTTTTGGACTTGTAGGTTATATTCATGACGGGGTGGAGGGAGCACCCATCTCAGCAGAAGGCCAAAAGGAGGGGGTCTGCTACCATATCATTCGATGACATCCAAAAGCAATTTAGCAGTGATAGTTGACACCATCACATTCCTCAAGACCAACCGGTAGCAAATTTGGAAGTGAGACGCTTTCCTTCCCTCAGCACCTTGTTCTGATTCATATATATATATAGCATAATGACTTAAGATCAGCAATGAGCGAGGCTGGTGCCCTTGAGGGATAAACTGAAATCGTTGCACACGTCTTTCCATAACCTGCAGTTTTATGTCAATCATCTGAATAATCACCTTTTCATTTTGTTGACCATCTCATAACGTTGTCTCATAATCTGGAATAAAGTTACATGTTCCTTTTTCAGTGGGCTACAAGGTAAGCCCATTTGTAGAGTGCTCAAATTTGCCTGCTTCCTGTTACTGCAAGTTGAGTTGTTGACCATACTTGATTGATGGAATTGAAGCTTTGGCACCAAGATTCTCCCCAAAGTCAAGGCCAACCTTGTTTATTTTGGCCTGTATAAGTAAACCCAGACAAAAAAAAAAAAAGGGAACTTCTGTGTAATCATTCTCGATTTGCCCAAAACTATTAGCTATTGCCTGTATGCCAACAAAGAACCACTGCCAATATACCAGCCATAATTGCCGTAGAGGCCACCATGAGAGGAAGAGCAACTGGCTAATGCTAGCAGACGAAGAAATCATAGCTCAATTCCCAATCCATTCTTGGTCGTTTTTTAACCAGAAGGACACTCCATTGCTTGACAAAAGGGATGAGAAACCATCATTTAGATGCATTTTTCGGAATCGTCTTATGATTGTAGTTTTACTTGTACACCATGAAAAACTTGCCAATTTTTCATGCAACTTGATAATTGCCCACTGTTACCCTCATTTCCATCCTCTGAAGTTCAAAAAACAGGCCAATGGATTTGACGCATACGAGAGGATAACTTCCTCAGATTACTCCTTGCCATCACGGATGAAGCAGAGATCAATTCCAGTTTACTTGGTTCAATGACAACTAGCATTTCCTGGAAAAAGTCGCTAATACGAGCCCACTTGATCACATTTTGCATCCCAATTGTCAATGACAATATCAAGCATAATAGCAGAGCTGTATTTGCTCAAAGCACACTACAGTATTAGATAGCGATATCAATCACTGAGGAACTCACACCACAAGCCAAATTAATCAGGACGGGGCCAATTCAAAAGGGAAGGTGGAAGCGGCCATTATTCTTTCAGATGCTTTTATCCAATTCAAAGATTGAAATGCTCATTTGCCTGCTACAGGTGCCAATACACCATCATTTTGCATTTTATTAAAATGAAAGTTACCATGAACCTGCTATGCATCGGGGTAGGCTCAAGACAAGCAATATCAACTATGGAACTGTTCATGCAAATTTTGATATCACAAAGTATCAAACTAAAAATTATCATTAGCAAACTGTTTATTGGTAATCCACCAAACATTTGCAAAATAGATAAGCTAAATGAATTGAATGTTAAGCTTGCCAATTATGGCAACTTTCTGAAAAGCAATGACTAGCAATGTTCATTGTATATGATAGTCTGCTTTATTGGTAAAAAATATCATCTGCTCTGTGAGAAGCAATCTCCAATAACTGGAAAATGAGGAGGCCAAAAGTGTGAAATGATTAAGACGCAGTGGACTGCTTCAAGTATGCAATGAGATCAGCGCGCTCCTGTGGCTTCTTCAATCCAGGGAAAACCATCTTTGTTCCAGGGATGTACTGCATAAACAAATGTCATTTGGGTCAGCAGTGAAGATTAAAAAAAAACAAGTATAACAGACACACATGCAGGTGTATATGCACACATGCAGGTGTATATACATGAGTTCTTCCAGAGTATCTCAGAGAGTGAGATGATTCATACCAAAAAGGCTATCTTATCACATTGAAATGAAATGTGAAAATTCGTTTCACACCAAACATTTAAATTTTGAACCTTGTTAGAATTAATATCATCGATGATGGAGTTGCTTTCCTTGATTGTCAGACCTCACTTTCACAGTAAAGCCTGAACATTATTTTCTACTTGCTCCATGTATTGCATGTCCTTCCTAATTACTAGACTTCACATAATGTCCTGTATGTTACTCTTTGGGGACCTGAAGTTGCCAGAAACTTAATAGAAAGTGACTAAGCTCAACTATCATGATGGAAATATCACAAACATCAATATATAAACGGTACATACTTAACCAGTACAAGATGCACTGCAAATGCAACAGAAATATCAAGTCATATGCTCTACAGTTGATTAGTACCTTCTTGGGGTTGAGCAAGTAATCATACAAAGTCTTCTCCTCCCACATAACAGCCATGTTCTTGTTAGCAGCAGAGTATGAGTACCCAGTAGTTGTTCCTGACTGCCTTCCAAAGAGGCCATTCAGATTGGGTCCTGAAAAATTCCAAAAACCAAAGCAAATTAAAACATTGAACACAATAATAAATCAGAAATTTTTTTTACACAATCCGAGAAGCAATTAATTATCTAATATGTTCACTCAATAAAATACCAGATCCCAAATCCCACTAATCATCCTAATCTAAAATGTAAATTCTATCCAGACCACTCGATTAAGAAAACAGATTAAACCCATAAATATTCTCTCTTTGCTTACTGAACCCAGCTTCCACCTCTCGCAAAAATCACAGTTTTCTTACCAAAACCTTAAACCCATAATAAATTTCTATTTGCCTAATGAAATCCATTTCCAAACCCAGCTTCCAGTTCTAAAAGAAAATCACAAATTTTCTAGCAAAAACCTTAAACCCATCAAGAATGGAGAAAAAACTCCACAGTTCTGTCCAAAGAACTCCAGAAGAAATACAAGAAAAAAATCAAACGACAAAAAAAAGAAGTAGTCTTACAAGAATCGACCACCTAAATAGATTAGATCTATAAATGATTCGACCTAAAAACATAACAACAACAACAGAGAATCAAAGCAAACTCAACCTCAAAAAGATCAGATCTTCTAAACAATACACAACTAGATTAACTGTAATAAAAAGAAAGAGAAAGAGAGAGGGATAAGGGGGTGATAAAATTACCTTGCTTGTGACCGGCACCTTTGTCGACGGTATGACACTGAGCACACTTAGTCCTAAAGATCTTCTCTCCGGCTTTAGAATCGCCAGGTGGTGCTTCTGCGAACGACGCCATTTCTTCTGGTTCTGCTAGTAGAAGAGGACGAGGGAGGGGGGGAGTTTGTTGGGTCTGATTTATAGAAAGCAGGGAGAGAGTTCTTAGGGTTTTTGCTTGGCGAACTATTCCTCTAAAGGAAAAATAGAAAAGAAAAAAGAATATTCGAGAGCAAACGAGGAAAAGGTTGTGTGACAGCCACGCACCGCTTGAAATCAAGGAAAAAAGTGCATGCACTAGTTGTCACGTGGTGGCTTTTTAAGGGTTACTAGGTGGTGTCTTTTTTGTTTTTTAATTACACTTTTCATTAAACTAATATTATAATTTTACCAAAAACTAAAAAAGAATTAAAGTTTTTCACGTTATTTAATCAAACACTTCATTTTGCGCTACAAAATCAACATTTTAATTGAAATGAGTCTCTTGCTAGCAGTGAAAACTATACTTTTGAAACCCGGTCTGACCCGACGAGTCGATCTGGGACCCGATTAACTAGGGACTGGAATCGGGCCGGGTTAAAAAAATAAAAAAAGTCATGACTCGGTGTGACTCGGATGACCCGGCAAAACCTGGTCAAAAATCGGTTGCAACCCGTTGACTTTTATTTTTTTTTTAATTAAAATGATGTCGTTTTGATTTTTTTAAAAATAGTCCAAATTTATATTCATATGCTTAGAGGAAGAGTTCTATTTTTTCAAGTACTAATGATTCCTCGGACAATCTGGTTAATGATGGTTTCTAAAGCAGAGTAGTTGACCCTATTCAAACTACATCAAATAAATCATTAGAAATTTCTAATGGGTCAATTAAAGTTACATTTAATGAGTTTATTTATAGCATTTGAGCCAATATAAATTTTAAGAAAACTATATTTTTAACAGGTAATGATAAAATTTTAGTCAATCCAATCTATGTGCAAAAAGGATATGATTCATTTACTTTATAGGATACCTAGTTCTAACATCTACAAATCTTATTTGATTTTATGTGTTTTATGGATTTCAAAGTTATGGGAGGATTCTTTATTATATGTGGAAACATGAAAGGTTAAGGAAGAATTAATTTTTTTGTTTGTTTGGGATTCCAATGGGCGACAACAACATTTATTTGACTAATAAGTTTCTTCATGTAAATACATATTTATTATTAATAAGGGTTCAATTTATCCTTAATATTATATAATATTAGATTAATGAATCTAATGTTTGATTTATGAATATAGAGTAAAGATAAAATTCATGGGACAAAAATATTTTACAAAGAAAATTATAAAATTGTTATAATTATAAGATTCTTATTGCATCAAAGCATTGTTTCTAAAATGTTACTAGTCGATACTCTCTTAAATACTGAACATTTGTTACAGTCGTAGAGACTGATACATATTATGTTATTTCATCTATGAAAGGAGGCAGTTGTTCTTATAAGTTGAGGTATAAGAGATACCTAGAACTAATATGTAGGTACTTGTCATAAGACATGTACACTTAACTATCCTGCATGAGAATTTCATATTAAGAGATCACATATATCTATGGAGGTACTTGTCATAAGACATGTACACTTAACTATCCTGCATGAGAATTTCATATTAAGAGATCACATATATCTATGGAAAGACTCATGTGATAGTTGTGTAAGTGATCCTTATGCTTGAGATTATTAAGTTATTTTATATAGAAAATGTTATGCTTTGATCCAATTACATATTATCTTAATCAAGCTAACAAAAGGGCAAACATTGGGTATAACATGAACTATATGAAGGTACTTGAGTGATTAAGAGATGATTCATCACCCTAGATGAATTAGGAAAAATGTTTTATATGTTCTCAAATAGTATTGACTGAGAAATCCTTAGTCAAGTTGGAATGAGATTTGAAAAGAGTTTCAAATCTTATTTAAGCAATCAATTACTACTATATAGAGAACAAACATGATTTAACATAGCAGACATATTTTATGCTTTAATGTTAAATCAGAACATTATTGATGAAAGTATATTAATTACACTGAGAAAATGATCATTGGAAGGTTAAGTCAAACCACTAATGATTTTTTTAATATTTGAGGGATCATGACACGTTGTTAGATGATGCATCTAATCTTGAAATATAAATTAATCAATTATTGAATTGATAATAAATTAAATTATTTAATTCTATTTAATTATAATTATAACTTATACTTGGGCTAACATATTAAGAACATAATGGGTCACATATATTAAGAACCATTAGTCAGAAGAAATTAAACTGTGATGATTTAATGAAATATGATTTGATTAAAATATATTTTAAAAATTAAGGACTAGAATATAATTAATATTAAGATTATATTTATAGACCTAGAAAAATAAAATAATGACTTGATTGAGTTAATTTCTAAAATTACCCTGAATTAATATAAGAATATTATTCAAGGGGCAAAATGATATTTTGTTAATTTATAAGGTTTTTTAAATTTCCCTATAAATAATAAGTTATACCTCTAATTTTTTTAGTAGTTGTTTGTTAGATAGAAAAACTACGTAAGTCACAGAATAGAGAGCTAACACTCTATACATAATAATCTCTTTCTCCTAAATAGGGATTTATGAGATTTTTCATTGGTGGTTCGTGTGAATTGCTGTTGGAAGCTGGACAATTGAACGACTTGTGGTTTGCGATAACCCAACATTTAAAGAATTATTCAAAGTCGAAGAAGATTAGATCTTCAGGTAATAAATCCTTAAATAACTTTAGATCTGTCTAACAGGATCATAGAAACTCCCAAATAATTTTTATTTTATTAATTTTGTTGCACGTATAATATTTGGGAACCCAACAGTGGTATCAGAGCTTTCATTAGAACAATTAGGGTTGTTAATCATATGTTTAATTGTTTTTGGCATTAATTAGAAAATATATGTAAGAAAATAATTTTTTTCCTTCCAAAAGAGGTCAAATTTTTCTCTCAATGATTTTTTGAAATAAAAAAACTCTAATTGATTACTGTTTTGGCCAGATTAGATCTATCAGAGTTTCAGATCTTACCGTAATCTGGATTTTATGCTCAAATTCTAATGACTCAAAAGAAAAGGGGCCCAAACACTCCTAGTGACAGCATTAGCCCCTAGTGCTACTGCTACCCAAGGCAACAGTGCACTTGATAGGGCTGTTGCCCCAAGCTAGAGCGCGCTCTGGCTGCGCTAGCAGCCAAGGGTTGCCTTTGGCCATGGGCAGCAACGACAACAATAGCTGCAAGATGAAGAAGAAGACTAAATTTTGGTCTCTAGGGTCTGGGGACTGCCCCTTACCCCTGCCTCATTTTTAATTTTAAATATTAGGCTTTTAAGTTTACATATTATGAATATGACCCTAAAACTTTATGCCTAATTACAATTTAGGGTTTCAAGACAAATTATGAATTTAAGCTTATAAATAAAATTTAGATTTTATACCCTAAATTAAATTAATTATAGAATTAATTTTCCTCACTAGATTAGGAATGAATTAAATTGTTTAATTTATTTTTTTAGTTTTATAATATCCTAATGAGATTAGGATTTATTTAATTAAATGGTTTAACTAAATTTTAGAAAAATAGTTTTTCTAATTTAATGAAAGTTTTTTAAGCCAAGAAAAAAATTATTTAGGAAATTATCAAATTGGATTTGATTGAACATTTCTAAGTGTTATAAATATTATTTTAAATTGCTCATAAAACCAATAATTA
>Ga0325410_1009109_pt1 | contig 10657 bp, 5 predicted proteins | sample PopdelMetagenome_16_FD_206182 | JGI IMG/M metagenome (GOLD analysis project Ga0325410, IMG submission 206182) | Populus deltoides microbial communities from Bellville, Georgia, United States - Xylem-PdIQD-R3 | ecosystem: Host-associated > Plants > Phyllosphere > Stem > Wood/Secondary xylem...
TTTTGCTCTCTTCCCTCCCTTTTTCATCTCTTTATCTCTCAGTTTTTTTCTCTCGTCCCATGGTATTTATAAGGGGGGAAGATAGCAGAGAGAGCTACTACCCCTGTATAGTCATGGCGCAGGGGTACGGTGGCTGGGGCGGTCTCTGTGTAGTCGTCCTAGAGCCGTTCGTAGTACTTTTCCCCTCTGCCTCTTTCATCATGGTGGTAGGTCGTGAGGGCATATGGGTGGTGTCCTGGTTTTTGGGTAAGGGGAGGGGGAGAGAGGGAGAGATAGACGCTGCAAAGGAATGGAAGAAAAACCTTCTTCCCCTGCCATTGTGCGTTAGGGGAAGAAGAAGATACATGATGTCATTCAAAACAACATCGTTTTGGGCTTTATATATATATACATATATATATAAACAATGAATGAAACGACATCATTTTTTTACAAAACGCATCATTTCATTTAAATTAAAATAGTGCCAAAACATGTCAATTTTCAAATCAGTACTTAATTTGTTTTTTATTCAATCAAGTCCTCAATTACAATTTTGATTTTAAGAATAAATTCAATTGCATCCCTGTCAAATTCAAATATCAACCTTGATGTTAGATGCCCATTTCACTTTAGTTATTGGTTTTGAATTTCTGTATTTTGACCCTTAATTGATCAACAAACTTTCAATTTCTTCAATTTAGCCCCTAATTCGGTCAATTCTAGCCCCTACATTCACAAGCCTTTTCTAGTTGGGTCCTCGGTTTTGGATTTCTTCAATCAAGTCCTTAGTTGCCCATCAAACTTCAATATTTATGCAATTAAGCCCCTGATTTGACCAAATTAACTCTTAAGAATTATAATTTGACCCCCATACTTTAATTTTTTTCTAATTAAAGTCAAAATTGACTTACAAATAAATTTTTCTTGCAATCAAACCCTTTACAAACTCAATTAATCTTTCAATAAAATCTATTTGAGTCCTTAAACATCTGATTTTGAACTTTTTTTCATCAAGTTGAATTTTCTTTGTAAATAAAGTCTTCACAGATAAAAAATATACTGTCAAATTTCAATCTTTGTATTTTTGAACTTCCTCAACCAATCTTTAGCTATTTTCTGGCCATTCTTATGTCGTCTTCTCACTGCTATCTGTTTTTTGGTTTTCTTCAGATAATGTTTTTTTTTAATTTTTGTGCGGGGGCCCAAAAATGAATAATAACAAGTAGTTTGTAGTTCGTATAGACAAATACTAGAGTAAAGTGGAATGATGGTATCTATCATTGTCGCGGGGCGACGTCGTCTGGCGACGACGGAGGCTCTTTGTCGTGCCTCCTGTGTGAGGTGTTGTGTGTTGGGAAGGATTTTTGGATTTAATCATAAAATTATGATTACTGTTTAGGAGTCGCCACCTAGTATTATGGTTACTAGGAACCTATGTTCTGTGAGAGTCTGAGTAAGGGACTGGTTGTGTAAGGGGAAGACGCATCACCCCCAGTGCACCCTACCTAAAGTAAGTTGTATTGTTGTTTGATTGTTTTTTCTAAGTCGGGTTTCTATTCGTTGGTCTTTTCTAAGACTCAAGACAGATTTCTCTTCATGAGAGAGTCTCTACCTTATCGGGTTAAATCATAATCGTTCTAAGATTTGAATTTTAGCATCGCATTTATATACCTTGTATCTTTAATACCTGAAGGTGTACTTTATCGTGTAATTTTACACCCCAAAAATATTAAAGTCTACATCTAGATCCTAAAAAAAGATGGGAAAAAGATTTTTGACATGTTGGCCAAATCCTAATGGATAATCATAAACTGGTTACGATATCCATTTTTGGATTTTTTTTAAAACATGAAAAAGATGCAATTTTTGTTTTTTATGAAAAATATGCTTGGAAAAATTTCAGCATTTGGTCGTATGCAACAAAATATATATTTTTTTTTTGCAAATGTTTTGAAATTTTTTATTTTTTTTGAAATATTTTGGAGAAAACCGAGTATTTTAATATTGGATTTGTATTTTATAGTGTAAACATATAACCCAATATTATGAAAAATTATTGGAAAAATATTTTTGAAAATCACAATTTTTTTAAAAGATTTTTGATTTTTTTGATTATATATATATATATATATAGTCCACTGGAATTGTGGACGTGAATTATAATTCACAATCCACTGTTCAAAACAGTGGAATGGGGAGACGAAGGCGAAGCAAGGGAGGCGAACCACCTGGCGTGGCGGTGATGGCTGGCTGGGAGGATGACCTGAAACCGGTGGTGGAAACGGCGGTGGAGGTGGCTGCCTAAGTTGGCTGGAGCGGCTGCAGCTGGAAGAGGAAGAAAATGAAGAAATTTGCATAGGGGAGAAGGAGGAGAGGAAGGAGAGGAGAGAGATGCAGTGGCTTCTTTACCACTAGAGAACTGTATGTTGGTGTAGGAGAAAGGTTTATGTGGGGGTGTTAAACGGCTGAAGACATGGTGTTCAATGACGGAGGAAGAAAGAAGAAGAAGCAGAAGAAGAAAATCTGCAGCGGGGAGAAGGAGAACCTCGTAGTGGCTGCCCCTATCGCCGGTGAGGATTTGGGCTCGTGGAGAGGCTGAGCAGCCATCTGTTGGTGGAGGAGAAAAGTTTCTGTGGGGTCTTCAACAGCTAAAGACACGGTGGAGAGAGAAAGAAAGACAGAAAAACAGAGAGAGTGACATAAACCAGGAACATGCTGATTTTTTAGCTTATTTTGGACCCGATTTTCTCCTTCTTCAGGCCATCAAATCCACCTCTATTTATAGGCGGTGGAAGAGGACAATCTTATCTATACTAGAGAAACATTTCAGCCCTTAATTCAGATGGGAAGGAACCCAACCGTTGGCTTAAAGTAGGCATGACGTTTATTTCTTTGCTAGTGAGCCAGTGAAGACCATACCCAGATGTAGAGAGATGTCTGGTGATTAGTTTCGTGCAACTTTAGGCAAATTTGGTGGATGTTAGGTACATTAAATGCAGCTGTAAAGTAGGTAACCAGACCAGCTATTTCAGAGAATTAAAGAAGAAGATGAATAGTACCAGAATCTTTTTTTGGCCAAAGTTCATTTCAGTCCTTCCTCTTTCAATTTCTTTCAATAAAACCCCTAATTGACCCTAAACTTTTGCAATTAAGCCCATGATGAATTACTGTTTGAGCCTCGACTTTTGTAATATAGTCCATGGTCTCGAATTTATGTAACTTAACCCCTAATTGACCCCAAAACTTCAATTTTCTTGCAATTTAACCCCTAATTTCAATCAATTAACTTGGTAAAAATTAATTTTGGTCTATTAAAATTCCAATCTTCTCAATTAAGCCCAAATTAGGCTTCCAAACTTAATTTTTCATCAATTAAGCCCCAAATAAAATTAATTTGACCCATTTAAAGTATAATTAAGTCCTTGCACTTAATTAAATCCTTTAATTGGACCCAAATTAATTCTTAAACATAATTGAAATTCAATTTGGCCAATGATTAAATCAAATTGGCCTATAAAAATTTAATTATGTCATTGAACTTAATTTTTATGCAAATTCGTCCAATAATCATTTAATTTAACCTTGAATTTGCATATTTTTCCTCCATTTTTAGGCACAATGGGGTACAATTAGCCTTGAATTTCTTTTAAAAATTACAGCTTGATTTCCTAGTCTGCTTTCTCCGTGTTGCGACCCTTTATTTTATTTTTTGATTTTTATTTTGAAAAAATAATTAATTTTTTGGGAATAACCCAGAATTGGGTTATAACAATCATGTTATGATTTATTTTCTATTTTGTTATTAAGAATGATTGATAGATTAGGGTGTGGGGCAATGCCTCCATGATACGGTAAATGAGTATTATTAAAAAAATTATAATATCTCTTAGGCGGTTAGACCCTTGAGCGGTTTAGGGTATACTATAGATACATATTATGTAATCCTATTTGACATGTGGTGAAAAATAAAAGATCATCGCTCATGTGGATGTAGACACATAGTCGAATCACATTAAATCTTGTGTTCTTTCTAGTTTTTATCCTTTTACAATATTCATCAATAATTGCTGCAGGTTTTTTACAACAAAGATCGTGTTTAAAGTATAAAAATGTGTGAAGGAACTACCAGTGAACTACTACTAGTGAACTTTACAACAACAAAAGGTGTAATATTTGATATGGATCCTTCTTTAGCTTGCTTACATCATAAATTAGAATTTTAAACTCACGAATCAAAGACATTATACTTAGGGAGTATGCACTATAAAGCTATATTCAAAGTATCTATGTTTTTGGAATGGAAGAGTTCGGTTTCTAACACTTAAATCAAAAGCAAGTTTTTTTTATAAGTGAGATGAATAAAGTAGGGCACTATATTTATTATCCTTAGCATAATTTGTTTTATTTCTTTATTTTTTTCATTGTTAATTTTTTTTTTAAATTTTGAGTTTCAAATGAGTCCAATGGATAATATAATAAAAATAAGTATAACTTATCATCCGACCATTGAGTTGAACTAAATTTTTTTTCAAAACATTCTAAAGGCCTTGTTTCTTAAATGATTAGTAAGACAACTTCATCTAAGTTCATGAACATGCTAAATTTAGTCTAAAAGTTATTGCTTAAGATTGTCTTTATTTTTCTTATTGTTTTTGGATTGTTCTCTCTATTTAGATTAGGATTTAAAATTTAATTAGGATTTTACTACTAAGCATATATAATATTTTTTGTATTTAAACTTCCTTGTAGGCTATTTTTCAGGAAAGAATTTACGATATAATTTTTTGGCACACTTCTTCAAGTACAAATTTACATATCCTATGGATATATATCTTATATTTATTTTTTTAATTTAATTAGAGAGAATAAGGGCTATTACTATCTTGCTAGTAATTTTTAATCTAATTAAAAAGAACAAGAGTGATAAGATTTGGAATTCTAATCACTAGGATTAAAGACTTAATTTGGATATGAAATTATTTTTTATTTCCTTAAATAAGGAATGAAATTAGTCACCATGAATTTTCCTTAAAGGGAGATGAGTTTCGTCTTTAAATCCAATGTGAGAACAAATTTGTCCCTGAGTCACTATCATATAGAGATGAATTTTCTTGTTATGCACGTTTAATCTTAGATGACTAATTTAATACCTTATGTCATCTAGATATTTAATTGATGTTGAATATAAACTTAAGTTGTTAAATAAAATTTTAAAATATTATTTATATTATTTTTTAATATATATATATATTTTATTAGTATACACAATTTGATTTGACCCAAAATGTAAAATCCATATATTTTTTTTTTTAATTCCAATGATAAAATAGTTCAATCTATCTCGTGGACCTCTCTCGCAAGAGTGGATGCGTAGCCATTTCTTTGAAAGGTATGAGGAAAAAAGCATTTTGGGATGCCCAAAACCAAAATACACAACAAATTAATGTGCTGGCCTCTGGGTTTGTACAAAATGCTTAAAGATTCAATTCCTAATACATGTATGACGATATTAATAACCAACCATGCATTGAAGTATATATGTCGACTTCTCAAAAGAATAAAAGTATAAATTAATACACAATTAGCTAGCTTTTTTTTTCTTTTAGATAAGTGAAGAAACTTTATTAATAGCATAACATTGGCAAATCAAAGCAAGGTGAAGAATTAATGGGTACAAATGCCAAAAAGCATGGGAAATTAAAGAAAACATGGCAATAGCTAGTAATTAGTAACCTAAACCAGCTATCGAAGGAGGACACATAAATAATTACCATGGATAAATTAAATAGCCATGCCTTCCTTCTTGGCTAATACAAGGATAAACCATGGACCCCATAACGGAAAAAAAAAAGTATTTGTCAAACCATGGAGTAGTAAAGAAAATTTACAGACCAGTACGAAAAAAAAAAGTATTTGTCAGACCAGTTGATAAATTAAATAACCATGGTTTGATCAAGATATTAAAATTTATGTGCATTTGGTTTTGTTTCTGTTCCTTGTCATGTAATATAGCAATTAGAAGAAGCAAATCTTGAAACTGAGTTTTAGTAACTACTGTAAGTTTCTCTCTCGATCCCTTTTATCTCAGATACTGTGAGTAGATTTACATGATCCTTGAAGACAAGAATTAATTCATTACTGCCTAAAGTCTTTGGGAGACAAATCAAAATTGAGGTTTTAATTATGACTACCAGTTCTGGTATTGCTTCAGCCACTTGTGAAGTTTTAATAAAGTAATCAACACTTCAACTTGCTGTTTGAGACATGAACAAATATACTTTAGTAAAAAAGTTAAATCAACTGGTCTGTAAATTTTCTTTACTAGCCTTTCCCTGTCTCATGAAGTGTGATAATGGTGGTGGGGCTGCTTTTTATTTTTCTTATGGTCCTCCACGAGGCATAAAGTGTCGCTGGCAGATGTCTCTAGACAGATACTTTTTTGACCATTCAATTCATATGAGCTGGATATGGATGATTTGCTTACTTCAAAGTTATACAAGTCTTGTAAGAATATTCTGATTAGTGGAAAAAGAAGTCCTCCCCGTTGGTAACAGAAAAGAAAATATGAATAATTAATTTGTTTGTACTGTTAATCTAGATTTCATCAAGGTGACTTATGCTTGTATCAGAAGATACGAACGGCAAAGGGATATAATTTATATTATTTTTTAATAAAATTTAGTATACCAAGCTTGCTCATTTACTGAGAATCATTAGCATGATGTCAAGATGAATACACTACATTTCCAACTTATCATCCAAGAGCTTTCGAAACTGAAATTGTTGTAATGAAAGAAGTAATTTGTGATTATGCTAAAGATGAAATTAAGCTTGTTGATTTTTTTTGTACTAATGGTTTCCATCCTATAATTTGTTTCTTGTTTCCTTATAATCTTCGGGAGTTATTTGTTAGGAATGAGCGAAACTGTGGCCAAACAATCAACGGAAGATAGTGTTGCCTTTAAGAACCCATCTCTGTCATGGATGATTGGCATTCTGTTTGTTGTTAGCTTTCTTGGACTCTTTTCAGTGGTGCCTCTTCGAAAGGTAGAGACTTCACAACGCTATATCGCCATTCAATACCGTATAGGAAATAGAAAACTTCTCTCTGCATTTTGATTTCTTTTTGAATGTATTGAATTTGCCAAAATCTAATCTTCATTGTTACCCTGGTTATTATTTCCAGATTATGATTATAGACTTCAAATTGACATATCCAAGTGGCACTGCTACTGCTCATCTCATCAACAGCTTCCACACTCCTGCAGGAGCCAAGCTAGCAAAGTAAGGCATTATCAGACCTCGTGCACATATAGTTGGATGATCATTCGGCATGTAAAAGTATCAAACTTTTTTCTTTCTACCGTTTCAGAAAACAAGTGAAAGCGTTGGGCAAGTTCTTATCATTCAGCTTCTTATGGGGTTTCTTTCAGTGGTTCTACACTGCAGGAGATGGTTGTGGATTTGCTGAGTTCCCCTCACTCGGGCTTAAAGCATATGAAAACAAGTAAAAGCATTATTCAACCTTCCAAAATCCTCTCTTCATGTTGAATGTAGTTCCATTGATTATGGCATTCTGTTTCAAATTCGTTGTGGTATCTTTGACTAATAATGCTCTTGTTACATGTACTGCTTTTTCTTTGATTTCTCAGCAACATATGTTGGAGTTGGAATGATTTGCCCATACATCATAAACATATCAGTATTGCTTGGAGAACTTCTTTCCTGGGGTCTCATGCGGCCTCTCATAGACACAAAAAAGGGTGACTGGTATCCAGCAGACCTCAAACCAGACAGCCTAAATGGCCTCCAAGGTTACAAGGTAAGTTTTCTAACAAGGTTAAGGTGACAAGAATGCCCAGTACATGATTTTTTTACAGATTCTTGAAGATTTTTCACTCATACGTACCAACACTTATGCAATGTACTCAGGTATTTATTGCCACTGCCGTGATCTTGGGTGACGGTCTGTACAACTTCTTCAAGGTGCTAAGCCGAACACTCACTGCCTTGTTTTTTTAACTTCAAAGGAGAGATGCAACTGGTGGCCTCTCTATTGTGGAACGTTCCTCTCCCGAGACCTCCAGGATCTCATACAATGATCAACGCCGCACCCAACTCTTTCTCAAAGATCAAATTCCAACATGGTTTGCTGTTGCAGGCTATGTCGCAATAGCTGCTATCTCCACGGCCACGCTACCGCATATATTTCCCGAACTCAAATGGTATTATATATTGGTTATCTACATCTTTGTGCCAGCCCTTGCATTCTGTAATGCTTATGGCTGTGGCCACACTGACTGGTCTCTTGCTTCCACCTATGGCAAGCTTGCAATTTTTGTAATTGGAGCATGGGCTGGTGGCTCTCATGGTGGAGTTCTTGCAGAACTAGCGGCCTGTGGAGTCATGATGAATATCGTCTCCACAGCCTCCGACCCCTCTCAAGATTTCAAGACTGGTTATCTAACCCTTTCTTCACCACGGTCCATGTTTGTGATCCAACTAATTGGCACTGCAATGGGTTGCATTATTTCACCTTGTGTCTTTTGGCTGTTTTTCAAGGCCTTCAAGGATCTTGGGACTCCTGGAAGTCAATACCCTGCTCCTTATGCTACTGTATATCGAAACATGGCTATATTGGGGGTAGACGGATTCTCGTCTCTACCAAAGAATTGCCTCTATCTTTGTTATGGGTTCTTCGGTGCAGCTATTCTGATAAATTTAATTAAGGATGCTTTGGGTAAGAAATGGGCCAGGTTCATTCCCAATCCAATGGCGATGGCTATACCGTTCTATATTGGCCCATACTTTGCCATCGACATGTGTGTGGGAAGCTTGATTCTATTTATCTGGGAAAAGATTGACAAGGCAAAGGCAGATGCTTTTGGGCCAGCAGTGGCTTCTGGTTTGATTTGCGGGGATGGGATATGGACTTTGCCTAGTGCGATACTTGCTCTAGTAGGAGTAAAACCTCCCATTTGCATGAAGTTTTTGTCAAGGAGAACAAATGCTAAGGTCGATGCGTTCTTAGGGTCATAAAGTTGAAGTTCAGATCAACTTGAATAGAAACTGTGAAGTAAAGCTGAATTGCTTCCTACACTAAGGTTATGAAGTTTACATGTGAAGGTCGACTAAAAAATGCTGTGGATAATCACCTGCTATTCCGTGGAGCCAACAAGGCAACAACTATTTTCTCTGTAATCATTCCTGGAGAAGAAAATCAAATGTCCATTTACTTATATATATATATATATATGCTTGTAGGTTTTTTTCTTGTCTAGTTTGAAGAAGATAGTAGAACAGATGCATCAAGCAATGTGAAAAGTGAAAATTACAGTACCCTTTGTGAGCTGTTATGATCAGTTGTTATATTTGGTATCAGGTTTGCTCATTTTGCTAGCTATGATCATATCAGGTGGTCCAATGTGCATCTGTGTTATTATCAGTCTCACAATAAAACCATGCCAGACTTAGTTATCCAACACGAGAAAAAAAAAGATGGAAAAAATATCAGATGCGTCGAGGAAGACGATAAAAGCTTCAGCGAATACGAGACTTGTAACAAATATGTTGAAGGCTTGTCCTAAGAAGATGAAAAGAAGCTGAAAAAGTATTTCCGTAGTCTTAATGGCATCTAAGCCCAGGGTGAGCGAACTACATAAAGAGGTTATCATTTGGATCATACGTTCTTCCCCATGCAAATATATTCAAAGTTAATTAATCATGGAATCCCTCAACTCTCCATCCCTCAAAGGTTTTTGGGAGTTTAGTAATAATTATTTTTTAAATTATTTTTAATTTAAAAACTATTAAAATAGTGTTTTTAAATTGTTTTAAATTCTACTATATTCTAGTCTAGCTTCTTTAAGTAATTTAATATCATTTTCTTTATTTCTTATATCATTTTTTTTCCTACAAACTTTGGACAATGGACATTCACAGATCTTTTATTTTCCCTTTATTTTTTTTTAATTTTTTGGAAATTGACTATTGACTTCTCGTCTTCCACAAATTAGAAATAGAAGCTTTTGGCATTGGATTCAGTGGCCATTTGGTAACTTGATTAAAACATTCCTTTTTAAAATTATTTTTTTATTTAAAATTATTTTTTTATTTTAAAATTGTTCTGAAAATATTTTTTATTTTTAATTAAAAAAATATTAAAAAAATATTTTTAAATTATTTTAAAAATAACTTCTATTATATTTCTAGTCAAACAATTTAAAAATATCTACGGATCACATATATAAAAAATTACAAATTTAAATTAAACACATGTCATTTAGACTTTTAGAATCACTTTATTATTTTAAAGGTATTTAAAAATATAATAATAGTTATTTTTTAAAATAATTTTGGCTAAAAAAAATTAAAAAAATATATTTTTTATATTTTAAAATTTATTTTTAATATTAATATATCAAAATAATGCAAAAAAATTAAAAAAAAAATAATTTAAAATTAAAAAAAAAAAATAACGCAAAAAAGCAGACAGGTTAAAACTCACTCCAACAACCCGTTATAACTTTTAACTCCTCATATTCATTATCTTCAATTCGCTTGTGATGTGTTGAGCAATAATCACAACCACTTATTAAACACACTCCCAACTCTCTTCGTCTCCATAAAGAATCATTCTTTTAAGAAAATAAAATGGAACGTAATGAAAGAGACG
>Ga0325410_1009111_pt1 | contig 10655 bp, 11 predicted proteins | sample PopdelMetagenome_16_FD_206182 | JGI IMG/M metagenome (GOLD analysis project Ga0325410, IMG submission 206182) | Populus deltoides microbial communities from Bellville, Georgia, United States - Xylem-PdIQD-R3 | ecosystem: Host-associated > Plants > Phyllosphere > Stem > Wood/Secondary xylem...
TAGCACGGTTGGAGGCAATGGTCCGAATATTGGAAAGAAGTAATGAAGCCTTAGGGAACAGCAATGAAGTGATAATCACTGATAACACTTTGTTCCATGATAAGATAAGATGTATGACAAAACAGGTCGAGCAAGTAACCCCCTATGCGGAAAGGTTGCATCAACAAGCCACCCAAGTTGGAAATGATGTTACAAAGTACCGAGAGTACATGGGGGCTGTCATCTCTTTTATTGGGGACTTAGCTAATGGAGGAAATGCCTTTTAGGGTAGTGATGTATAAGGCCCTTTTCTATTTTTACTTTGTATAAGCTACCCTTATTTATAAGAAAGGCCATGATTTTTTTCTTTCTAATGGATTTTGGCAACCAACCATGATAAGAACTTGGCAAACATTCTTTTACAGCAATCAGTTCGACTCAGAAATCTTGCCTAAAGGATTACGAAGGTCATGAATCAGTTCTAAAATAAATAAATAAATTTGTCGTCGCATATGCATTACATTTTCATCACGCATATGTTTACAATTTATCATGTGCAAAATCAGATCGTGAAACATAGGTCCCCCATCCAAAGTCTATCACACCCGACTAAGATCAAGAATGGAGAACGAGGAAAGAGCTCACTTAGAGTCACATTATCAGAATGAGTTGGAATCTGTAAAGAATGAAGTTGCTCGCATGACCAATCTGCTTGAGCAACTTCTAAAAGCCAAAAACGGGGAGGGAATGTCTACCCAACCAATTACGGGAGCACCAGCAGCTCATTTCCAAGGGACTTCTCAAAACTTGGGGGCAGATTCGATGGCAGAACAACACTTTGTGCCTATCACCTCTATTCCGCTGAGTCAAGCTACATTCACCGTGGATTTAACAGCAGATGGACCTCCCGGCAATAGGTCCACTGATAAAGTGAGCTACAACAGGTTGACTGCTCTAGAAGAAAGATTAAGAGCAGTTGAGGGTAATGATTGGTTTGATCCTATGCGAGCAGCAGAAGTGTGTTTGGTACCAAACATTATAGTACCAAAGAACTTTAAGATACCGGAGTTCGTCAAATACACTAGATTGGAATGTCCAAACACTCACCTCCGATCTTACTGCAATAAAATGGCTGAGGTGATTTATGATGATAAGCTGTTAATCTATTTTTTCCAAGATAGTTTGGCGGGATCTGCCCTAAGCTGGTACATGAGGCTAGACAATGTTAAAATTAAGAAATGGAAAGATTTGGTGGAGGCCTTTCTTAAGCAATACAAGTTCAATTTAGAAATTGCTCCGAATAGAACAAGCCTTAAGTCAATGGAAAAGAGGAGCCAGGAGTCAGTAAGGGCTTACGCGCAAAGATGGAGAGATGAGGCAACACATGTCCAACCCCCTTTGATAGAGATAGAAATGGTGACTTTATTCGCCAATATCTTCAGGGCACCTTACTATGAGCATCTAATGGGCAGCTCATCTCAACATTTCTATGATGTTGTACATGTGGCAGAAAGGATAGAGCAAGGGATTAAAGCAGGGCGTATAGCAGAATCGTTAGAGAAGAAATGTTTTATGGGAAGGAAAAGAGAAGGTGATATTAACAATTTGGAAGGCGGGTACAAAGGCAAAAACATAAATTACCAGAACCCACAGATGCCCACCCCTCATTCCACCAACATAAACTTTGCTAAACCTTTTCAAACCAATCAACCAAACAATTACCAAAGGCCAAATACAAAGTATCCTTCGGAGCAGTTGCCACCCTTACCCATGCCCTTAAAAGACTTGTATGCTAAACTGTTGAGCATAGGACAAATAGCTCCAATTTTTTTACCACCAATTAAACCACCCTTTCCCATATGGTACAAACCAGAATTAACTTGTGAGTATCATGCTGGTAACCCGGAGCACGGAATTGAAACTTGTTACGCTTTCAAAAGAAGGTTGCTCGAACTTATCAAGATGGGGTGGGTATCTTCTGAAGATATGCCCAATGTTAATTCCAATCCTTTGCCTAAACATGCTGCAAGTGGAGTGAGCATGGTAGAAGTAGGGAATCGAAGTAAAGGGTTGAAAATATCCATGAAGAAGTTGCATGGTATGTTAGTACAGTCAGGGTTCCTAAAGATGAATAATGAACATAATCAAGAAGGGAGTGATTATTGTGAGTTCCATGAAGAGGAGGGACATCATATCAATGATTGTATGGAGTTTCGCAAAAAAATTGAGAAAATGATGATCATGGGAGAACCGAGGATTGAAGCCATGGAGAACGGTGATGAAATAAGAATGATGGAGGGCCAAGACAGGTTGTCAGAAGTATGTAGAGTCCAACCAACAGCTTATGGGCCGCCAAAGTTAATCTTGGTTAAACCTTCCTATACAAAGAGAAATCACAATGCAATGCCCTATAATTACGGCTATGCCTCCAATGTTGGGACCCCTTTTCCTTTGTTCCAAACTGAGGTTAGTGGGTTGACTAGGAGTGGCCGGTGCTTCACACCTGAGGAGTTAAGGAAAGCAAAGGGTAAGGAGGTGGTAGACCTGGGCAAAGAACTGGAAGTTAATAAACCAGTAACCGAAGAGGAGTCAAATGAATTTCTGAAGTTGATAAAGCATAGTGAATATTGCATAGTAGATCAATTAAAGAAAACTCCAGCTAGAATCTCCCTTATGTCTTTGATACTCAGCTCTGAACCGCATCGAAACGCCTTGCAAAAGGTATTGAATGAGGCATATGTACCCCAAGATATTGAACAGAAAACCATGGAACATTTGGTGGGGAGGATCCATGCGACTAATTATCTGTACTTTACGGCTGACGAGTTAGATGCTGAAGGAACTTGACATAACAAACCCTTGTACATCACCACTAGGTGCAAGGATTGCCTCATAGGAAAGGTGCTCGTCGATAATGGTTCGGCTCTTAATGTGTTGCCAAAACACATGCTAAAAGAAATGCCGGTGGATGAATCTCATATGAAGCCTAGTACCATGATGGCAAGAGCATATGATGGCTCACCAAGACAGATAATTGGGACTTTAGAAGTGGAGTTATATGTGGGACCACAATTGTTCCTGGTGACATTTCAGGTAATGGATATCCACCCTTCCTATAGTATGTTGTTGGGAAGACCTTGGATTCATGCAACTGGAGCAGTAACTTCATCGTTACACCAATGTTTAAAGTACATCATGAATGGGATGCTGGTAACTGTCAAGGCTAAGGAGACAATATCCATGATAAAGAATGTGGTTGTACCTTTCATCGAGGCAGAGGATTGCAATGATGAATATAGCCATGCTTTTGAGATTGTGAACATTGACTGGGTGCCAGAAAACACAGTGATAAGAATGCCAAGGATCTCAGGAGCAGCGAGGAGGGCCGCTTAATCTTTTTTGGAGTGTAAAATTTCATTTCAGCATAACCTATCACCGAAAATCTAGAAAGGGTTAATTTAATAATGATGAAATGTGTTAATCAAAGATTTGGGCTGGGGTATGAGCCTAAAAAGGAGGATCATCGATGAGCTGCTGGTAGAAGAAGGGAAAGAAGAATGGCTAGGATTCAAGGAATAGAGCCTGAAGAAGAAGAGGTGGAAATCCCTCCCCTAAGGGTATCGTTCCCAAAGGCCGCATATGTAATGCAACCTGATAAAGATTTAGAAAGCCTTAGTCAAAAACTATCAACCATGGACATAAACACCTTGGAGAAGGATAAAGAGGAAGGAAGTGGCATGAATATGGTATCGGGAGTGGAAGATGAATCACTGCCACAGCTGACTGTCCATTCTCTAGAAGAAGTCCCCACCACAACCTTTGTGCGAAAGCTGGCCATGGGTGAGAAGTTTCAGAACTGGGTGACCTAAGAAGCTCCTGTAGTGTTTAAAATGTAAACCAACTTTGTCTGCATTTACATGTTTCTGTCATTGCTTTTATTTGCTTTTACTTGCTTTTATTTCCTCTGGTTGACAATCAAGGCTCATGAGGTCAGCCAGATTCTATCCTTGTCATCGAGCCCACCCTTTGCTTTAATGAGATCATGCATTTTTCAAATGTTGTCTATTTATATGCACATTTACACCAGGCACCTTCCGCTTTCAGGAATCCTGAAAGCGGATCTTCCACAACATCACATACATTTAACATCAAGAATGAATGCAATGCAACCTGATAAGGGTATCGTTCCCAAAGGCCGCATATGTAATGCAACCTGATAAAGATTTAGAAAGCCTTAGTCAAAAACTATCAACCATGGACATAAACACCTTGGAGAAGGATAAAGAGGAAGGAAGTGGCATGAATATGGTATCGGGAGTGGAAGATGAATCACTGCCACAGCTGACTGTCCATTCTCTAGAAGAAGTCCCCACCACAACCTTTGTGCGAAAGCTGGCCATGGGTGAGAAGTTTCAGAACTGGGTGACCTAAGAAGCTCCTGTAGTGTTTAAAATGTAAACCAACTTTGTCTGCATTTACATGTTTCTGTCATTGCTTTTATTTGCTTTTACTTGCTTTTATTTCCTCTGGTTGACAATCAAGGCTCATGAGGTCAGCCAGATTCTATCCTTGTCATCGAGCCCACCCTTTGCTATAATGAGATCATGCATTTTTCAAATGTTGTCTATTTATATGCACATTTACACCAGACACCTTCCGCTTTCAGGAATCCTGAAAGCGGATCTTCCATAATATCACATACACTTAACATCAAGAACGAATGGCCAAACTTTAACGAACATGTGATTGCGGTGGAAGAAGAAGAATGGGATGAAAGCAATATCAGAGAACTCGCAAAACTGGTGGAACAACATGAACAGACTTGGAAGCCCGCTATAGAAGAACTTGAAACCATAAATGTGGGTAGTGATCAGTCTAAGAAAGAGTTGAAAATAGGGACCTTAATTACTCTTGAGCAAAGAACAACGATGATCGCCTTACTACAAGAATATGCAGATGTTTTTGCTTGGTCTTACGAGGATATGCCTGGTTTAGATACAAATATCGTAGTACATAAGATCCCACTAGAGGAAGGTTGTAAACCAGTCAAGCAGAAATTGAGGAGAGCCCACCCACATGTCTAGATCAAAGTCAAAGCAGAACTCGAGAAACAATGGAATGCAGGCTTTCTAGAAGTAGTTAAATATCCACAATGGGTATCCAATATTGTTGTTGTGCCAAAGAAGGAGGGAAAGATTAGAGTTTGCGTGGATTTTCGGAACTTGAACAAAGCTAGCCCCAAAGATGATTTCCCACTACCACATATAGATGTTTTGGTTGACAATGCTGCACGTAGTTCCATATACTCCTTTATGGATGGTTTCTCAGGATATAACCAGATAAAAATGGCTTCGGAAGATAAGGCGAAGACAACTTTTGTTACACCTTAGGGAACATTTTGTTACAAAGTTATGCCATTCGGTCTGAAGAACGCAGGGGCAACCTACCAGAGAGCCATGGTGACTTTGTTTCATGACATGATGCATAAAGAAATTGAGGTGTATGTAGATGATATGATCGCAAAGTCAAAGAAGGGAGAAGATCATATAAAGGTTTTGAGAAAACTATTCGAGAGGTTGAGGACATACGAACTAAAGCTCAACCCTGCAAAATGTTCATTTGGGGTTAAGTCCGGAAAGCTGCTAGGATTTGTGGTAAGCGAAAGAGGTATAGAGGTAGATCCTGATAAAGTAAGGGCCATCCAATCTATGCCGTCCCCAAAGACCGAGAAGGAGGTAAGAGGATTCTTAGGAAGATTGAACTACATTGCCCGATTTATAGCTCAGTTGACCACAACATGTGAACCTATTTTCCAGCTTTTAAGAAAAAAGAATCCTGGGACTTGGAATGAGGAGTGTGAGGTGGCATTCAATAAAATCAAGCATTATTTACAAAGTCCACCTTTGCTTGTTCCTCCTATATCAGGAAGGCCTTTAATACTGTATCTAACAGTGACTGAGGCAGCTATGGGATGTGTATTAGGTCAACATGATGAAACCGGGAGAAAAGAAAGGGCCATTTATTACTTAAGCAAGAAGTTCACTGAATGTGAGTCTAGATACACGGTGATAGAGAAGCTTTGTTGTGCATTGGTATGGGCGACAAAAAGATTACGACATTATATGCTATATCACACCACTTGGTTGATTTTAAAAGTGGATCCATTGAGGTATATTTGTAACAAACCCTATCTCTCGAGTCGAATTGCAAGGTGACAGGTTTTGTTGGCAGAATATGATATAGTGTATATGACAAGGAAAGCCGTAAAGGGAAGTGCAATTGCTGATCACCTGGCTGATAACGCTATGGAAGATTATGAGCCATTAGATTTTGATTTCCCGGATGAAAATGTATTATCAATCGAAGAGGAAGAAGGGAAGACAGATTGGTGGACCATGTTTTTTGATGGGGCAGTAAATGTATATGGTAATGGGGCCAGTACAGTAATAATCTCTCCCGATAAGAAGCAGTATCCGGTAGCAGTTAAATTACATTTTGAATGCACCAATAATATAGCTGAGTACGAGGCTTGTATCCTGGGTTTGGAGGCCGCATTAGAACTAAAGATTGAAAAAATAGATGTGTATGGTGACTCAATGTTGATTATCTGTCAAGTGAAAGGAGAATGGCAAACCAAAGAAGAAAAACTAAGGCCATGCCAGGAATACTTATCCACGCTATCAGAAGAGTTTAAAGAGATAAGATTCACCCATCTAGGGAGAGAAGGAAACCATTTTGCGGACGCTTTGGCTACATTGGCTGCTATGGCTACGATTGATCTTGCATGAAAAGTGCAACCTGTACACATATTGACATCAGAAATAAACCAGCTCATTGTTGTTCAATTGAAGGAGAGATAGATGGAAAGCCTTGGTATTACGATATCAAGAATTTTATAAAAAATCAGGAATATCCAGCAGGAGTATCAAAGATGGATAAGAAAACCCTAAGAAGATTGGCCAGAGATTTCTATTTAGATGGAGAGATTCTGTACAAAAGATCATTTGATGGAACCTTGTTAAGGTGTCTGAATGAGACATATGCTAGAAGTGCTTTACAAGAGGTGCATGAGGGGATTTGCTCAACTTATGCTAGCGACCATATGGTAGCAAGGAAAATACAAAGGGCCGGTTATTTCTGGATGACGTTAGAGAAAGACTGCATCGACTATGTCAGGAAATGTCACAAGTGTCAAGTGCATAGTGATAAGGTGAATGCACCTCCAACTCCGCTGTTTAATCTAGTATCTCCATGGCCATTTGCAATGTGGGGAATCGATGTGATTGGGCCTGTTAACCCAAAGGCCAGTAATGGGCATAGATTCATTCTCATAGCAATTGACTATTTCACAAAATGGGTAGAAGCCAGTTCATACGCCCCTGTGACACAAAAGGTTGTGAAAAAGTTCATTGAAAAAGACTTGATTTGTCGATATGGTCCACCTAAAAAAATAGTGACTGATAATGCACAGAATTTCAATGGCAAAGCAATAGTGGAGCTCTGTACAAAATGGAAAATCAAGCATTCAAATTCCTCCCCATACAGACCGAAGATGAACGGTGCTGTGGAAGCTGCCAACAAAAACATCAAGAAAATTATTCAGAAAATGGTAATCACTTACAAAGACTGGCATGAGATGTTACCATTTGCTCTCCATGCATATCGCACTACAGTGAGAACCTCGACAGGAGCCACTCCGTATTCGTTAGTATATGGGATGGAGGCGGTGATGCCTTTGGAAGTAGAAATTCCCTCGTTAAGGGTGTTGATGGATTCAGAACTAGAAGAGGCTGAGTGGGCCAAAGTGAGATATGAACAGCTAAATATGATCAGTGAAAAGAGGGTTGCTGCAATATGTCATCATCAGCTTTACCAGAAAAGGATGGCCAAAGCATATGATAAGAAGGTTAGACCTCGTATGTTCCAAGAAGGAGATTTGGTGCTAAAGAAGCTCTTAGCTTTACTAGGGGAAAATCTAAGCAAATGGACTCCAAATTATGAAGGTCCTTATGTAGTGAAGAAGGCTTTCTCGGGAGGAGCTCTACAGTTGTCCAGAATGGATGGAGAAGATCTAACCAGACCTGTGAATTCCGATTCTGTAAAGAGATATTATGTTTAAATTTCTCCCAAAATCAATAAAGTGAAGTTTGGTCATGATTTCTTGGTGTAAAGAATCTTTTCTCCCACTGCATTGATCTCACAGCACTTAATCTTCTAAAAAAAAAATCTCTGGAAAGATCTGGCTTTTTGCATGATTACAAGGAACGTATCATAAGAAGATCAAAGGTGAATTTTAAGCATTTCCCGGTAAAGAGGGAACCAAGTCAAACAAACCAAAGATAAAAGACAAAACTTAGTCGTTAGAAGCATTTGGAATCGCATAGATAAAATGTATGGGTAATCACTCTATAATCATGTATAATTGTCAGTCAGGATGAGAACAAAAATTTATCAATCCTAGTAAATAAAGGTCATCTTTGTTAAACTTTCACTTTCTAAAGATTATATCCTTTGTGACCCCCATTTGAGCTTTAAAAAAAAAAACCGGGACTAGGACCACACCCCATACTAGGGGGCAATGAGAGATCCTTTGTTAGAAAAGATGAAGACAATGGTACAATCAAGAGTGAAAGGAGGGCTAAAAATGGAAGCCTCATGATTGATAAAAGGCTAAAAAAGAAAAGAGTTGGAGCAAATTGCCAAAAAGAACACAAGGATCTATACAAGTCAGAACCCAACACTTGGGGGCAAAAAAAAAATCCTTAAAGCAAGTTTCTCCAAACACAACCTATGAGACAGCTTCACAGAAACAGGAGATAGAAGAAGAGTGGTCCTAAGTCTTTAAACCCTTAAACACTTATTGAGCCTTAAAGCATCCTTTTTCTTTTTCATAACCCACAACTATAATCGACATTACAAGCCCTTTAGAAGTCCTTTCTAATCAAGCGCATATAACCTGGGTTGATAGACATTGGTCTTACGATTCATTTGACATGATAAATGAGTGATAATCTTTTTTTTTTCTCTATCCATGCAAGAAAAATGCTAATATGAGATGATTTTTGAAACCTATCAAAAAGATCAAACAGAAGATTACCTCGGAGGAAGTCTGATCTAAAGTCAAAACCACATTTTGGAAACCAATAAAGCCTTTTTCCGAGGATTGCTTAAAATAACTCTTGATGCATATGTAGAAAGTTTCAATTGTCATGAACAAAAGCCAAGACTTTTAAACATTTTTTTGTTTGAAAAGATTTTTGTGCTGCAAAAAAAAAACCGTAATTCGAGAAAAGACAAATTAAAGTATTGATAAGAGCATGATAAAAAGCAATGACAGATCATGCATTTTTGAAAAAAGGTCACTAAAAAGGGGTTTGGGGATTTCCTCTTCGAGATGGGATGGGTAAGAAGGACAGTGTGAGAGACAGATCTCAACACATGATTTCAAACACATGGACAAGGTCATACTAAGAAGGAGTTCTATAAGATGGGGGGGACCTATATTTCAAATCAGGTAAGGATGCATGCATGTCATCTAACCTCAAAGCATTGCACACATATTTTTATTTGTTACAGGAAAATCCAAAAAAAAAAGGACCAAAGTGAGTATATGTGGGCAGGTCGCCCGTGAAAATAGACCAGTGTGAGTGTGTGGGCAGGTCGCCCCTGAAAATAGACTAGGATGAAGTGAGGGCAGGTCGCCCCTGAAAATAGACCGTGTGAGTGTGTGGGCCGGTCGCCCCTGAAAATAGACCAAGATGAACATGTGTGGGTAGGTCGCCCGTGAAAATAGATCAGTGTGAGTGGAATGGCAGGTCGCCCATGAAAATAGACCATGTGGGGCGGTCGCCCCTGAAAATAGACCAGGATGAGCATGTGTGGGTAGGTCGCCCGTGAAAATAGATCAGTGTGAGTGGAAAGGCAGGTCGCCCATGAAAATAGACCATGTAGGGCGGTCGCCCCTGAAAAAAGACCAGGATGAACATGGGTGGGTAGGTCGCCCGTAAAAATAGATCAGTGTGAGTGGAAGGGCAGGTCGCCCATGAAAATAGACCATGTGGGGCGGTTGCCCCTGAAAATAGACTAGGATGAGCATGTGTGGGTAGGTCGCCCGTGAAAATAGATCAGTGTGAGTGGAAGGGCAGGTCGCCCATGAAAATAGACCATGTGGGCCGGTCGCCCCTGAAAATAGACTAGGATGAGCATGTGTGGGTAGGTCGCCTGTGAAAATAGATTAGTGTGAGTGGAAGGGCAGGTCGCCCATGAAGATAGACCAGGTGGGCCGGTCGCCCCTGAAAGTAGACCAGGATGAGCATGTGTGGGTAGGTCGCCCGTGAAAATAGATTAGTGTGAGTGGAAGGGCAGGTCGCCCATGAAGATAAACCAGGATGAACATTTGTGGGTAGGTCGCCCGTGAAAATAGACCATTGTGAGTTTGAGGGCAGGTCGCCCATGAAAATAGACCGTGTGAGTATGTGGGCAGGTTGCCCCTAAAAATAGACCAATGTGACTGTGTGGGCAGGACGCCCGTGAAAATAGACCAATAAGTGTATGTGGGAAGGTCACCTGTGAAAATAGACCAATTTTCTTCAAAAAAATAGCAAATGACCCAAGACAATAAGATCATTTTCTTTTTTTTCTTTTTTTTTTCTTTTCTTCTTCTTTACAAGCTTACT
>Ga0325410_1009112_pt1 | contig 10654 bp, 7 predicted proteins | sample PopdelMetagenome_16_FD_206182 | JGI IMG/M metagenome (GOLD analysis project Ga0325410, IMG submission 206182) | Populus deltoides microbial communities from Bellville, Georgia, United States - Xylem-PdIQD-R3 | ecosystem: Host-associated > Plants > Phyllosphere > Stem > Wood/Secondary xylem...
ATTTTATTTTGGTTGAATTTAAATATACAAGGCACTCATGATGTTAAGAATAGGTTTTGACATTAATTTAATGCTCGATTTAACAAAATAAAACTTAATTTTATTGATTCAAAGCAATTAAAATTTTAAAAATTCAATTTCAAACTAGTACAAATATTCAGTTTTTTTTAACAGTAACATTTTTATTTCAACTTCCAAACTCAATCTTTGAAAAAAATCAACAATGTTTTTTTAATTTATTAGCATACACAATATTCTATTTAAGGAAAGCTCATAAGTATTTTATTAGTTACATGCCATTTCAAATCTCAAACAGCGAGCTCTCGGCCTTGGGTTCATTTCCATGAGGTGAGCTATTCGACTCTTATGGAACCCGGGCCTTCTTACTCTCCGTAAGGTAATTTACAAGCCTTGCCACAAAACAGTTATTCCTATCCACGTCCCCAAACAAGCATCTTATTTCCCGTGCCCGGTTTCTCCACGATACGCCCGAGTCATCTACCATTGCCGTTCTAATTGACTCGGCCACTGATGCCCATGTAAATGATCCATCTTGCTCCTTTCTTGGTATCTCTAGCCCAAGCTTTTTTCCATGCAACAACCTTGAGTTAAGCCCTTGGTCATTTAGGATTGGAAGCAGAATCAACACTCGGCCAAACGTTAGCCCCTCGATGATGGAGTTCCAACCACAGTGAGTCATAAACCCCCCAACTGAATCATGACCCAGTATTTTCACCTGTGGAGCCCATCCCCCATATACAATCCCACGATTCTTGACTCGCTCCTGAAAGCCATCTGGTAGCATATCCAACGCGTTCTTAGTTGACCCAGGTATTTTGTTGAGTACCCAAAAGAAAGGTAACGTTGAATTCTCCAAACCAAGAGCTAACTCTTTCAATTCTTCACCACTCAAAGAAGCCTCAGTCCCTATGGCAACATAAACTACTGAGTGAACCTTTTGTTTATCCAACCACTCTTTGATATTACACCACTCGTGACCATCAATACTATCATCTTCTTCGTTATGTTCGACTATCGGAGGCAAAAACCCGACCGGTATAATTGGTTTTTTGTACAGCTGATCGCGTAAGAGATTGAACCACTCCGGTTCAAACTCGGGAGAGCTTCTAATGATCACAACATCACTCCCTCCAGCGGCAAAACCGAACCGGATTGAATCCGACGGTCCAGTTTCATCTTCCTCCGTTTTCTCCACATGCTTTGTTACCTCATGCAAACGGAAAACAAGGTCTGATTCAAAAGGGATCCACTTGGGCACGACCGTGAAGTCCTCAGCTTTCGACCGGGGATCTCCAATATTCATCAAAGCTGATGGTGGCCCAATATAAGATAAACATGCAGCAGTGAAAAGACTAAAGAAGGCACATGAGATACCAAGCCTTGCTGCTACGGATGGTAGCCAGTGAGAAGCATAATCGTAGAAAATCCAATCTGGTTTTGATGATTCAAGGAAAGTCGTCAGTGGTGGTTCAAGCAAATCAAAGCCTTTCTTTAGTAACTGTTGTTTGGTGTAAGGTACGTCTGTAGATGACTCTGCACAGGATGGTAAGTTGGGTACATGAGGAAAGGGTAAAGATACTAGAATAATTTCTGAAGATAGTTGTTTTGGTATTTTAGGAAGCCTATTAAGGTTCCTCGGCGTTGATACAAAGTAGATTTTGTGACCCTTTTCAGCTAAGAGCTTGGAGAGTTGGAGAAATGGTATTAGATGTCCCGTGGCTAGCCATGGAAACATTACTACTTGCAGTCTGTTGCCGTCTTCCATGAAACTGCAGAAAGGAAAAGCAGAATTTTTGTTGATAAATGGCATTTAATTATAGCCAGAAGACACTTGAAATTACTGTTGTGTCAAGCGTGACTTTGCTTTTGGAATATCACTTTCAAGGGCAAATCTTAAATCTCTCTCCCAATCATTCACCAATTTTCAGCTGGGTTCCGGACTAAAACTTTTCTCAATTTTGTTTTTCTTTAAAACTATTAGATATTCTTCTATTAAGCTACCCTCTCCAACAGTATATTATTAAACCCACCGGAGACTAGTTTATTTTGCCACCAGTATTATTAAACCCGCCTGCCAGAGACAAGTGTTACATAGAATTGGGTGGGAGTTTAGCTAATCAAACTTCGTTAATCTAACAGGTTACTTGTAATCAAAATTTGGGTGAAATCTAATTTGATTTTTATAAGTTTTTAAGAATGATATTGTTTTAACTTTTATTTTTTAAAAAAAATATTAAAACGATATCATTTTAAAGTAACTCAACTATTTTACGACTCGGGCTGGATTTTATAAATACATTCTCAACCCCTAACAAGGAGAACTGTAGATGAATTATGTAATAACGAGATGCTATTTCCAGAAGATATTAGTGTTTGCATTAAAGAAAAACTAGGAGAACTGTAGATGAATTACCAAATTGAGGTATGCATGCATGCTATTATACATGATAAAATCAATTGAGGATTTCTATTTACCGGAGTAATTTGAGGTTTGATCTTCTTTAAATTCAAGGTAGGAGAATTGGAGAAGGGAAGTTAGAAAGGGGTCAGGAGGAGGAGGAGAAAATAATGGTTCAGTTAAAAATACAATATAATTATTTATTGAGATGGGAATAAATTTCCAAGAAAATAGTTATGCTGAAGTGACTACTAGTTTACATAAAATTAAAAGTTAACAAATCAACTATCCTACAAACTCATGATATGTACTTAGGAATTGCATATCACAAGGCAGAGAAATTCTCAGTTTTCAGGAAGCTAAAACAAATTCACAGGGAATAGAGATCATGCTCGTATATCACATAGCACATAAATGTGTAGCTTACCAAAACAAATCAAAGAGCAACCTTCTGTTAGGCGCAACTAAGAAGGGAGATTTATTTATTATTTTAGTTGATCTGAGGCGGCATAATTAAGAGCAAACTAGCTAACTTCTACTTGAGAATTAAGCATTGAATCACATATAGGCAACGAATGAAAAGAACAAAAATTGAATAAAGAAAAGAAGAGTCACCATTCAGCACCGATAATGAAATTTACAGTCAAGGCAAAAGGCACCTAAGATCTAAAGAGAAGTTCACTGCTACAACAAAGCATAGAGATAGAGCTTGTGCGTTACAGAGAATGGCAGTAGCAAGTAAGGAAACAGAGAAGAGAAGTAACTACCAATTACCAAAAAGAAAAGGGCCCATTTGAGTAAAAACGAAAACATAATACAAGAAGTTAGCTCACCTTGAATGAAGAAGAGAGGAGAGAAGACAAATGGGTTGATGAGCTCAAAATCTCAGTGGGTGAGATAGGCTTTGGGTTTTTGCAACATAATATGGCAGTCAATACAGAAGATTGCATCAACAGCAGATATACAGAGGGGCACCAGAAGCTCCATTAGGCCTCCATGCAGCAAGGTGCTGGGGGCGGGGGGGCAGTTGAAATAGGAAGAAAATCTAGAAGACCATAACTAGGTTGAGAATTGCAAACGACAGTCCAGACCAAAGCTATATCAAAAGTCCCACCATTAATCTTCATTCCAAGATTTCCTTCTACAACTTGAGCCGAGGGGATCTGATGTTATCCTTGAGGTTGACTTAAAAGGCTCAGTGAAAGGGATTGGGCTTTTTCATCCCAAGCCCAAGATAAAATCATGAGGCCTTATGAGAGATTATATGTACACGAAGGAAAATGGAAGGGATTAAAATGTCAATGTCAAGCCCAGAAAAAAAACCAAAACATTCGGAATGATGTGGCTGCTGGGATTCGAGCCCAGGTCTCCACGGCCACAACGTGGAATTCTCACCACTAAACTACAGCCACAAGGTGATACTTTCGGTCTCAACTTATATATCAAATAAATACAGTTTTCTTTCTTCGGTCATGAGCTAGGGACAAGTAAAAAAATATATTATGTACTGCATTTTTTTATGTGCTGCGTGGATTTTTGCTTCTGTCGATAGCTCGACTAGTGCTAATTTAGTTATTCTTTTGTGGTGATTTCCCCAAATTTATCTGGTGTTAAGTGGGTAAATGCGCATGCCGAAGAAATTATCCAGGACCGCTGGTGCGGTTGCTCATTCTCTCACTAGCCACCCCAGGTTAAATAATACTCCAGGTGAAGCTGGGGAGACTTTTGAATGCAGGAAACGGTGTAATGGACAGCTGCATTGACCGGAGCAGATTATGAATTCAGTGGCTCTGCTTGTTCTGAAGATTTGAGCTTCACACCAGAAGAGGGTTCCTGTTTTCTTGCGGGTCTGATGATGAAGGAGAGGGCATTTGTTTCTCCTTGTTACTAGTGATGTTGATGCATTTAAAGCGATAGCAAACACAGTGCAGCAATATCTATCGATATGCACCATCCCTATTGGTCCACGGCTGCTAGAAAGTGTGTTATTCTTTTGAATGACCTTAGTGGTCTCGAATGACCATCTCATTGGCCCCAGAATGGCTGCATCTGTAATAGCCTTGTAAACAAATTCTTTTGGCACTCTTCAGTTTAAATCCTTATGTCTTCCCTGAGCTGCCTTGATGTAGCGTTCATTTTGTGGTCTAGTTTGCTGGCCATGCTATCATGACTTGCAATTTGTATCTCACATAAGAGGTGAATAATAGTTCTTGCAGTGTGATGAAATCGGGAAAAACTTCAGAGAGGAACTGGATTTCTTATGGTTGTGTTCTGAGCTAGTGCAGTGATGGGCTCAACTTTTTCTCTAGCCTGGGTTGTTCCTAAAAAAAACCAGTCTACAGTTGGAACACCCTTTCAATGCTTGAGTTAATAAAGATGGTAGGATGGAATTCTAATCAAATGGAATGAAAAGAGTTGCCCTACATGAATGATATAATAGAGCAATGGCATCAGTTTGTCAACAAATTGGCGTCAACGAAATCGCCGGAAAAAAAATGTGAGAAAGGAGCAGAAAAGAATTTCCAGAGAAGGATCCGGATTCAGTTGTGAGGGACCTTTTATCTATGATTGGTTCTGCACACGAATCGCCAGCTATTCCTAGCAACATATCAGAGGAAGGTAAGGATTTTCTCCGGTGCTGCTTTGCAAGGAATCCTGCACGGAGATCAACAGCAAGTGAGCTCCTGAATAACAAGTATGTGATGGCATTTAAGGAAGAAGGAGAGAGAAAGGGTAGTGAAAGAGACGAGGTCTTGAATCTTGAAAGGTTCAGTTTACCACTGTCTTCAACTTATGAGGCGAGGACATCTTTGTATCTCTGGAGCATTCTTCATCCGGTTCCCTTTTAGAAGATACTGAGCAGTTTTCCAGCTCCAGCATTGTTCCTGATGTCTCTCCAATGTTTACAAATACATCAGATTAACAAGTTGGGAGTGTGGTGTGCTCAGTTTTCTTCCCTTCAACATTAAATTTAATGACTCTGTTCGGATGCTCTTCAATCAATCAAAAATTGATTACTTGTTTTCAATCCTTTTCTTCTGTTATGCTAATAACTTCTTTCTGCTGCATTTACACTCTTTTTTTCCTACCATTTATTGTCTGCAACGAATTATGACGCTGTTGCTCTAATATTTCATTTGCTGGTGCTACTAGGAAAAAGTTGAAAGCACAAAAAAACTGAACAGAAGTGGTAGTGATATGGTTAGAATGTAGTATTGGTTACATGAAATTGACTGTTATGTCAAGAGAGCTGAAGAGGCAGTGCCAGATGGTACTTCTACATTCAGCTTCAGCGTTGATTTTATGTGCAGTTATTATTCATTCCAACTCCATACATTTGATCATTTGGTGGTCTCTTCCAAGTTCTTGCACTGTAATGCTTCAGATTTTCCCTTTTTCTTATTTGTCTACTTTCTAGTTACGAGTATATTGTCATCATGCAAGTTGATTTCCCTTTTTTATAGTGGTAATGGTAGAAATCTGTATGTTCTTGATGCCTTGGCTGGAGTTGAGAGATTGAAGTGTCAGGAATTAGCTGCAGCTGGCAATGTTCATACCAAAAATGTCACTACAGCCGTTCAAAAGTTCTGGAAAGTGATGATTATTAGGAAATAAAGAGTAGATAACAGAACTAAAAAATGTAGACAAAATGAGTCTTTGGAGTCCTTGGCATGAACTTGGTAAACAACGATGAGAAGAACAAGTTTATGATTAGCTTATTATGATTCTGGGAGAGCTTATAAAGATTGGATTCTATATCTGTTGTCATGCCATTTTTATGAGTGTTCACCTACCCTGTAGTCTGTCCAAAGTGTGCATACCTTGCAGGACACCACACTTGAATGTGCATAGTTTGCCCCTCGGAACATTAGCTGATATCATTTATCAACTGTATCCTAAATGTCTGTAATTGCTGCCATGTCGATTCTGGTTGTACTGCAATCAGGTTCTAGGAAAAAAAAAAGTCATGGAAAGATTCAAAAAATAGTATGAAAAAAAAAAAACAATTTCCAGAGCAAATTAGCATTCAAGGACTGGATGCACTTACTTTAGCAGTGAAGGCTACTCGAAGAACAAATACTGCAGTTCTGCTCTTCATAAGGAAGTTGAAACAAAGGGGGAAGTGGGGATAGATGAACTTCAACACATACATGTAGCAGTGGTCAAGTGATGACAATCTTCAAGGGAATATTTCAATGACAGTTGATTGCAACTAAACTGATAAAAAGAACTGCAAAAGTTTAAAAAAAAAATCATAATTTCCCAGAGTGACCACTGCAGAATCTGAAAATCCTAAACACAAAGTTGGAACTTCAGAAGGCTTTTCTGACAGATATTCCTACATTCTCTATGGATTAAATTGGAAATGGATCATATTGTGGTTTATTTTGGAGTTAAAAGTGGAAAATTTGAAACTCATTTTTCCAATAATCTAAAGCTTTGGATGAATTTTGTTGTGATGTGGAAGATCTGAGTCTTATTGCATCTGTTAATTAAACCGCAGCTAGTAAGAGAATGATTATTTAACTTGGGCATGAAAAGTTTTATTATTCTCTAGGAAGTTGATTTCTCTGTTACTTGCACATCCAAGACAGAAATAGGTTTTAACCCTTAACATTTAGTCAATAGGATGGTAAGAACCTACTTATATGAATGGATTAAGGATCATAAGCTGGAAAAAGGTGTGATAGCAGCTGAAAATTAAAAATAATAATCAATAAAGAAAGATATCAATCAATAACAAACACTGTTCTTCTATCTATATTGCTGACTAAAATCAATGAATCATTGATTACAAGAACAAATTTATCTTGTGATCCACTGCAAAATGCAGAAAAAATGAAAGAATTCTCAACAAAGAATGTCAACCTAGACATGTTAGACATGTTTGACTGAAAAGTCTGCAATTAATTCACTTTTATGCACCAGCAGGGATAGTGCAGGTTGCTGGATACTGCACTGCGTTTGCTTCAACCCTTGATGCATGCTTCATTGCATCAACATCACTGGTAATGCCCTCTTCATCATCAGACCAAGGAGAGAAACACGAACCCTCATCTGATGTGAAGCTCCACTCTTCATAAAGAGAGGGATCACTAAATTCATCATCTGTCCCGCATAATGTGACAGTCCATTCCACACTTTCAGCATCCAAAGTCTCCACAAACTCAACACCATCTAAATCCACTCCTGACATAAAAGGTTCATCCAGCAACATCTCAGCAGTAAACCTGAACATTGGGTTGGCCACAAAACACCTTTTCAAGAAATCCTTAGCGTCCTTCGAAATCTGAGAAGGAATTTTAGGCAATTCATATCCATCACCGATCTTCCTCAGAAGCTCTTCAGTAGTAACATGAGGTTTCAAATCCCAAGCTGGCTTCCCAGTAAGCATCTCAAGAACGACACAACCAAGAGCCCATATGTCGCAAGGAGACTCTTGAACATGATTAGCCACGGTCTCTGGAGCCATGTACAAAGCAGTCCCTCTTAAATAAGGGTCAATTTTCATTTTCTTGTTCCTCTTCTCTGATTTCTTCGCCAACCCAAAATCCCCAATCTTTGCCACAAATTCACCTGCCTTCGCCCTATTGGAAACAAGCAGTATATTCTCAGGCTTGAGATCACAATGCACATAACCACGACTATGAATATAACAAATCCCTTCAAGAATAGACCTAGTGTATCTTTTCACATCCAATTCAGGCAAACCAACACCATCGGATTTCTTGATAAGACAAGCTAAGTTCCCTCCTGATGCATACTCTAACAACACATTATAAAACATCTCACCATCTTTATTACTAGTAGTTTCTTCACCAAAACACTTGATGATAAAAGGGCATCCATTGAGACAGTTAAATACCTCTTTCTCCTTTTGAAGTGAGCAAGAAGCGGAGACCTCTGCAGACTTGACAGCCATAACTGGAGGATAATAGCCGTTTCTTGATTTGGGGTTCTTTAAACTTGCTAAATAAACTGATCCAAACCCTCCTTTGCCAATAAGCGGCCCTCTTGACCATGCCACTCCACCATTGTTATTGTTGTACTTCATGCTCTCTTCTTCTTCTACGTGTTTTGCCTTTCTCTTCATTGCTAGCAGCTCCTGCTTTTGTTTCCCTGTTTTCCAAGCTAAACGCAACAGAATTGTCAACAAAAAGTCCCTCTAGGGTTTCTGATAACAGGGAAAGCGAGTTTGAAAGCCTTTAACGCGTCTGGATTTGGATTTTCATCGATTGTAAATTGTTTATGTGCTATTTGCAAACCAAACCTCGCTGTATATTCGGATTGCCATGTCGCCATACATTGTCGGGAACGTTCAAATTTTATTTTATTTGTTTGCAGCCTTTGTCCCTGAGCTATTAAGTTTACGGCACATTGAGGCTTATACTAACAAATTGATCTATCTGGTCCTTGAACCATCGTCTTTTGCTTGTCTTCGTTTGATTTCACCGTTAGGTACAGGTTAACCTTCGACCTTTTCTCAAAACCCCTTCTAAGAATATCCATGATGTTTTGCATTAAGATTTTCACAATGCTAGTAAAAACTACTAGAAATGATTTCAACATTTTCCAAATTAGTTTTTTTTTTTTGTTTTATGATATATTTTAACCCCCTCCCAGTGAAATTTGGGCAATGTTTATTTATTTTCAAAATAAATAATATTTCAAGGATCTAGTTGAGCATTTACTAGCACAAACCTCAATGAATCACAATCTTAAATTATATACAATAAAAAAGAACCTTTAAAATATGTAAAATATTTTAATAAATAAACTAAAAACGACTCCAAAAATAAAACCTTGCAAATTGCAATTAAATTTACTGTGTGGGATTTTGTTTTTGCATGCCATCCATGGTCAATAGAGTCAACTATAGTAGTTAATAGCAGGGAGCAAGGAGTATCGTATCACTAGAACAAGGACTTAAGTGATCACCATAGAAAGTTGAGGGGCTAATTAATGACATCCTCTTTATTAAGTGTTTCTTAAGCTAACTCTTCCAAAGGAGAGAATCTAAATCCTGAGTTGCTAACCTCTTTGAAAGTGCAGCTACAGGGAAGCTGATATCATAAGTACAAGTGCTTATTGATAAATGCCCATTGATAAGTGGGAGTACTTTTCACGTACTTCAACATTTTTTTTTTCTCTCATGCTCAACATTAAATAGTGTATTTATTTATGTAACTAGTGGAAACAAAATTTAATTACAAAATACGTTTATTGTTAAGATTTAAGAATGTGAAGACTCCAATTAATGCTCAAAATTAGTGTGTTATTGCTAAGAAATCCAATACTCTTTTTTATTTATTAACGTGAGTATCTAAGCTATCTTATGTATAGCTCGATTAATCCCACGGGCCCTAAAGTTAATGATCATATAAGTCTTTAGTGGCTCTAAAGTTTGTAAAACTCAAACAGGTAATTTCTAGAAAGCAAATTTAGAACCTGACTAATTAAGTTATACCTCTCAGAATTAAAAAAATCTAATATTAATATCTCATGTTGATGGCTAATTTAAGTATATTAAAGTTAAATGAAGTCATTGCAGACCATTTCAAATCTAATTATGCACTTATACTCCATTTGAGTTCTAATTCAACTTGAGCCATCATTCTTTATTAGGGTTCAAACTTTTTTATTTTTAATCATAGATATAAAAAACATTGACTTGATATAAAATCTAAGTTGCAAGCCAAACAAGTGGACTTACAAATCATAGATTAACTCAAATTATAATTTTAAAAATAAAATAACATTATTTTAAAAAAAAATTATAAGATTTCGAGTCAGCATATTTTGAAGTTAATCTGGCAAACCAAACCGGGTTTTGTGTTTTTAATATCGGACGATGCTCGAGCATGTTGATACAACTTGTCCACTAGCAATAAAATTTAGGCAAACGGTCAAGGTCGGTGACTTTCACATTGAAGGACTCGGAGATAATCAAACATCGAGTTAAATAATCAAACTATTGGTTTGCAAAGGCAGATCTCAATGGATAGCTGGCACTTGTGGCTCCGAGCAAGCACGCAGAAATTCCTCATCGAATTTTGCATGCCTTTTTGCCTGTGCAATAGAAGAACTGCTTCCGCAATTATTGTGCCCATGTCAAAATTGAAAGGGGGTGCTTAGGAGTTTGTTATGGTTGATTTTTAATATAATTTTTGTTATAAAATATATAAAATAATATTTTTTTATTTTTCAAAGTTAGGATAGTATATTAAAATAATT
>Ga0325410_1009113_pt1 | contig 10654 bp, 12 predicted proteins | sample PopdelMetagenome_16_FD_206182 | JGI IMG/M metagenome (GOLD analysis project Ga0325410, IMG submission 206182) | Populus deltoides microbial communities from Bellville, Georgia, United States - Xylem-PdIQD-R3 | ecosystem: Host-associated > Plants > Phyllosphere > Stem > Wood/Secondary xylem...
GTTGGGCACCAATTCGGTGCCACTTGCAGCACCAATTGGTGCCCCTTGTCTCTTGCATGGATGCTTGCCTATAAATAGGCAATGCATCCAAGCATTAGAAGCACATCACAAGAGAGAAATTTGAGAGCAAGTAGAGAGAGTAATCCCACAAAGTTGTAAGGTATTTATGAGAGAGTAAGTGAGGTGTTTTCTCCTAGTAATAGAGAGATTTCAGTTGTTCTTCTATTGTTAGAGAGAGGTTGTAATTCTCACATTACTTAGTAAAATCCTTCTATACTTATCCGTGGACATAGCCAAATTGGGTGAACCACGTAAATTCTTGTGTGTCTAATTTCTCATTTTATCCTATCATTTGCCTTTTATCTTGTCGGGTTTGCATGCCAGTATCCTAACAGTGGTATCAGAGCTTCCTAGTTGGTGTTGTTAATACACAATAGTTATTCGTGTATACGGTTGCTATTCATGTCTACAACACTATTCACTTATACGACACTATTCATCCATACGGTACTGTTCACATACGTTACTGTTGGCGTATATAGAAAGTCAGTGCGGTGATTAAATACAGTCTAGGAAGTTCTGTCTAAGGAGATTGAGTTTTAAGCGGGACCGTTTGTGACCCCTCCAATCTTTCCTGGGAACTTACTCAGTGAAGTATTATTCACACAATACTATTTCTATATACGTTACAGATCTGTGAAACGGTGATAGCTGAATAGATCTTGGTGAATACAATGGTAGCAAAGTACGAGATTGAGAGGTTCAAGGGGAGCAATTTCTCACTGTGAAAAATGAGAATCAAGGCAATCTTAAGGAAAGACAATTGCTTGGCAGCAATTAGGGATCGGCCCGCGAAGATCACTGATAATGCAAAATGGAATGAGATGGATGGCAATGCTATTACTAACATACATTTAGCATTAGCCGATGAAGTACTATCAAGTGTAGCGGAGAAGAAAACAGCTAAGCAGATATGGGATACTCTGACAAAGTTGTACGAGTCCAAGTCTTTGCTCCATAAGATTTTCTTAAAGCGGCGACTTTATACCCTTCGAATGACAGAAACCACGTTGGTGACTAACCACATCAACACAATAAGAACTCTATTTTCACAACTCACTACGTTGGGTCAACAAATAGAGGAAAATGAACGTGCAAAGCTTCTACTTCAAAGTCTTCCTGATTCATATGATCAGCTCATTATCAACTTGACCAATAATATCCTCACAGACTATTTAGTCTTCGATGATGTTGCAGCCGCTATCTTGGAAGAAGAAACTAGGCGCAAAAACAAAGGAGATAGAAATAGTTCAAACCAAGCAGAGGCGTTGTTGATGTCAAGAGGAAGATCAAGGGAGCGTGGCTCAAGTGGGAGTCAAATGCAAGGGAGGTCCAAATCAAGAAGTAAGAAGACTGTGAAATGCTACAACTGTGGCAGAAAAGGGCACTTCAAAAAGGATTGTTGGTTTAAAAAGGGTATAGAGAACACTGCATAGTCATCAAACCCTCCACATTCTAGTGTACTCTGGAAGTACTCACAATTTTCTGAACTCCTTTTTAGCTCTTAAACTACAAAGTGAGTTAATTGTCATCAATCCTATAACTGTACAAGCAGCTAATAGAGGGAAGATGTTATGTAAGTCAGTCTGTAAAGGTCTTTAATGAAAGATACAGAGGGTGTGCTTTGAAGCTGATGTGTTTATCATGGACTTGAGCAATTACGACATGGTGCTAGGCATCCAATGGCTATCCATGCTAGGGGACATTTTATGCAACTACAAGCATCTTTAGATGTCATTTGATTGGCAAGGCCAGAGAGTGCTTCTTATAGGAGAAAATCCCATCAAATTTTAAGCTATTAAACTTGAACAACTTAACGAGTTGTTGAGCAATCCGAAACAAGTTATTAGAAGTCCATTTATGTAGCTTATGAATTTTGGAAGAGGATGACTTCACTCTCATTTCCCTAAAGGTTACACAACCTCCTTATCACAGCAATGATACCATGTTAACAAGCCTTGCTGAAGTATTACTGTGACCTATTCAAGGAGCCTGAAGGATTACCTCCATTTAAGGGTCACGATCATGTTGTTCCCTTAAAGGAAGGAGTCAACCCATTACTTTGAGACCCTACAGATACTCAGGGCTGCAAAAGGACGTGCTAGAAAAGATGGTAGATGAAATGTTGGGGACAGGTATTATAAGGCCTAACAACAGCCCTTTTGCCTCGCCAATGGTGCTGGTCAAGAAAAAGGATTCCACTTGGAGGTTGTGTGTGGATTATAGAGCTCTGAACAAACTCACGATCAAGGACAAGTACCCCATTCTGGTGGTGGAAGAGTTACTTAAGGAACTAGCAGGAGCAACCATCTTTACAAAAATCGACCTTCGATTGGAATATCAATAGATCAGAATGGGTTCAGTGGAGGAATTCAAAATAGATTTCAGGACACATAATGACCATTATGAGTTTTTGGTTATGCCTTTCGGATTAACCAATGCTCCAGCTACATTTCAAAGCTTGATGAATGAGGTTTTTAGAGCACACCTCATGAAATTCATCGTAGTATTCTTCAATGATATTTTAGTATACAGTACGACATCTAGAACTCACTATGAACACTTACAAATTGTTTTTGACTTATTGCGACTGCACCAGCTGGTTGTGAAAGCAAGTAAATGTAGTTTTGGCAGCGAGCAGGTCGAATACTTGGGCCATATTATATCTAAATATGGAGTTGCTACCGACCCCAACAAAATCAAAGCTATACTCGATTGACCCTTACCTAGGAACTTGAGGCAACTAAGAGGGTTTTTGGGGCACATGGGTTACTATCAAAGATTTGTTAAGGGATACGGTTATGTTTGTAAACCTTTTACACAACTTTTAAAAAAGGATGCTTTCAGCTAGAGTCCTGAGGCTACCACTGTGTTTACCCTGCTCAAGGAATTGATGATGACTCCTCTAGTACTATCCCTATTAGACTTAGATAAACTATTTATTGTAGAAACAAATGCATCTATGGTGGTGTGGGGGCAGTCCTTATACAAAAAGGTCACCCTATCGCATACATCAATAAATCTCTAGGCCTTAAACAACAAGCTATGTCTATCTACGAAAAGGAGATGTTAGCTATCATGCATGCAGTTCACAAATGGAGGCACTACCATTGGGGAAACCATTTTAAGATTCACATAAACCACGTAAGTCTTAAATATCTCTTAGATCAAAAAATAATTACTCCTATGCAGCATCAATGGCTAGTTAAGTTGATGGGATATGATTACGAGATAGAGTACAGAAGAGGGAAGGAAAATCTCGCAGCAGATGCCCTCTCAAAAAATGCCAACACGAACTCTACGCCATGGTTGTTTCCTCCGTCACTTCCAATATCATGGAGGAAATTACAAGGTCTTAGCAAGGAGATCCACATTAACTAACTATTATTCAAGACCATCAAACCACTCCAGGGTCACATCCTCACTACACCTGGGTCAATGGCCACCCGAATAGGAAGGGTAAGATTGTGGTAGGACGTGATTTAGATCTATAATCCAGGTTGTTATCATTATATCACAGCTCAACTGTGAGAGGCCATTCAAGAGTTATGGCCACTGCGAAAAGGGTGGGCAGCTTGTTTTATTGGAAGGGGCAACAGAAGCACATCCGCTAGTTTGTTAGAGAATGCTCAACCTATAAGAAGAACAAACATGAAAATATAGCCACACTAGGGCTACTATAGCCCCTGCCCATTCCCTATGCTCCATTCATTGACATCAGCATGGATTTTGTCGAGGGGTTACCTAAATCTGAAGGGAAGGATGTCATCATGGTAGTAATAGACCGTTTTAGCAAATATGCTCAATTCATGAGTCTCAGCCATCCATATACAGCACCTATCATGGCTAAGATATTCATGGACAATGTATACAAGCTACACGGCCTGCCAGCATCAATAGCCAGTGATAGGGATCCAATGTTTTTAAGCAAATTCTGGAACGAGATGTTCAGTATCCAAGGGGTAAACTTGCTCTACTCATCTGCATACCACCCTCAAATAGATGGCCAGACAGAGATAGTCAATAAATGTGTTGAAACCTATCTCAAGTGTATGACTGGGGACAACCCAAATCAGTAGGCATAATGGTTGTCATTGGCCGAATGGTGGTACAATACAAATTTCCATTCTTCAACCCAACTAACTCCCTACGAGGTACTGTATGGTTTCTCTCCTCCTATACATGTTCTTTATTTTCCTTAAGACTCTACGGTGAAATCAATTAATGATCTTCTGACTAAAAGAGAGGAAATAATTAAGCAAGTCAAGTGCAATCTTCGAACCGCACAACATCGAATGACACAAATTGCCAACAACAAGCAGAGTGATAGGACTTTTTCCATAGTAGACTATGTGTATCTTAAGCTACAACACTACAAACAACATTAAGTGGTTCGCAGAGCATCATAGAAATTATCAGGTAAGTTTTTCGGTCCTTACTTGATGATTGACAGGGACGGTAAAGTGGCTTACAAACTAGAGCTTCCACCCTCTTCTGCCATTCATCCTATGTTTCATGTTTCCCAACTTAAGAGGCATGTCGGGCGTCAACCAGTGTAGAAAACCTTGCCATAAATGCCTCAAGCCCCTGAATTACAACCACAAGCCACAATGGATAGAAGAATAGCAAAGAGAAAGAATCAAGCAGTTACCCAAGTGTTAATTCATTGAAAGGGTCTTTCATCTGCAGATGCTACCTGGGAGTTTATGGACAAAATAGCAGCGTGTTTTCCTGACTTTAACCTTGAGGACAAGGTGGTTTTAATGAGGGAAGATTTGTCACATGCCGCAAATACTAGCATAACAGAGGATGAAGAACGAGCAAGGACAAAGGGGTAAAAATTTGAATCAGTGGTCATAGCGGGAAATCACCAAGATAACCAAACACACCCTTTCATTTTTCTATTTTTGTATTGTGTCAATTTCGTATTGTGTCAAGGGACATGTGTAATAAAGCCAGTTACTCCTACTATTCAAGATGAGCAATTTATGTGTTTAAATTGGTTTGTAATAGAATGGGAAAGCAGAGAAAAAACAATATACACAATGAATGTGTGAAGAGAGAAATTTAGGTGAATTACTCCCATTCTATCCAAGTTTCCTTCCTTTTTCCTTCTTCATTTATTGATCTTGGCATCTCACTACTAGAAAATCGATAAATACAAACGAAAATGCAGATCAAATATTTCTGTCGGTAAATTTCTGAGGGATTTTACCAACGGAAATATTCCCTCGGTATACATCGAGGGAATTATAGTGGGAAAAAAATTAAAACAAAGCAAAAAAATGATGACGTTTCATTTTTACTGATGGAATTACCGATGTTCCGTCGGTAAATTCGTTGGTAAACTGTGAACACTGTTCATCATGTCAATTACAAAGGGAATCACCGACGGAATTTTCCGTCGGTATTTTCCAGAGAGCTCTAGAACTGTTCACTTTCCAATTGCACTGTTAATTGTTGTTCTTTATGGACAAAATCACCGACGGATTGAAAAGTCGTCAGTGTTATTTGGCGGTTTTCTGAAAAATTCAATTAATTTAAAATTTTCATTTAAATATTACAGATGGAATCACCGACAGATTGAAAAATCGTTGGTGATTGTTGGCGGTTTCTAATAACTTTTTATAAAATTGAAAATTTAAATTAAATATTACAGACAAAATTCTGTTGGTAAAACCGTCGCTAACGCGCCCCAATAAAAAGACCGAATCCTCTTCTTCTTCTTCTTCTTCTTCTTCCTCTTCTTCTTTTTCACTATATGTAAAAACCATCAATATCTATTTCATTCTCTTCTCTTCTCTCCTCATCACCTTCTCTTTTCCTCTATGCTCGGGTATGTCTTCTTCTTCTTTCTTCTTTTATCCTCTTAGTTTTTTTTAATTAATATGCTTTACGATATTTTTTCTCTCTCCTTAGCTTCACTTGCAACTATATTAAGGTAAGATTTTTCCTTTTCCATGATTTTTTTCACTATATTTGTTTTTATTTTTTTATTTGTTTTTGTTCTTAATAATTGTATAAATGTTGTGAGATTTTTTTTTCATATGAGATCAAATTTTTAGTTGATTTATTTATAGGATTTTTAATTTTTTAGCAATTGCAACTTCATTTTTTTCATATGAATTTTTTTAGTTGAATTTATTTTTTCATTTTATTTATTTGTTGCAAATTTGTTTGAGTTGATTTTCTTATTCTTTTTGCCAAGCATTTTGAGTATATATTATAGAGTGTTGATTTATGTTAATTTAATTATTTTATAATTTTATAAAATAATTTTTTTAAAATGTTTTTAAATAATTACCAACAGAATTACCGATAGTATTTTTCGAGGGATATACCGATGGAATGAAGCAGGTATTTTTTTACGTGTCTGTTCCGTCAGTAAATCTGTTGGTAATAATATTTTTTTATTACTGACAGATTTACCGACGGACAAAAAATTACCGATGAAAGATTCACCAAGGGAGCATTTCCGTTGGTGATTTTGTTGGTAAATTAATTACTGACAGAATATATATCTTACGCTGATGGAAAAATTATGTCAGTAAAACTGTTAAATGTTATAGTTTCTGTCATTTATTATCCGTCTTCAGCCATTCATCCATATCTGTTTTCAGCGATAGTTGGCAGCATTTCTACTCGAATCATAACAACTGTCTAGGCCAAGACATAAACACAACAACAATAGCAGCAAGAAAGGCATGTGGGGTGGACAGCTCAAGGGAAGCATGGGGTGTTGTACTTCCATGATCTGTTGTAATGTGTGGAACTCATATAAATGGGCTGGAAAATTATGCATATCACACAGATGGATTTGTGCCTTCTTTGTTAACATCGGTAATAAAGGTTGAAAAGATTTCTTGTACACATATCATGAGAAATACATAATAAATATATTTGGAAACGTAGAGACATAATGAAATATATATATTTTAAGCTATTTACCTTTTAAAACAACATCTAATTTCAACTCTTAAATACAATACTTCCGGAGTATTTAGCTTGAAGGTGTGGTGATTTTTTTTATAGTACCCACATAAAAAAACATGTATTTTTTAATTTTATAAAATATAATTTGTATTTTAAAATGATTGTTTCTTGAAAAAACCAGCCACACCTTTAAACCAAACACACACTTCAATTGTTCTTTGAGATGACACTTCAATTGTTCCTCGAGATGACGGTACTTCCATTCTATGCTAATATTGAAAAGTACAATATTAAAATAAAAAACTAAAAAAATGCTTGCAAGAAAATAAAAGCTTGGTGTCATATTAAAATATAATTATTTAATTTGTATAATTTTAAATCTATAAATAACATAAGTTTATTTTATTAATTGAAAATCTTATTTTATTTTATTTTTAAAATTTTTAAAATAAAAATTTAATTACATAGGATGCAAAAAAATATATGAGAAAAGAAGGTATATTTCGTTAGCAAATGACTTAATTAACCTTTGTCGATTCTAGTAAAAAATCATTAGTTTTGCTAAACTAGGAAGACAATAAAATATTAAAGTTTTCTACTGTAAAACCCAAGTGTCATATTAATTATGCCTTCTCTTTTCTTAAAGGGTGTTTGGAGTGTGGTTGTGGTTGCTTTTCAAAGTGCTTTTCACTCAGAAAAGTATGTCAATAATTTTTTTTATTTTTTAAAAATCATTTTTGAGATCAGTATATCAAAATGATTTGAAAATATTAAAAACATATTACTTCAAAATAAAAAAAAATTTAAATTTTTTCGGAAATGCTTTTGAAAAGCACTCCCAGAGACCTTCTTCATCTAATGCTGCGGGGAAAAACATAGCCAAAATAATCATCACATCTCATGCCTTGAAACCTTGCTCTCTTGGCTTGGAACATTGCTTCCACTCTATCTGGATCCAGAGGATAGAAACTAGAGTAGCCTTGCATAATCAAATCAAAGTGATGCATCTCATTGGCATACATAAGACGGACCCCATACTTAACCACATGACAAATATCTAATGATAAGATGTTGTCGTTCCTATTTTGCAGTTGGAATTTAACTAAAACGTCACTGTATTCACTAAACATATAATCTTCTTTGGCAACCAAACAGCGATCAAATCCCACGAATATAGAGTCGAAGAGCTCCTCATCATACCAATATTGGAGATAGCAATAGAGATCATGGCTATCACCGTGCTTATTACGAAAGTGATATGAGCATCTAACTAGCAAACTATGGCCGAAAGGAGGAGATGCAATGACAACGCAAAGAGAGATATCCAAGAATTTACTACTAGCCCAATGTGAAGATAGCTGGCATGTTACTGTAGATCCCCAACTTTGATGGCTAAACCACTCCAGAGTCACATCTCCACGGAGACAGATACTAAATGCCCTAGCTAGAATACCGAGCTTCTCCTGTTAACACAATTAAAATAGCATCTTTTGAAAATGAGACGAAGGAAAGAAAGAAGTATAACAAAGGTTTGAGAAACAGACCTCACGATATAACTCTTCGAAACCAAGTCGAAAATCCAATAAGGAGCCCACCAAGAATTCATAGGTCCTACGCATGACAGAATAATCCTCCCATCTATCAGCTTGGAACCTTGCTCTCTTGGCTTGGAACCTTGCTTCCAATCCATCTCGATCCTGAGGATAAAAATGAGAGTAGCCTGGCATGATCAGTAGACGGACCCCACACTCAACCACTTGACAAATATTTAATGGTAAGAGATTGCCGTTCTTATCTTCCAGTTGGAATTCAACTGAGACCTCACTGTATTCACTAAACATACAATCTTCTTTGGCAACCAGACAGGGATCAAATCCCACGAATATGTGTGTTGAGTCGAAGACCGAGTCACATCTCCACAGACGCAGATACTAGATGCCCCAGCTGGAACATCGGGCTTCTCCTGTTAACACAATTAAAATAGCATCTTTTGAAAATGAGACGAAGGAAAGAAAAAAGTATATCAGAGGTTTAAGAAACAGACGTCATGGTATAACTCTTTGGAACTAATTCGAAAATCCAATAAGGAGTCTGCCAAGAATTCAGAGGTCCAATGCATGACAGAATAATCCTCCCATCTATTGGCTTGGAACCTTGCTTCCAATTCATCTCGACCCAGGGGATAAAAATGAGAGGAGTCTGACATGATCAAATGAAAGTGTTGTATCTTATCTTCATCATTGGCACGCAGTAGACGGAGCCCAAACTCCCCACCGTCATACAGTAGATGGACCCCACACTCCACCACTTGATAACTATTGGTGGGAGAAACCATTGGTGGTGGCTATGAAATACTCAGAGGGGATAAAACACACTATTTTATTTCAATAAGAAGAAGCTTACAAAATAAACAAAAAAACAATCTTAATACACGCCCTCTCTTTCTCTCTAGTGTTTCTCTCTTATCTTTCCATACACAATAACATAAACTTAACTGTCTATTTATAGATAAATTAAAAGTAAAAAAATCAAACTTTATGTGTGAAGGTGGCTGGCGGTTTGAGAAGTCGTTGGCAGTGACTGCAGGCCGTGGATGCAAGTGGTGGTTGCTGTCTTTGACTTTCTTGAATTGAGTTTAATGCAAAAATAACAATGTAAGGGATTGGCTTTCTTATCTTTCAGGTGGAATTCAACTGAAACCTCACTGTATTCACTAAAAATATCCTTTTCTTTAGCATCCAAACAGGGATCAAATCCCACAAATATATGATCTGAGTCGATACGCCTTTCATCAGACCAACCATGGAGATAGCAATAGAGATCATGGTTATCATCGTGCTTATTGCGGAAGTGATATGAGCATCTAACTAGCAAACTATGGCTAAAAGGAGGAGATGCAATAACAACGCAAAGAGAGAAACCCAAGAACTTACTATTAGTCCAATGTGAAGATAGCTGGCATGTTACTGTAGATCCCCAACTTTGATGGCTAAACCACTCCAGAGTTACATCTTTAGGGAGGTAGAAACTACATGCCCCAGCTAGAACATCGAGCAACTGTTAACACAATTCAAATAGCGTCTTTTTAAAATGAGATGAAGGAAAGAAAAATGTATATCAGAGGTTTGAGAAACAGACCTTGTTGGTTATAATTCTTTAGTTGCAGAACACAAGTGCATGCAAAAACAGAAGTAAAGAAGAATTTGTAGAAGAATATTATTATTGATCTCAGAATACTCTTTAAATAGAGTTAGAGTTTTACTTGGAAACAAAGACAATTCAAAATTCAAAAACATTGCATAACAACAGATCAGATATGATCAGTAATTTATTCCTAAAATCTTGGTCTTCAGCAGAAATCTTCATTGACGAAATACATGCAACAGCAACAGCACAACTTCCTGGTCTTCTGCAGCTTTCTAAGATATTTCATCAACACTCCTCTTTGTCTTAATAGCAGCAGATACCAAGCTTTCTTCGTAAATCTTCAAAACTTGCTTTTGGAAGAGCTTTTGTTAGAACATCTGCAATCTAATCATTAGTTCTGCAATATAGCAGAGTAACTTCTTCTTCTTTCTGTGCTTCTCTCAGAAAATATAACTTGATTTTGAAATGCTTAGTTCTGCCATGAAACACAGGATTATTTGCAATAGAAATTGCA
>Ga0325410_1009114_pt1 | contig 10652 bp, 7 predicted proteins | sample PopdelMetagenome_16_FD_206182 | JGI IMG/M metagenome (GOLD analysis project Ga0325410, IMG submission 206182) | Populus deltoides microbial communities from Bellville, Georgia, United States - Xylem-PdIQD-R3 | ecosystem: Host-associated > Plants > Phyllosphere > Stem > Wood/Secondary xylem...
GAAATTCTGTTGCTTTTTGTATTTTGAGATTTAGTTCGAGAGTTTTTTTCTTATTTTACTATGAGAAGTGATAGATGCCATGCGTACAATGGGGGAATTCTTTTATTCCTTGGTTCCTCAAATGATCTACACTTTTTTTTTTTTTTCGTATTAAAACTAAGTATATCAATTAATATTCTGATTTGATTAAAAGGAATAGTCTCGATATATAATCTTCCAAGACTGATAATTATTGTTTTGGACTTGCAGTTATATAGTTTTTTTGACTCCCTAGCAAGGAATCACACCTCAAGGCCTATATATATATAGACAGACTGCATTTTATTAATTTCTTGATATACACCATGGGGGAAAAGAACATTAAATCCTTATCCCTTTTGCATATCGTATAAGTTCAATGTAGATGGTTTTCTAGTTGGGGAATGTATTACAATCCTCAGAAATGAAGGTAAAAAGAAATTCAACAAAGGTAATTAATGGTGTTCTCATCTGAGAGTACTCAAGAAGCAAATTTTTTTTTTTTGGTTAATAGTCGAAATAAGAAGCAAATTAATTTGTGAATTTGTATATAGGCAATGTGTCAATATATCAGTCAAATACATGATGAAGAAACAATTCCTTAAAAGGGTGGGATATGACGCGGAGCAACAGTAGACTCTGAATGTTTTCTGTATCTTTTTTCCAGTACGTACCAGGCTTGGACACATTATAGCCTTTCATCAGCATGTTTGGTTTCAATGTTGCTTTCAGTTTTCCATGTTTTCTCATTTTACCTCCTATAGAATCGAGAATGGGTTTGGTCAAATCTGTAATGGGGCACAGTCAATTAAGACAGTGTCACCTTGCTCATCCACAGATTCACTGTCACGCGTGTACAGATAATGGGCATGAAGAGGGCAGGACATGTATAATCGTTTTGTGAGACAATAATAGGAACCAGCAAGGGCATTAAAGCAACTTCAAGAGGCAAGTGGTTTGATTGTCTAGACAAGATTTCAATATCTGGTGATGAATTGTGAAGATACAAGGGGGACATGCTTAGGTTTGTCAGGAATTGTTTAGGGTAACCAGGATTTGGACATGTCAGGAAGAAGGCTTAGTTTATCCTAACATCCCACGTGAAGGCTCAAAAACAACCCTCTCTTCCTCCTCTTATGAAGTGTAAAGTGACCCAACTCAAACTCGCTTTACTTGCCTCTCTCTTCCCTAGCTAGCTCGTTTTGGTTTTCTATTCAAGATTTTTAATTTTTTTGTCTCCTTCTCTTTATCCTTCTCTACAAGTTTTGTTCCTTTGTTTGCCAAAAAGGCTGGTCGCAACTTCTCTCTTTTGTCAAGATAGCCCGCCCCCCAAGCAAACGAAAATACACTAGAAAATTTAATCGGCGCCTGCTCTAGCCCCCCACGTATATAACAAACCTAACAGAGCACTTTAAAGCACCAATATTGTCATTGAATGATTTCCAGAACTTGTTGCTATTGTTTCATTGAAGTCTCCTCGTATTAATTAAAATCGTAAGCGACAAACTTGGTTGTTAAGCTAACTCTACAGGGTTAGTTGACAACCTAGCTAGCTAGATCAACACACGAGGAGTTTGTCGCCCGGCTTAAGATGGGAGAGGTTTCTAGTTCAATACTCACTTAGTTTTTTATTTTGGAATTCCTCATGGATCAATTTGTATGAACCTCTACCAAGAGCTATGGCGCCCTGCAATATCGATCGATGTGGTGACCAGCTTTTTGTAGGCTCTTTTCACGTAGTGGAAGACTATTCTTGATGTTTTCAAAGGATTTTTATATACCACGCTGCATTATCAAATAAACGAAGAACTAAAAATCAAATTGGGATCGATCACGCATTCAGAATAAAGAGAATTAATGGTACCAATAACTCATCTTTCTTTTTTTTAATTAAAAAAGTCTTATAGATCTTAGGACTTGAACTCCAAGAGAAACTGCAAATGAATATGAAAGCAGGCTCAACGATATTTTTTACGAAGTTGAAAGAAAGAAAAAATCATTAATCCAGCCGATGACTACATCCTCCTTCTAAGCAAGTCTGATATTTTTTAATGCTCAAAACACTCACGACATGTTTATCAATAATATTTCTTGCCAGTTTGTCTTTTTTATTTTATAGTTGGCAGGCCATGGTCAAAGTACAACAATTTAGATGGCCGGCCGGCGGCGGTTATAGACCACGAGATCGTTTCGAGACGCATATAATGCATGCATGCATTTGCATTTCCATTTGCAAATGCATATTATTATATGTGCGTTGTCCTTTGACTTTTATTTCTGCACTACTGTTGTTTGAACGAGCTCTTGTATTAACAATTGTTTGTCTTCTGTCTCTGGGAAATGATGTTTGAGTTATTTCTTTTTAATAGTTTAAATTCAATGACTCCATGTTTCCGGTCATACTTTGATATGAGTGAAAGGTAACGAAAAAAATTATTCTATTTTCTGTTATATAGCTAAATTATGAGGGTGTTTGAAGTATAATTGCGTTGTTCTTTGAAGTATTTTTTATTTGAAAATATATTAAAATAATATTTTTTTTATTTTTAAGAATTTATTTTTCATATCAACATATCAAAACTACTATCAGAATCTTTAGATTTACCGACGGAATTTCCTATCGTTATTTGTACTCATGTCTGTCAGCATGAATTTTACCAACAGGCTTATGAATATAAATATTTCATCGGAAAAACTCTCATCGATTATTTATGATCTGTCGGTGAATCCATCGGTACTTTCATCTCTGAATATAACATATCTCAAAAAAAAAAACCATATGTCATTCCATCGATGATTTGTTTTATCTGTTGGTATGTCCATCGGTAAATTTGACATATAACCATCAAATAGACAGTTTATTATACTACTGGTGAGTAAACAATGACAGTGACATTTGCGTTAATTATTTTCCAACTCTTTAGAATATACCGATGAACAATGTCCTTTGAATAGGTAATAATTTAAAAATATTTCAATTTATTTTTCATCTTATATTATTGGTAATTTATTTAAATAATGGTGTGATTTTAACTATTGTTTCATTGTATAATGAAGGAGCAACACCTATTCTGATAGTTTTATATCTTCAACGATGTGTTCATGAGTCTCCATGATTCCTGGGAGAGGAAAACTAGCCTCGATGTACATTTTTTGAATATTTGGATTGAGAGGAAAAAAAGGTTCAATGACAAAAAGGAGGGCAGCATGCTTGTTGATCGTCTTTCTGAACCCAATCTGGCGCTCAAATGGGTTTGGCACGTGCCATGTTAATGGGCCTAAGGTAAGTAGCCCTTTTATTTATGACTTGGGGTCTAGGCTCTTAATACATGGGCAGCCTGCAAGGTTGAGGATAAACTCACAATTCATGAGCACCCTCAATCATAGTTTTAAAACTTGGCCCGGCCTGACGGGTAGCCTGAGACCTAATCGATCTAGGATTGAAACCGAGCCGAGTTGAAAAAAAAACAGGAAAAAGAAAAACCCGATGTGACCCGGCCACCCGGTTGCAACCCATTGGCTTTTGTTTTGTTTTTTTTACTAAAATGACGTCGTTTTGTTTTTTTTTAGAATTGACCCAGGCGACCCAGTGACCCGGTCAAAACCTGGAACCCGGGTCTTGGACAGGGCTAGCCACCGAGCCGGGTCTAAAACTATACCTGCAAGGTTAAGCACAAAATCACAATTCATGAGCTATTTTGTTCTAAATAATAATTTCCTTCCAGCATCTAAAGTGTTGTCTGTGAAGTTATTTGTTTTTGTATTTTTAAAAAAGTTTGATTTTTTTTTTAATTTTTTTCTTTGTATTAAATTAATATTTTTTGGTGTTTTCATATCATTTTGATGCGCTGATGTCAAAAATATTTTTTTAAAAAAATATTATTTTGATGTATTTTTGAGTAAAAAGAACCTTGAAAAGCAACCGCAACCACACTCCCAAACACCCTCTTAGCTAGACAACAGGTCCGTGATCTGCGTTATGCTGTAAGTTAGGTTAATTTTTTTAATAGGAAAAAAAAGATTTTTAGGCAATATTGTTGTTTTAAAAAAAGCAATAAAAATTTCGCACTCGAGATATTAATTTGACAAAATTTAACAAGTTCGCTTAATTTAATAATATAATTAAAAAAAAGTATCAACGCTTAATAAAACGAATAAAAAATTAGCAATAATTAACTATAAAAAAATAAGTTGTCAATATCATACACGAGAAGAGAAGAAAGAAAAGCTTGTTGAGGACTCATTGTCGCTTTGTCATGAACACCACTCCACCATCAGAAAGAACTCATCGACACAGTTTTAATGTTATTGTGAAAAGCTACATGATAACACTGAAAGAGATCGCATACGTCGTTAGAGCAACAACCTGAAAATAGGTCATTTTATAATGCTTTAAAAATATAATGGAATAAAAATACAAAAAACTCCTAGACTCTAATTAAATTATTTTTTGCTTTTAAAGATAGTTAAATAATTTTATAATGCTTTAAAAATATAAAAAAAACTTAATTACTTCCATTCCAATCAATCTGATATTAATTAATAGAACTTATGAAAATATCATATTACCCCTAATAAATAATGAAGTGATTTTGTTTGGAAAGGAAAAAGTGATCATTATAGTGTTTTAACCCACGACGCAATAAATTTAGTGCTCTAATGAAACTCTAATGCTTATTGGGTTTTTTATATATAAATAATTTTAATTTAAAAAACGTTCAACGAGTGATTTTTCTTTTTTCGATCATGAAATTGACATGGCTAATTCCATGAACAATGGCATAATCACATTGACCCATCAAAAACACTAAATTGGATGATTGCACAGATCTTAATCATACAACCAAGAGAGTCAAATTATTAAAGTAAACAATCTTGATAGCTTCCAACTTCAATTGCTTTATGATTGTTAATTACATTATTATTAATATAATTCAAAAAACTTTGACTAAAAACACTGCTTCATAATTTTTTTTCAATTGCATTCCTTTTTTTTTTATTGAATCCTTCAAATTTCTGTTTTTTTTTCTGTTCTTAATCTTTTTTTCAATTGCATTCCCTTTTTTTTTTTTTATTGAATCCTTCAAATTTCTGTTTCTTTTTTTTGTTCATAATCATTTTTTTATTGCATCCTTTAGCTTTTCATTTAACAATTATAGTTTGAGTTTGCAAAATTAACTCTTTACAAACCATTAAATTGTGTTCGGGATCATGAATACACGAGACAATGAGAGATAAAAAAAATATTAAAAAAAAACGAAATGAAAATACAACATAAAAAAATACATAATTTATTGTAGGTTGTAATAGTTACCCATAATTTCTAGACCTTGTCCAGATTAATTTGTTATTTGATTGTTGAGTTAACTTGTATTTTTTTAATTAAAATATTATCATTTTATTTTTCTTTAATTTTGTTTCATTTAACTTATCTAGATTCAGGCAGATCAATATCAAAATTGTTTCAAATTAAAACATGACCTGTACTAGATCTGAAACTATGGATTTATTGAGTTAATTTCAAGCTATGGATATAATAACGACGACAAAGAGGAGCATTATCTCAAACCCAAGTAAAAAATTGTCATTTCCCCCCTTTATTCAATTTAAATACCCTTTTCTCTTGAGATGAATATACCATTGTCAAATAATTTAGGCAGCTTTAATTATTTGATGCATTATTCTTGATGTTTTTACATTTATAATAAAAAAAGTTGGAATACAGGCAGCTCGATTTTTTTTATATTACTTAAGTCTATTAAATGTTTTTTCTTAATTTTTTTATGAATTTTTTAATAAATAATTGAGATTTTTAATAATATCAACAAGTGCTAATTAGGTATGACAAAACATCATAGATATAGGCCCATTTACAAAGTTCAATAAAACAATGTAAGAATGTCTTTTTCATTCCTAACTAAAAATATTAAACTAGATGTTAGCAGCATTAAGGTTTTTTTAACGAGGCACATTAGTTAATATTAAATTATTTAGAGATAAATAAATATTTTCTTGTTTAAAAATAGAGTACAACGATTAAAATATTTTAGAAAAAAAAAACATTAAAATTAATGTATAAGTATTTTTTATAATGATTTTTTAATTCAGTAATATATCTAGATTTTTAGTTTGAGTTAATCATTGACACTTGATGGTAAAGAAATACTTTCGGTCAACTAAAATAAATTTAATTAAATTGAAAAGAATTTATGAATGAAATTCAAATATCTATTTGAGAACCACCAATTTGATCTGTGATTACAGTTTTTAGCTGTGATTATAGTTTTTAAATATTTAATAATATTTTAAAAATCAAAACAACAATTCTTTTATGCATTACTTCTAAAAATTAAAGCCACAGCTTTTCTAAACGGAGGAGGTGGATAAGTTCCTTTAGAGCAAAAGCAAAGGAGGACGGCATGTCACTTGTTAAGATAAGTTCGTCACTGGATTTGGGCCTCACTTAATGGGTGGGATCATAAGGACACGTAAGCTCTTAGTAGCTCTGCAAAAGAAACAGCTGGTCCCATTATTATTATTATTATTTTTATCCTTAAATCCTCATCTACGGTGATCGGCTTTCAAGTTCCTCCATTAACCAAACACACAAAACAACGTACTCCAAACGTCTCCCCTTTTTTATACCTGGCGAACTTTAATTGCCAACTGTCTTCTACCTCACGCAATTTAACCGGAGAGGAATCGGATTTTTGTATAAATAAATTCATCACTCCAATCCTTAAACAAGCCATCATCTTCTTTATCGATTGTTCCTGAAGAAGTTGTATCCGTGTAAGGCTTTTGTTTGCCGATAAAATTTAACCAGTGCTTGGATTTTGAGTGTTTTTTATTTTTATGTTTTGATTCAACTGATCGCTTTTAGTTTCCTAATAACCGGCGGATAATTTTGTGTTTTTTGCAGAATATTTAACAAAAAATAATATGACTAAGAGCAGCTTCAAGCAAGAGCATGATTTTGGTATGATTTCTTTTTTATTGGTTTATCATATTGTCTGATTCCGTATTACTGAGGAAACAAACCCTAATTCTCTTCTTTTTTCCTTCTACAGAGAAGAGGAGAGCTGAAGCTGCGAGAATCAGGGAGAAATACCCAGACAGAATTCCGGTAAGGTTTTTTTTACCTCTTCTCTCATCAATTACTGTCGATTGGGCTTGAGCTGCTGTTGCTCCTTTTACATGATGATTTATGAGGCTGTTTTTGCTTTTAGCAATTGATTGAAGCTTCAATCTTTCATTTTGTGATTGTTGGGCGAGGGTGTCTTATTATTCTTCTCGAAAACACGGTCCTTCAATGAAATTGGGGGATTTGCTTGAAGTTTTAAGTTTTGGCACGAAATGATTGTTGGGTTATATAATGAGGAAAAACTTCCTAAATATTTCGTTGTTCATCTTAGAGAGCAGAACACGAAGTCTTGCGTTTATTTCTCTTGTTGAAAGAAGCTTCTTAAATCTTGGAACAATTTAGGTGGCAGGACTTGCCTTACTCTTGTATGTTCTGATATGGGATGTCGGGTTGCTTTGATAATTTGAGCCTGATTGTTGCATTGGGCTGAAATTTTTGGTTGAGTGTAGTTCAGCACCTTATTCATCTATTGAATGTTAATTACATGTGTGCAGGACCGGATACATGGTGCTCAATTTGCATGCCGAATGACATTGTTTGCTCAAATCATGTCACTATAGAGAGCGATTGACATTGCGGCCAAGTTGTTTGCCCAAAATTTGATTTTGTTTTTGGTTAAAATTAATTTTTTGTGTGTTTTTGGATTGTTTAATGTGCTGATGTTAAAAATGAATTAAAAAAAAATTATTTTGATGTATTTTTAACCAAAAAACACTTTGAAAAGCAATCATTACCGCAATGTCAAATGGGAGCTTAATCTATAAATTCTACCATTGATAACCTAATATCTAGATGCAGTGTCATTTGGTACCTTTCTCATCCTGGTTAGCCTGTCTAGCTACTAACTCTTTCAACTTTTAGGTAATTGTGGAGAAGGCTGAGAGAAGTGATATTCCCAATATTGACAAGAAAAAGTAAGAATCACTTGCATATTGCAAATGCTTTCTCTCTTGGTTTCCTGCATGTTTCCACAATATGGCAGGGCTCTTCCTTCAGCATTTTTAGTCATAGTAATGCAACTTTTTTGTCCTGTTCTTTTTATTTATACATTTTGAAGAGCAAAAGATAGTATTGACGTGGATTGAATTTTACAGATATCTAGTTCCTGCTGACCTGACTGTGGGTCAATTTGTTTATGTGATCCGGAAGAGAATTAAACTGAGTGCAGAAAAGGCAATTTTTATATTTGTGGACAATGTTCTCCCACCAACTGGTAACAATCTCTCTCTCTCTCTCTCTCTCTCTCTCTATATATATATATATATAACAATGGCTGCTGGTTGGGAGCAATTGCAAGACACTACTACTGAACTGAGTTTATGATAATGAAACTCTTCTATTTGGGTAACTTTTCCTTCAAAATCAACCAAATAAACTAGTTAATCACAAATTAAATGGTTTGCACAGATGTTTTTTTTCAGCTGAAACTAAATTATCGCTTAGACATCTAATGATCAAATTCATTTTTATTTAAATTGTTCCGCTACTCAGCGAACATTGAAAATTCCCCTCATGCATGGACATTAATTTGTATAGCAATATGAACTTTGTTTAGCACAAATTCGTTCATATGCAGTGCAAGTATATCGGTTAGTCTATGTATTTGTTTATGTAACTGGTGTGTTCCCATTAAAATCGTGGATATTTTTAGTTTATCCAGGCAAACATTTTCATAAACCTGGAGTGATAATTATTTAATCCAAACGTATGCAGGAGCAATAATGTCCACAATCTATGATGAAAACAAGGATGAAGATGGATTTCTCTATGTTACATACAGTGGGGAAAACACATTTGGGTGTCATGAGTTGCCACAGGCAAGTTCTTTCAGTGTCGTTACAAATTGACAAGATGAAGCTGCCACCTCTCATGTTTCCTAGGACTTCAAACAGTCCTGGCATTATGCCCTATGATTTATGACCTTGTTGTCTTTCTTGTAAAGTTTGTATGTTGTGTATAGCTTTTCTGCAACTGAAATGGTATCAACTGCTAAACTTAAAGTAATATCTTTGACATGATTTCCTTTTATCTCATAATTATTTCAGTTTTCACCTCCGTAACGGTGGAACAAATGTCTTAGTTTACTTTAGAGTAAATCTTGAATCTTGCCCAGATATAATTTACTGTAAAATGAATATGGTGGTGAGTGACAAAACGGAAAAGAGTGAGGATGGGATTTTCCTGAGAAAACTTAGTGTTTACGATATGCTTGCACCGTGGAGGTGGTTGTTGTCAGCCCGTTAATCCTCTTGTGATTTTGGCTCCCTCCCAGTGTCGGACGCTGCGGACTTCTGTTTAGAGAAGCGATAAGTTATCTGCAGGAAGCTGTTGCTATTATTGTATGAATGGTTTAGCCCCCATTGCTGGACAGTGCAGATATTTTGGCTCTCAATGTAGGACTCGCTGCGTTATTAGAGGAAAAGGGCCAAGAGGCCTCAGGCTGACTTTGAGGGTTTTTTTTTTAATAAAAGCCAACGTCGAGATTAAAATCCCTTAATATTGAGGTGGATTTGGTATGCGATCCGTGTAGCATAGATAGTCTATTCTAACCAGTTTGGAATTAAGATTTGGCTGTCGTCGTTGTGATTATTTCTTGGTTGAGGTGTAATCACCTAGGCTTCTGCAACTATTTTGGAACTATTTTGGTTACTTTTTTTTTTCATTTTGTTGTTGCTGGATTGCAATATCTACACGCAGATGTCTTGCACTTCATCTTGATGTTGCAAATTCGTTTGGGCGATGGGTTAATTTAGTTTTCAGCACCAAAACTTGCGTGTTCCTCTTCACTTGTACCCCAAGAATCTGAACACTTGAAACTGATATCAAGACAAAAACCGTTTGTTATATTCAATGTTCAGATGCGAATCAATGTACCGTACCTTCTTCTGTTAGGAATATGGAACAAAATATTTTCAATTCCTTAAGTTTTGAATTTTGATCGCTTTATCATAATAAAATTAAATCTTCTATGCAAATGAAGCCCCCAAATCATTTATATTTAAAAATAGAAAATACAAATTTCTTAAATATATGTGAAAATAAAATTAAATGGAAAGAGTTAAAAACTTAAACCATAGAGCTCGTTAAAAGATGTAAAACATAAAATATTTTAAAAATAAAAATTAATATTCATAAAAAGAAAACTAGACTGTTGTTTCTATTAAAAGTATTACTCATTTTATGCTAAATTAATTTAATCACATTGAATATACAAATTGCATTTCTTATCTCATAAAAAATAAACATAGATCTCAAACAAAGAGAATTAATAAAGTGTGTATTTATAAAACTCGTTAACTATACAGTTAACGCTTTTACTTTATTTTTCTTTCGAAATTAGTAAAGCAGTAAGTATGGATTTCTTGCAACTAGAGACAAAAAACACTTTTAAAATCAAATTCAGATTTTTTTTTTCCAGAGAAGACAAGTTGTTTAATGCACAAAGAGAGAGCTCAGAAAGGAGAAAAAAAGAAGAACATAAACACCCCAT
>Ga0325410_1009115_pt1 | contig 10651 bp, 7 predicted proteins | sample PopdelMetagenome_16_FD_206182 | JGI IMG/M metagenome (GOLD analysis project Ga0325410, IMG submission 206182) | Populus deltoides microbial communities from Bellville, Georgia, United States - Xylem-PdIQD-R3 | ecosystem: Host-associated > Plants > Phyllosphere > Stem > Wood/Secondary xylem...
AATTCAAGTATCAAGTATTAATCTACTCCGTTTTACAATTCGTGTGTGTGTACACAAGTGGAACAAGAAATTGTCCTTACCGTAATTAAGTTTAGAGTAGCGGGTTGGGTGAGTTACATGTTGGATGAGAGTTATTTCAAGTTTTGTTTAAGTTTTTATTTTTTTATTTAAGTTTTTATTTTATATATATATATATAACCTGAAATGATATTATTTTAAATAGCATTATTTATTATAAAAAAATTAAGTTTTTTTATTGATTTAACTCCAGTCAAGCCCGAGGGAGTTGCTAAAATGACCGGTTAGGCTAGCCGGGTCTTATAACACTGTTCGTGAGAGGGGACGGCGGGACGCTAAATTCATTCCATTGTGATTCTTATATTCCGTTAATCATTAATTTTGTAACTGTACGAAGAAAATAAAAAATCCCAGCAATATTTTGATCGAATACAGTATTTGAAACTGAACACTGAAAGCGAAATCGCCCTCTCTCTCTCTCTCTTTCTGCTCTGACTCTTCTGCAATTGCTACTGGACTAGCTTAAAGATTCTGCAAAAAGTATGCGATGACCCTCCCTCACAAATTACGTCATCCATCTACCTTTGGTTTAATTTCAAAGTTTTTGTTCTGTAATGTAAAAGTCTGCTAACTAGCCTAACTTAAGTGCATTTTTTGAAAACGAGGGCTTGAAAATGAATTCCCGCCTTTGTCGTTGGAGTTAGTGAAAAGCAAGACTCAAGAAAAAAAGAAAGAAATTTGCAAATTTAACTGCACAATCATTGCCCTTTTTACACGTTTCTCAAAGGCTAGCTAAAGAAAAAAATAAAATGGAAATGAGCCAGTAGCTGGTTGGTCAGTGGTCAGTGGTCAGTGGTTAGAGGACCAATTCAATGTAGAAATTAGAATATTCCCTGGTAATGGTCGTTTTCTTGGCTTTGTATGATGATATATGACATGACCCCTCAGCCTCGTAACCACAGATTAGATTTTTAGGCATCTTCACGAGGAAATTTTGGGGTGTCCTTGCCCATGGAAAACAGAGAGTGCTAGGACACCCAAGTAATGTCTGGCAAGCCAGAATATCTCGGGATGGACACAGCCCACTGTGAGTGCGAGAAACAATATGGGCTTTTGCTCAAGAATAGAGAGGGCCGATCGTTCAATTCTATCCAATATCTTTTGAGTAATTGGTGTTTCTTGCAATAATACAAGTCTCTTGTCAGAATACAAGACTGTTTGATGTTTAAATTAATAAATATAAAAGGAGAAAAAATACATGAGGATGCAAAGAAGTGAGAGAGAATGTATATATGAGTATTCTTGTAAGCGTTTGACCGACTCCATATAACAAAATCAGAAACTTCGAAAAATTCCCATGCAATATTTTGGAACAAGGTCGAGCTTCACATTAAAAAGGAGGAAGTTGATTCAATATTGGAGGTCAGCTGTGGCCATATCTCAACACCACAGAAGCAGGCAGATACAATCAGCTGAGAATAATGATTGTTGCGCGCGGACTATAGATAAAGACCAGAATCAGCGGTCTTTTTCGAGACTTCTTTTTGCTTTGTTTGGTTTTCCACCTGGGAAGTAAGCAAAAGGATGTGAGACGGTATATATGCAAATCTGACATGACATTCTTGTAAAATAAAATGTTAATCATATCTTGTCCATCCATGTAGAGAGTTATAATAAGCATATAGACTGTGCAAGCAAAGTAGAAAACGAGTAGTGAAAAGAAGTGGAGGAGTATTTTGGTAACAGCAGCAAGTAGAGGGAGGATCATTAGGAAATTTCATCATATTGCAAAGAGCTTAAACAATTAACATTACACCCATTCCTAATTACAGAAATCATCTTTTTGTGTACATACAATTACAATGCACTAGACATGATTCTCCCAAAAATCGAGATGTGCAATTGTTAAATATCAGGAATATTTACAGCACTTGTAGTGGCTTTATCTTCCTTTTTCGATGTTTTCCTCCGCTTTCTCTCAGATTGGGGCTCTTTTTCTTTCAGATCATTGCAAAATGACCTCAATAAGGCAGTAAGATGTTCATTTCTGTGAGCTGAAACCAAGACAAAATAAATGCAAAACATTAGAATGAGGATACTAATGATTTTTTCTCACATTTTAAACGGAAAAAAGGGACACCTTTCCTTCTCACTCTATTTGAGATCTTTTGGCAGAAGTGTGAGAAAAGAGCAAAAATACCACTTGCATCATAATAATAATTGCTAGAAGATTCATAGCAAGTACATGTAAATCTGGTACTCAAACAACGGAAGAGAAAAAAAAAAACAGAAAGCAACAGCAATGTCATTCTTTTTCATAGACTTACTACACAGTCAAACCCGAGGAGTCACAAAACTCACCAGAAAGTATGACATCTTCCATGTTCACAGATTTACGACCGGCATGCTGTGCAAATGCCTCAAGTTCCTTCGCAAGTTGTTCTGATTTTCAAAAGAGCACCCACTTCATTAGTTTAATCAAGATTTATCTAACAATGAACAAATAAAACTTCTCCATCAGCTTAGAATTTTTTCCAAGGAATCATCATAAGGAATTGTATTCATAAAATGCATAATTCTGCTTAGGAACGATTGTTTATTAGTGGTTTTTCCTTATGGCAAGTTCCATTACGGATCAGTTAGTAGAGTTTGACCTGCCACTGAAGAATTATACAAGGAATTAGAAGACAATATGCAATGAGCAGCATTAAACCTCCCAGCTCAGTCTGTTAACATCACAAGAATGAACGGTTACTCGTCAGCTTGACCAAGCCTCTGTCAAACTAAGCTCAAAAGAATCAGATAGAAGGATACTTGTTCCCCATAAGTGTGCAACCATCATTTCATAATTGCACCAACAAAAATCAGCATTAACTCGGTCCATGCTAGTGCAGGTATGACCCAAAGAGGAACGTAATCATCAGACATATTACAGTACAGCGTGCTAAATGACAGTGTTGGGGATGATGCACTGCGGTAAATAAATCACCATAAAATCAGCTTTGTCACATATGCATAATAATCAGCTATTCTGTCAAGTTTGGTGCAATGCTTGGATTGAACAAACATTGGGGAACTTGATGGCTCTGACAAAACCAAGTACTGTACATCTAGCTAAATTTAAAAATGCATCGCTGTAAAGACATACCATACCATACTCAAAACATTGCTTAAATTCTGCTAACTGCATGGGCTAAAGATTTGCAGGTCTTGTGAAATGCTAATAAATCAGAAACACGCCAATATGAACTGTTCTCAGATGGATAGCAATAGAAACAAGCCCTACAAAACTAAAGAAATAGAAATTGGGTGCAACTTTAGTCTGTTACCTGTATAATTAAGGGCCAAATCAGCAATGCAAGAAGTTATTGGTTCAGATATCTCCACGCCATTTTTCTTTGCTGCTCAAAGGGCATGTTCACAACCGTTAAAATTGGACTAAGAAATAAAACCCATTTAATACATAAGCAATCAAGCAGCAGTGCAAAGAGTGTCGCGTTGACAAACTGAACCTTCATTCTCGGCAATGGATATGGCTGAGAGTCTAAATCGGTCTTGAAGAATATCGCTCACAGAATCATCTTCTTCTCTTTCTACCTCGTTTCCATTCCCCCCTTCCATGCTAAACTTCGGAATTACTACAAAATGTGCAAAAGTTAAAAACTTTTAACAATGACCAAAGAGTTCTAAATACACAAGACACCCAATCAAACAGCAAAATTCTGAAAAAACCTTCAATAGCAAGATTACAGGAATGTATCAAATGTGTTGGTTTCAAACAATAAATAATGACCTTCTACAATGAACTTTTACGAACAGATTGACTACATTACTCACAATATATGATATGACCCAAGCGAAACAACAGTTACCAAAAAGATTCAAAATTCAGGAAACACCCAACAAAAAATACTAAGTCACCAGAATCCAATTCATCACTTTTTGAAGAAATTTTTTAAAAAAGATAATGAAATGGGTTAATATCACTCCAAATAACCTATAAATTTCTTCTTTGAGGACTTCTTACAAACACATTACCTACATTATCAATAACATATGATGCATCTGAGACGTCAAGAGTATAAACTGACTAACCTTGACGTTGATAGAAAAACCACGATACTTGTGATTATTTGAGTGACTTCAAACCCTAATTAGTTGCAGAGAGAAGAGAGGGGGATGGGAGATCCTTGAGACAGGGAGGGAGGGAGGGAGGGAGGGAGTTGGGGGCTGCCTTTCTCCTTTTAACGGTTTCCCCTTGGTATTAGTTAATTCAGTTGATGACCTGGACTACTTCACAAGCCATGTCATCAGCTTCATCGGGTTATGTAAAAGTTAATTACAATTTACCTCCTCGATATTTTCATATTTTGTCAAATAACTACCTGTGCTTTACATTTGTTTTCATTTAAGTACCCGAGTTTTAATGAAGCATTTTTTAAATTTTTTATTAACCATTTGAAGTTTTTAGTATTTTTTTTAAAATTATTCCTCAAGATTTGGGATATTTTAGCACCTAAATTTTTCTTTTAAAAAAATAAATAGAATTCATGTACTTAAGAATGTAGCCACTGGTTAACAGTGCTCTTCAATTCCTCAATTTCGAAGATTTAGATGGTTACCTGATCGGTAAAAAAAGAAAAAAAGATAATTTTTTTTTAAATTTTTTTGTTGATGTGTATGTTCTTTCACAGCATATGAGAAAAAAAGAAGAGAAAGAAGAAATATAGCTCATTTAAAGTTTAATCAATATTAAGATAAAACAGTAAAGTCATTAAAGAAAATCTTTTGAAATTTAGAAGATATATGGAGCCATAATTATTCTCTAAACATTCCAAGATAGAAAAATAATTTTCCAATCATCCAATATTCACCCTTCTCACTCTCAAGCAATTACAGCGGGGGGAGTGTTTTGAAAATATATTATCGATTATTTTTTAAAATATCTTTTTGTTTGAAAATATATTAAAATAATATATTTTTTTATTTTTTAAAATTATTTTTTACACTATTATATTAAAATAACCCGAAAACATAAAAAAATTATAAATAAAATAAATTCAACTTCTAACTAAAAATAGGTTAAACCATCCAGCCAAACACACCTAAGGCAGAGCTCACTTCAGGACTACACTATTGATACCCTACTTTAACATACAGTATATAAAAAAAAAATTGTGCAATTGATGAAGGTTTAAACTAAGAAATTCATTTTGGCATTTGCGCTGGCATCCTGATTATAAAGTTCATTTTCTCCTAAAAGAGGGTACCTTCTTGATAGCTTCCGATGTCTCAGAATTATTTGCAGTGCAGGAAAAGATAAAAAGATGCATGCGTTTTGTTTTCCTGTAATGAATTTCTTCCTACACAAGGTAAGTACATTGCAAGAAATTGATCAGCCAACCGTATATACAAGCTTTTTATACCCTGTGCCTATAGGGAATTTCTTCGTAACTCAAATTATAAATGGAAACGACCAAATTTAGCTTGGCACCCCTAATGAAGTAGGATTTTGGACTTGAGAGCACCTGAATCCTGGTGAATCAATGCGTTAATCAATCATGATTTTTTTGTCCAGACTGTATGCAGTGAAAAACATGGAATGGGGGATTTCTTTGATCTGGTAATCAACGGAGTTTTAAACAGCCCCTTTTCCTTGTATGGCAGTATAATTAACCATAGGGTGCTATAGACACAAATGACTCCCCCATGGATACAGCAAAAGTTCTGCAAATCTGAAGTAACGCATGAAAAATATTGCATTCAAAACAATAATAAAAAAAAACTACAGGAAACGGTCAGATATTAAACACCAAAGTTGATTATGCTGCATATACAAAGTTAAGAACTCGCCGTAAATGAAAATTTCCATGAAAACTGGTTTTGAAAAATGCACTCCCTGAAGTATCTCAGGCTCCGGGATTGCCTTACCAATATCTACCTCCCATAAGACGGAGACCATGACGGGGCCAACCTGTGCCAGGATATGGTACTGAGGCTAGCCTCCAACTGCAAAGAAAGTTTTCCCATATTTAACTCACCTTCAACTATGAACAAACCATTGAAAGAGCGTGCATGTGTGCGCGCAGACACGCACACATGCAAGCCACTCAAAGAGAGGTGTAAATACAAGGACACACAATGTTATGGTATATTGCTAAACAGAAACTGGATGCCCTTCAAACTTTCCGTGACAAAACAAGAAGGTGACATCCCTATTAGGCAAGAGTATCTCCATTTCTGGTAGAATCTTAAAAAACAACACTGACTATTAGGGCCTCCATTGACCATGATGCCAGGGATTAGCCTTTATGTTTTGAATTAGGAGAGATAAGGATGCTAATTTAGGGTATCCAAACCAAAGAAAGTATCCTATTAAACACTGAAATACTTGGGGGTGGGTGAGGTTCCCTTTATAGTAGAAAATTGATTAGATGGAAAAAGATATGAAACTGTTCAGGGTTTACCCTTAGAAATAAGGCACTAATCCATACCACATACATGATACTATCCAGACACAGGAAGTACATCCTTCTCTCCTCTCCTACCTCAGGCAGCAAGTTGAATGGTCCTTTGATTTAAGACCATTCAGACATTTTGAGCTTTACTTACTGTCATACACAGTCCATTTGTCATGGTGTCAGAGTCAAATGATGGACAAGAAACACAGGAATTGTCTAGACCCAACAGAGTTCGTAAAGAACAAGCACTAGATGTGGATGACAAAACTAAAACAAGACATCCTCGATGGACTAGGCAAGAAACTTTTGTCCTCATTGAGAGCAAGAAGGTTGTAGAGAACCGATTTCAATGGAGTCGCAGATCCACTTCAGCCTTGGGATCAGATCAGATTGAATCCAAGTGGGATTCAGTTTCATCATATTGTAGTCAGCACGGTGTGAACCGAGGACCTGTTCAATGCCGGAAAAGATGGGGAAACATGTTATGTGATTTTAAGAAGATAAAAACATGGGAGTCTCAGCAGATGAACGAGGCTGAATCATTTTGGATGATGAGGAATGAGTTGAGGAGAGAAAGGAAATTGCCCAGTTTCTTTGACAAGGAAGTATACTATGTCTTGGACGGGAGGGTGATCACTACTGATGCAATTCCATTGTCACAAATCACTTTCAAGAAACAAATGGATTGCATTAATAGAGACGAGGCAGCAACAGCAGAGGAAGAGGAGGAGGAACATGAATACACCGAGGCAAATCTTGATAGCAGTCAACGTGCTAGAGCAGAAGATGGTTTATTTCTGGAATGGGAACAACCTGGACAGGATAAAACTTACTGGAGCTCCAAGAAGGAAACTACAGCGACTGGGAATCTCAGAAAGACACGGGCAAATCCATTGCCCGTATCATCAGGTAGAGAAATTGTGTTGCAAGGTGAATTACAGAATACAGTTTTGCTCCTTTTTGTACCTCAATCAATGTCAATTTGGTATGGATGTTTTGCATGGAATTCTGCTAGGGGCTTGGGTACTCTTAACTCAGGTAACGGGAAAATCTGCTAAATATGATCACTTCTTAAATTCTCTAATTCTTTGACCTCAATATGGTAAACAACTCACACTTGAAATTCCCAAAACAATTCCTCTCGATTGACTCCTAGGCCTTTGCCTAGTGTGGTTACCAATGTTTAAGGTAAAGGACTCGGTTTCACTATAAAAAAAAGTCAATCAGCAGGGCTTTCAATTAAATTTATCTTCTGATTGCCCAATCTGTATTTCCAATCACAGAGCTGCTTAACAGGTAAAAATATTTTCACATGTATTATGTGTCACAGCCTCGTTCTAATCCTCCCCTGGTAGTTTACTTAAGTCTGAAAGTTTCCATATTTGCAAATTGAATATCCATAAATCACTCACAATCAAGTTCCAACCTAAAATATAACCATTTTGAGTCAACTGTTATATTAAAAGATATCCACTAAGTTCTCATTCTCTGTCCAATTTTTCTTCAAGACTTTTCTCTGCTTATGCTACATACTGAATTATATCTTGACATGCTCAAAACTGTAACTATCTTAACAAAGACTAGCCTGCTATGTTTGTGTAATGTATTAATGTTAGATTGCAGAAGCAGATTTATGTTATGTTCTGTGCAAATTATCTATTAGGCTATTATCATAGTCATACATCATTCTTGTTTCTGAGACCATATTCAATATTAAAAGTGTACAATAGAATTCAATCTTAATGCTTTTTTGCTGGTCACGAAATGATTTTCTTGTGCAGTGCGTGCAGGTACAACCAAAAAACAAAATCTAGGAACTAAAACAAGGAAAGGATCGATGTCTAGGGAGGGAAAGAAGAGGCGCTTATCATCAGATGAAAGTAAGGACCCTGATCTTGAGGATAGATTGATCAAAGTTTTAGGGAGGAACATGAGCATGCTGAATTCCCAACTAAAAGCTCAAAATATTAATTGTCAGCTGGATAGAGAGCAAAGGAAGGACCATAATGACAGCTTAGTCAGTGCTCTCAATAAGCTCACAGATGCTATAGTAAAAATTGCTGATAAGTTATAAGCTAATGGTTCAAAACGAAGAGATGTTTGTGAAGCTTCCTACATTGTAGTTGAGCATTATGACATGTGTTAGCCTGGGTTTTGCTCCAGTTTCTTCTTTATGAAAATAATCGATGTGACTTGCATCAGACATCATATTTTTTTTATTGAATAATTCTGCTCTGCTTAAATTTCAACATCAATTCATCTTCGAGCATGAAAATTTGCTTGATAAGTGCTTTTAAATTTAGAAAGGACAAAAAAGATCAACAGGTTGCAGTGCATATCTGTTTAAGGACCTCAAAGGCCTAAAAACTGCAATGCTAGTCACTCTCTTATCATCTAGTTTAATGAAATGAAACATGTAAAATGGACATATTGCACACAGAGAAGCAAACAAAAAGCTGGAAGGAAAAAGGATCAACAGCTTTTCCTAAAGTAGCAAATTGGTGTCATCATGTGATCACATGAACAATTAAAGGATATTTTAGATGAACAGCAAAATTTTGCTAGCTGTATCAAATGTTAGATGCATGGTCATCTAGTACACACTTGAAATACATAACAGTAAAGGAGTATAATGACAACATAAAGAGAAAATTCAAGGCTCTACAAATTAATAACAAACACCCTAACCATTTCTTGCAACAGAGCAAGCGCAATAATGCCAAGTTTCAAACCTAACCTCTATTCCATTTGCACAGAAACAGCTTCGACGAGCCTTGCAAAGTAGAACTGGGTAGTGATCAGGCCTCTCTTCCTTATTTTCCACCCAATCTTCTTCAATGCCCACTCTACATCTGCCTCTGCATGTAGATAAGCTCTTGTTGCCTTTGAAGGCCCAGGAAATAACTCCCCTCCTCTCTTTAATAGATCATAATAAAATGTCTTTGGCGCAAAGCTCAAAAGTAGTCGATTCTCAGCCAATGATGCGAGATGAGCAATCATCCCATCTGCTTTACTTTGTGGGTAATGTATCAGATAATCAGAACATCTAGACAGACCACTGTGTCATACTTCCCATCTAAACTCTCTAAATCCTTCACTTCAAATTTTGGCATCACAGGCACTACATTTTCATTTCCTGCTTGAAGCTGCTCTTTTGCCTGCACAAAATTGGAAACCAAGTTAGGTTTCAATAACTTCTTCAGGAATTAATCAATGCACGTTACCAAATAATTTTATGCCATTCAAGAATCCGACTCATGATTCTTAACGAAATGGTCACAAATACTTCAGACCGCCATGTTGTACCCACTGTCCATTCACAACCGCGCATGTGCAAGTGTGGCAGCCATGATTGCACAGTCGCCACACCCTCAACCGTCCTCATCATTCTTCAAATTGAATGCACCAGAATCAATTCTGTGAAATCCCCGTTGCATTTCTAAAACAACCTAAAAAACCCATGAAATCAAACCCATCCATGGTAAGCGAAACCAAATTTCATCCACCAAAAAACCACCAGCAATTCACTTTCTTTATAAAAAAAACCAAACATCATTTCCTTGAACAAAAAACACACATAAAACCCACATTTCAATTTAAGCAGCTTTTCAAAAAACCGTTAACACTTGTACACTAAAACAACGAACCAAAAAGAAAACACAGCAGAACAAAGAGCCGCCGCCGCCGCCACTAGCTCACTTGTTTCTCGGCCTCAGCCACCATAGCGGCAGAAATATCACTAGCTTAAACAACCGCCCCTTCTTTCGCCAAGGGTATAGCCAAACTCCCAGTACCACACCCAGCATCACACACACTAACACCCTCCAACGACCCTTCGTCTTTCAACATCTTCAGCACATTCTCAACAGTCTTTGAATGATCATGCCTAATATCCATATGCACTCTATTAACATCGTCAGTCTCTCCATGTATCTTCCTCCACCGTTGAAACTCAAAATTTTTGAAGTAGTCCCTCACCACCTCCTTGTCTCAGCCGCCCACCTCCTCCGCCTGGGGGCGCCGCCGCCGTTCGGGGTCTTTGAGTGATATGGCGGCAGCCAATGCAGCCACCGACCCGCCCCCGATGACGGCCAAGGTGGCTCCGTCGATTTCGGCGGCGATTGAGGCGGAAGTGAGGCGGCGGTGACGGTGGTTCTGAGTAGTGTTGGTTT